>Ga0157370_10000672_pt1 | contig 42580 bp, 44 predicted proteins | sample C35metaG_FD_113463 | JGI IMG/M metagenome (GOLD analysis project Ga0157370, IMG submission 113463) | Corn rhizosphere microbial communities from Kellogg Biological Station, Michigan, USA - C3-5 metaG | ecosystem: Host-associated > Plants > Roots > Rhizosphere > Soil | place: USA: Michigan...
AGCAGATCGAGAACACCACCAGCGATTACGACCGTGAGAAGCTCCAGGAGCGTCTCGCCAAGCTCGCCGGCGGCGTTGCCGTGATCAAGGTCGGCGGTTCGACCGAGGTCGAGGTCAAGGAGCGCAAGGATCGCGTCGACGACGCGCTGCACGCGACCCGCGCCGCGGTCGAGGAAGGCATCGTCCCCGGCGGCGGTACCGCTCTCCTCTACGCCACCAAGGCGATCGAGGGCCTCAAGGGCGCGAACGACGACCAGACCCGTGGCGTCGATATCGTCCGCAAGGCGCTCTACGCCCCGGTCCGCCAGATCGCGGCCAATGCCGGCCATGACGGCGCGGTCATCTCGGGCAAGCTGCTCGACGGCAAGGACCATGACGTCGGCTTCAACGCCCAGACCGACACCTACGAGAACCTGGTCACCGCCGGCGTGATCGACCCGACCAAGGTCGTCCGCACCGCGCTCCAGGACGCCGCCAGCGTCGCCGGCCTGCTCATCACCACCGAAGCGGCGGTGAGCGAGCTTCCCGCCGACGACAAGGCCCCTGCCGGCATGCCCGGCGGCGGCATGGGCGGCATGGGCGGGATGGACTTTTAAGTCCGACCTGACCGACCAAAAGAATGAGGGCCGGGGAGCAATCTCCCGGCCCTTTTCTTTTCCCCTCCCGCCTGCGGGAGGGGTTAGGGGAGGGGCCATTCCCCACCCCCGTTCGCCCTGAGCCTGTCGAAGGGCCGCCCTTCTTCTCCCCTCCCGTTTACGGGAGGGGTCGGGGAAGGACCAACCCCAACCCCCGTTCGTCCTGAGCGAAGTCGAAGGACGCCCCTCCCCATCCCCACCCCCGTCATCCCCGCGCAGGGGCACCCCGCAAAGTATTACTTTGCGGGGACCCCGAAGGCGGGGATCCACTCCGCGGCTAGGCACAAAGCCCACCGAAGACCCAATGGCCGACAAAGCCCTCTCCCTCGAGGGAGAGGGTTGGGTGAGGGTGACCCGGTTCTGAGGCCTAGCGCTCGGCTGCGCCTCGCTCCCCCTCACCCCAGCCCTCTCCCCGGAGGGGAGAGGGAGCGCGCCCCAAAAATCACCCCACCGCACCCCAACCCCGACCCATCGCGCCCGCCTCCGCTGACACAGAAGGTTAACACCCCCGTCACGATCCCGCCCTAGCCCGCCCGAGGCCGCCAGTCCGACGGCCTACAGGGACGGATCAACCCAATGAAAAAGCCTCTGATTTTGCTCGGAACCGCGCTCCTCGCCGCCGCCCAGGCGCACGCCGCGCCCCAGGTCAAGCACGTCTTCGTGATCGCGCTCGAAAACCACAATTTCACGCAGCCCGCATCCTACACCGCGACCGGCCAGCTGTTCGGCAACCCCGCGGCGTCCTACATCAACAGCCTGGTCACCCCCGGCAACGCCAATGCCGCGCAGGTCTCCTACGCCAGCCATTACAACAATGTGATCTACAACGGCGCGACCGTGCACCCGTCCGAGCCCAATTATGTCTGGGCCGAGGCCGGCAAGCCCGGTCCGCTCAACGATGCCGATCCCTATCCCGCCAACATCGTCAACAGCCCCAGCCTCAGCGCGACGCTCGCCGCCGCGGGCAAGAGCTGGAAATCCTATCAGGAGGATACCGATCTCGCGCGTAACGGCACCGGCGGCCTCACCAATACGGTGCTGAACTCAAGCCAGTACACCGTGCCGCTCAGCAGCTTCTCGGGCACGTCGGCGGACTACACCAACGCCTATAATGGCAGCCACCAGTATAACTACGCCGCCAAGCACAACCCGCAGGTCTTCTTCTCCGCCACCAACGGCGGCAACGATCCCTCGACGGCCAACCCCCAGGCGCAGAATTACGCCCCGCTCCAGCAGCTCCAGAACGATCTGACCAACAACACGGTCGCGGACTACAACTGGATCACGCCCGATCAGTATAACGACATGCACAGCGCGCTGAAGAACGGTTTCACTTACAATGGCGTGCATTATACCGGCGACCAGGCCGAGATCGCGCAGGGCGACAATTTCCTGTCGCAGATCATTCCCATGATCATGGCGAGCCAGGCCTATCAGGATAATGGCGCGATCGTGATCTGGAACGACGAGGACGAAGGCGACAATGCCGGCACCGACAGCCAGTTTTCGGGCGCCGAGATCGTCATCTCCCCGCTCGCCAAGGGCAATGCCTATAACAGCACCGTCTCGCTCAACCATTCGTCGGACCTGCTCACCATGCAGGAGATTTTCGGCGTGACCGGCACCCATCTGGGCGACGCCGCCAACGCCACCGATTTGTCCGATCTGTTCAAGCCCAACGCGATCGCCGGCGTGCCCGAGCCCGCCAGCTGGGCGCTGATGCTCGGCGGCTTCGGCCTGGTCGGCGGCACCCTCCGCCGCCGCACCCGCACCACCACCCGCTTCGCCTGATGCGGAACGAGAAGGGGCCGGGATTCCACCTCGCGGCCCCTTCTCCCCCCCCGGCTCCGTTCGTCCTGAGCGAAGTCGAAGGACGCATTCCCACACCCCCCGTCATTCCCGCGCAGGGGCACCCCGCAAAGTAATACTTGGCGGGGACCCCGAAGGCGGGAATCCACCGGGAGGCCAACGCCTCGCCGCTGCGTGGATTCCCACCTTCGCGGGAATGACGGAGAAACTTGCCCCGCCTCCCAACACACCCTCCCCCGTCATCCCGGCGAAAGCCGGGATCCATTCCGCGGCGAGGCCACTCACCTCAGGCGAAAACCCCGCCGCGCCAAACCGACCGCGCAGGGGTCTGCCATCCCTCCATCCACGGACAATGCGGCGGTGAACGAGCTTTCCCGCCGATCAGAACGACCTCACGGGTGGCGGCATAAGCACAAGCAATGATGTCGAGGTTCCCGAGTAGCTCCGAGTACGTGGCAGTGGAGTTACGGTGACAGCGAAGCGCCAAGCCGGTCTCAAGCGACAGCTACCGCATGGAAGTCAACACCATTGATCCCCAGCCCCACTTAAGCTAGGGGCGCCGCTCGTTTGTCCCCAGCTCAGGAAAGGAGAGAGCAGATGCGAACCACTACCGCACTCGTCGCCATCTCCATTTTCCGAGTTCGGGAACATTCCACATGGGCAAGCCCCTTGCAGGTGACTTTGGTCGCCTGACCCTTTTTCGCGGCGCGCGCGCCGCGACGTTCAATCTTACCTATCGCCGTCTGCCGTCCGCTCTCCTTCACGGGGAGGGCCGTCATGCGCGCTGACATGTTCAAGGTCATTGTCGAGCGTCCCCGCTGGGGCGCCGGCCACGCCCCACCCGTCAAACTGAAGAAGGATAAGGATCCGCACAGCCAGATCGGCCTTCGCCGCCACGCCAAGCAACAAGCGGCCTACACAAAGTCGCTAAACGAGAATCTCGCTCCGCTCGTCCGCCTCATCCAGCGGCGCGTCGGTCGGCGTTGGGATGACGTGTTTAGCGAAATCTGTGCCCATCTCGACACGGGCAGCACGGTCAAGATGCACGTTCGCCAGCATCTGCCCGATTTCGTCCTGTTCCGCATCTCGCGCGGACGGCAGGGCGAATTGCTGCATGACGGGCACATCCTCCGCCCCGATCGCCACAACTGCGCTTGGCCCGAATATTATGTCGATCCGGACGACGGGCTGCTCAAGGATCGCACTTGGTTCTGGCGCGACCAGGGCACGGTCGTGGCCGCGCGTAAGACGCAGCTTCGTTGGAAGGGGGCGCTATGATGACCCATGCCAACGTGCGCATTATCGCGTCGTCCGAAAGCTGGATCGAACAGAGCGCGATCGACCAGCTCCATCAGACTGCAAGCCTGCCCGGCATCGAAGCCGTGGTGGGCTTGCCGGATTTGCATGCCGGGCGCGGCATCGCAGTAGGCGCGGCCTTCTGGTCGTCCGACCATGTCTATCCGCACCTCGTGGGCAGCGACATCGGCTGCGGTATGGGGCTGTGGCGCACCGGGCTAGCGCTCCGCAAGTTCCGCCCTGACACCGCCTTGCGCAAGTTGCACGGGCTGGAGGAGGCTTGGTCCGGAGACGCGGCGGCGCGGCTCGCCGAGGCGGGTCTCCCTCCCCTCGCCAGCGAGGCGCTGGGCACGATCGGCGGCGGCAATCACTTTGCGGAGCTGTTGCGGATCGACACGGTGGAGGACGGCACGCTGTTCGCCGGCACAGGCCTTGAGCAGGAAGCGGTGCATCTGTTGGTGCACAGCGGCTCGCGTGGGCTGGGCCAGGCAATCTTCGACCGGCATCGACTTCGCCACAACGTCGGCGCGCTGATCGCGGGCGAAGCGGACACAACCGTCTATCTGGCGGAGCATGATGCGGCGATCCGCTGGGCGACGCTCAACCGCGCGGTGATTGCGGAGCGATTCTGCGATCGGCTCGGCACGATCGCCAAACGCCTGCTCGATATCTGCCACAATAGCGTGACCCCCTATCGCGGTGGCTGGTTACATCGCAAAGGGGCAGCACCGGCGGACAAGGGGCTGGTCGTCATTCCCGGATCGCGCGGCGATCTGACCTATCTCGTCCGTCCGCGCCTCGATCAGGCACATGAGGCGCTTCAGTCGCTGGCCCATGGCGCGGGCCGCAAATGGAGTCGCAGCGAGGCACGCGACAAATTGTCGCGCCGCTTCCGCGTCGTCGATCTTGAGCGAACGAAATTGGGCGGTCGGGTGATCTGTGAGGATCGCGACCTGATCTATGAGGAGGCGCCTCAGGCGTACAAGGACATCCACCAGGTCGTGCACGATCTTCTGCAAGCCGGTCTGATCGACGTGCTCGCGACGCTTCGCCCGCTGGTCACCTACAAGACGAGGCGCGCATGACTGAGATCATCCTTCATCTGTCGTCCGGCCAAGGGCCAAAGGAATGCGAATGGGTGGTGGCGCAGCTGGTCCGTGTCTGGGCCAGGGAGGCGGAGGCGGCACGCCTGACGTGCGAGCCGGTCGAGCCCATCCAAGGCACAGCCGCGAGCGTGCTGTTGCGTATCACGGGCGCCGATGCCGCTGCATTCGCGGCGGCGCGAACGGGCACGATCCGCTGGATCGGTACCAGCCCGTTCCGCCCCCTCCACAAGCGGAAGAATTGGTTCGTCGGTTGCTCGCCCGCGCCGCTGGCAGAGGATATTCCGGAGCTTCGCGACGAGGATATACGCTACCAAACGCTGCGTGCGTCGGGTCCCGGCGGGCAGCATGTCAACAAGACCGACAGCGCGGTGCGGGCCACGCATCTGCCAACCGGACTGACGGCTTTTTCGCAAGATCAACGATCGCAATTCGCCAACCGCAAAATCGCCCGCCTAAAGCTCGCGATGCTGTTCGACACACAGCGCGATCGGGATGCGGCCATGGGCAAGAAGGGGATGTGGACGCAGAATCGGGAACTCGAACGCGGAAACGAAGTGAGCACCTATCGCGGGGAGAGGTTCTTGTCCGGATGACCGAGACGAAACATCCTCCCTCGCACGGCCAGCCCCTTTCTCCGCACGTGTTTTGCCCCTATAATACAGTTCGATGTTCCAGTACCCCTTCGATGCCGCGCGCGAGGATGTCGCGCCCAATGGCGGGCCCCCGCAGGGCTCGCCCGTCGAGGCACCGCAACCGCCCGCACCGCCGCTACCCGCGAAACGTCGCTTCAGCCGATGGCGGATCGCAGGCTGGATCTTCTCCGCCCTGCTGCTCCTGTTCTTCATCAACGTCACCTGGCTCGCGATCGTCGCGCCGCCCTCTCGCACGTTGCGGCCGATCGCGCCGCCAAGCGTCACCCTGCTGGCGTCGAACGGCAGCCTGATCTCGCGGCGGGGCGCCGTCACTGACAGCCCGGTCGACGTCCGCCAACTGCCGGCGCATGTGAGCGAGGCATTCCTCGCGATCGAGGACCGGCGCTTCTATCATCATATCGGGGTCGATCCGCGCGGCATCGCGCGCGCGGCCTGGCATGATGCGCGCGCCGGCCACATGCAGGAGGGCGGCAGCACCATCACGCAGCAGCTCGCGAAGCTGGTCTATCTCAGTTCCGATCGTACCGCCGGGCGCAAGTTGCGCGAGGCGCTGATCGCGATGTGGCTGGAGGCGTGGCTGACCAAGGATCAGATCCTCTCGCGCTATCTGTCCGACGTCTATTTCGGCGACAACGTCTATGGCCTGCGCGCCGCCGCGCGCCATTATTTCAGCAAACGGCCCGAGGATCTGACCGTCAGCGAGGCGGCTTTGCTGGCGGGCCTGATGAAGGCGCCCTCCCGTCTCGCGCCGAGCGCCAACCTGGCGGGCGCGCAGCAACGTGCCGCGCTGGTCGTGGCCGCGATGAAGGAGGCGGGCTTCCTCACCCCGGCCGAGGCGGCGCGCGCATCGCCCGCGAGCCTGCGGCTCAGGCCCACGCCCGAACCGACCCAGGCGACCTATTTCAGCGATTGGGTCATGCCCGCGGTGCATGGGCCTGCCGACGATGCCTTTGCCGCGACCACCGTCCGCACCACGCTCGACGCGCGGCTGCAGCGGCTCGCCGAACATGCGGTCGCGCAGGTCCGCCCCGCCGGCGCGCAGGTCGCTTTGGTGTCGATGCGGCCGGACGGGCGCGTGGTCGCGATGGTCGGCGGACGCGATTATGCGAAGAGCAGCTTCAACCGCGCGGTGCAGGCGCGGCGGCAGCCCGGATCGACTTTCAAATTGTTCGTCTATCTGGCGGCTTTGCGCGCGGGGCTAACGCCCGACGACACGGTCGAGGATCGCCCGATCACGATCGGCACCTGGTCGCCGCGCAACGCCGACGGGCGCTATCGCGGCACGATCACCCTGCGCGAAGCCTTCGCGCGGTCGAGCAACGTCGCCGCCGCGCGGCTGACACAGAAGGTCGGGCCCGCGGCGGTGGTGCGCGCCGCACAGGATCTGGGAATAGAGAGTCCGCTGCCCGCCGAGCCCTCCATCGCGCTCGGCACGTCGGGCACCAGCCTGCTCGAGCTCACCAGCGCTTATGCCGCCGTCGCGGGCGGCTCTTATCCGGTGCGGCCTTATGGCCTGCCCGAGCAAGCGTACCAGCGGCCGCTGGCCGATGCGCCGCACCGCATGGACGATCGCGAACGCGCGATGCTGCTGGATCTGCTGTCGACCGTGGTGAACAGCGGCACCGGGCGCGCCGCCGCGCTCAACGTCCATACCTATGGCAAGACCGGCACCTCGCAGGACAATCGCGACGCCTTGTTCGTGGGTTTCGCGGGCGGGCTGGTGACCGCGGTATGGGTCGGCCGCGACGACAATCAGCCTTTGCCCGGCGTCGCGGGCGGCGGGCTTCCGGCGAGCATCTGGCGCCGCTTCACCGCCGACGCGATCGGCGCCCGCCCCGCGCGCGTCCACGTGCCGCACGCGGTCGATCCCGATGCCGGCCCGGGCCTTGGCGGCTTCCTGCGGTCGGTGTTCGATCGCATCAAGTTCCGTATCCATCTCTGAGTTGGGCAGACGCGGGTCCGCGCAATCGCTCGCCCCTCCCAGCCGTCATGCCGGACTTGTTCCGGCATCCACTCCAGACCTTGGCACGCGCCTCCCGGTGGAGCCCGGAACAAATCCGGGTGACGAAAGGAAGCACCGGAAATCCTCCCCAAACCGTCATGCCGGACTTGATCCGGCATCCATCTCTCCTCCAGCACATCGCGCGCGGCTCAGTGGCCCCGTGACAAGCCCGAGCGACACCGAGAACCTTGACTTTTACCCAAATGTTCCCTATACGTTCCGCGCGCAAGATTGCTGCCCCGGCAACAGCGCGAGCAAATCACCAAGTTCGAATCCGGTGTTTTTTAGTTTCCCGACCAATCCGTCGCTCTTTCTCAAGTCCGAACAAACCCGATCATCCCCCGGCCGCGACCCCAAGATCATTAAGTTCGAATCTGATGTTTTTTGTTTTTCCCCTTCGCGCTAGGCCGGAAACAGGGCGGCAGAGGAGCCAGCAATGGACGACGATACGATCATCGAAACCTCCGACGGCCCGATGACCTGGGGCGCGTGGAAAAAGAAGAACCCCGTCCAGGTCCCCTCGCGCCGCACCAAGGGCAGGGACCTGCCCAACAAGGTAAAGAAGTTCACCGATCGCTAGATCGATCAACGGCCCATATTCCCCCCTCCCCTTCAGGGGAGGGGTAAGGGGAGGGGCAGCGTTCGCGGGGCTCGATGCCCCGCAAACGCTTTTCATGGCGAGCTGCGGCCTTCAAGGCGCCCGAGCCGGGCCTACACCTCCGCCACCTGCCCCGCGAACCATCGGCTCCGCCGCCACTGGCCGAGCCATCCCGATAGCGCCGCCCGCCCTTCGTCGGTCAGCGTGATCAACGTTCGGCGGCTGTCGTGACGGTCGGCCGTCTCCTCGATCAGCCGGAACGCCACGAGCCGCTTGATGTAGCGCAGCGCCGTGGATTGCGGCGCAGCGGCGGCGACGCAGCAGCTGGTCGAATAGGATGTCCGCCCCTCCGCCTCGGCCAGATAGAGGTCGAGCAAGATGTCCCACGCCGGCTCACCCAGCAAAGCGGCGGGCAGATGCCCCTCGCGGCTGCGGCGTTCCGCAAGGACGTGCCGCACCAGCGCGATGTCGCTCTGCCCGCTGTCGGTCGTGGGCTTGGGCCTGGTCCTGGCCTTCCCGTTGGCGGCAAGATGTTCGACTTGCTTGGAAAGCTGGCCCACGACCACAAGAAGGTCTGCCAGGATCGGTCCGGTAGGGATCGTCATCGGGGATCACCTGACGCTTTTTGGCGATAAGCTGATTTTATGCGCCCGCCACCCGCCGGGTTCCAATAGATCCGGATCGGTTAGAATTTTCTCCTTTTCGGTGCGTCCCGTCCGGTACGTCCCGGCACCTCATCCGGTGGGCGTCTCGCCCGCCGCCAGCTGCGCGCACACCCGCGCGGTCTGCTCGTCCGCCGGGAAGGCGCAGTCGATCCGAAGCTCGTCCAGCGTGATGTCGCGCGGGCTGGCAAAGGTGGTGATCGTCTCGAAGAAGCGCAGATTCCCCGCCGGGCTGCGAAAGGTCATCGTCAGCACCGGATCGGGCTCGCTGCCCAGATCGCGGCGGCGCCATTGCTCGGGCACGCCGGGGTAGAGCATCACCTGGTCGAGCAGTTCGCGCGCACGGGCGTCGTGCGGTGCGGCGACCAGCTCCTCCTGCAGATGGCGCAGGAACTTGGCGGCAACCTCTTCCCAATTGACGATAACGCCACGGAAATCGGCGGGGTCGAACACCTGGTGCAGCAGGTTGGCGTGCGGGCTCTCCTTGCCCTGCATCAGGAAGGCGTTGACGCGCATCGCCGCCTGGTTCGCCCCCACCACGTCGAAATGGCGGTTGATGACGAAGGCGGGATAGGGCTCCTGGTGCGTGAGGATCAGGTCGATCGCCTGCGCCAGCCGCTCCATCCCCGGCGCCGCCAGCGTGCTTTCGGCATAGGACGGCGCATAGCCCCCCGCGAGTAGCAGCGCGTTGCGCTCGCGCAGCGGTAGCGCCAGCGCGCCCGCCAGCCGCGCGATCGTCTCCCGGCTCGGCTGCGCCTTCCCCGTCTCGACAAAGCCCAGATGCCGCCCCGACAGCCCCGCCTCGAGCGCGAGATCCAGCTGACTCATCCGCCGCACCCCCCGCCATTCGCGCAACAACACGCCGATCGGGGGATGGTTGGGTTGGGCCATGGAAGTGCAGGTAGCGGGTCAGCCTCTTTCCGTCATCCCGGCGAAAGCCGGGATCCATCTCTCCCGCAACGGCGCAGAGGCCTACCCCCGATACCGCATCGCCACATCGCACCGCTGATAGCGCGCCGCATATCTCGCCATCACCTCCCCATCATGCGCGAAGCCCAGTTTCTCATAGAGGTGGATCGCAGGTTTGCAGGCCGAATTGGTGAGCAGATGGAGGTCGTCGATCCCCATCGCCTTGGCCCGTTCGATCGTGGCGGCGAGCAGATACTCGCCCGCCTTCAATCCCCGCGCGCTCGCCCGCACCCCCATCTTCGTAAGCTCGGCGCTGTTCGGCCCCGTCTTGCGCAGCGCGCAGGTGCCGACGATGCCCAGCCCCGGCGCTTCGACGAACAGGATCGCGCCGCCGCCGTCCAATATGTGCGTCTGCGGATCCTCCAGCACCTCGCGGTCGGCGGGCTCCAGCCGGAACATCGCCTCGATCCATTCGGCATTGATATCGTGAAAGACCTTCTGCAGCTCAGGCGCATAGTCGCGGATGCGCAAGCCCGGCCCCGCCTCCGCCGCGCGCAGCTCCAGCGGCTTTTCGGCCAGCGCCTTCTCGATCGCCGCAATCTGGTCGAGAAAGCCGCCCTCCAGCCCGTCGGTGACCTGCTTCACCGCCTGCTCCAGCTGCGGCCAGACCTGCATCTTGACCCGCACCATCAGCGCCGCGCCCGCGGGCGTCAGCCGCAGCCTCTTCTGTCTTTGGTCCGCCCCGCGCGCGGATTCGACCAGCCCCATCGCCACCAACTGCCCTACGCCGCGCGTCACCCCCGGCTGGCTGGTACCGACCGCGTCGACCAACTGCCCAACCGTCATCGCCCGCCGATCGAGCGCCGCGAGCAGCCCCATATGCGTCGGCTGCACCTCCATGCCGAGCGACCCCACGAACCGCGACGCCCCACCCTGCATCCGTTCCGCCAACCGCTTCAGCCGGCTCCCGAGAAAGGTTTCCGCCCCATCCGCGATCACGTCCATCCGCCGACTCCATAACGAGATATATAACAGGTTATGTTATGCGGGGCGGGATGGTCAACCCCTTCTCCCCTCCCGCCTGCGGGAGGGGTCGGGGGAGGGCGAGTCCGCCCGGTATCAGCGCCTCATCGACGGAACCCGCCCCCAACCCCGTTTGAAGGACCACACGCTCAGGCAGGCAAGGGCATCATCATGATCTTCGGAGACAAAGTCGCGATCGGGCCGATCCTGCCGATCGACGTGGGCCGCCTGTTCGAATGGTCTGACAATGCCGCCGACCTGCGCTGCACCGAGCCCTACCGCCCCGCCAACTGGTATCGCCACGAGGCCTATTGGCTGAACGCGGAGAACGACCAGAGCCGCTGCTTCTTCGCGATCCGCGACCGCGGCGAGGCGGTGATCGTCGGCTTCGTCCAGATCAGCCGGATCGATCCGATCCACCGCTCCGCGCTGATCGGCGTGCATATCGGCGAGCAGCAGCAGCGCGGCCAGGGCAAGGGCGGCGAGGCGCTGAGCCTCGCGATCGACTATTGCTGGACCCACCTCAATCTCACCCGCCTCACGCTCAACGTCTTCGCCGGCAACGTCCGCGCGATCGACCTCTACCGCCGGCTCGGCTTCCGCGAAGAAGGCCGCTTCCACGATGCGCTCTACATCCAGGGCCGCTGGATCGACGTGATCGCGATGGCGCTCAACCACCCCGTCCGCACCACCGCGCGCACGGACCTGGCCGAAGCCTTCGCCCCCGTCCTGATGTAGCGCGAGGCCCTGCTGCCAGAATCTGTCAGGAATACCCCGTATCCCGATCCGCACCGGGATGACGCGGCGGCCGGATCGGCCTAGCTTCGTCCCATGAGCGACACCAAAGCCCGCTGCGCCTGGTGCGTCGGCGACCCCCTGATGGAAGCCTATCACGACGCCGAATGGGGCGTGCCGATCCGCGACAGCCGTACGCTCTGGGAGATGCTGATCCTCGAAGGCTTCCAGGCCGGCCTGTCCTGGCGGACGATCCTCCACCGACGCGAGGGGTTCCGCGCCGCCTTCGACGCCTTCGATCCCGACGCGGTCGCCCGCTACGACGCCGCCAAGGTCGAGGCGCTGATGGCCGACCCCGGCATCATCCGGGCCCGGGCCAAGATCGAGGCGACGATCGGCAACGCCCGCGCCTACCTCGCGATGCGCGACACAGGCGAGGATTTCGGCACCTGGGCCTGGAGCCTCGCAGGCGGCGCGCCACGCCAGGGCGACGGCCGCCACGTCCCCGCCAAAACGGCCGAATCCGAGGCCCTGTCCAAGGCGCTCAAGGCCAAAAGCTTCAAGTTCGTCGGCGCGACCATCGCCTATGCCTGGATGCAGGCGGTCGGCATGGTCAACGATCATGCCCACGACTGCTTCCGGCGGGACCAGGTCTGAATCTTTCCCGTGATGCCGGCTATCGCTGGACGACGGTCAATCTTCCCCACAACTCGTCGCAAACGCTCGCAAATTTCATCTGCCGTTCAGGCTGATATGGCAGTCTCCGCCCCGCAAATCGAAGTAAAGAGAGGGTTCGATGCGCAAGGTAACCAAGCTTCTTCTCGCCGGCGCGGGCGCGCTGACCCTTACCGGGGTCGCGGTGGCTGCCGCCGACAATCACCACATTATGAACGTGGTCATGCCCGACGGTTCGGTCGCGCAGATCCATTATGTCGGAAACGTCGCACCGCAGGTCGTGGCGGTGCCGGCGGCGGAGACGGTGGCGATGCCGGTCGCATTTGCCGATCCGTTCGCGATGATGGACCGCATCTCCTATGAGATGGACCGCCGGATGGACGCGATGCTGCAGCAGGCCTCCGCCTTGGCGCACGCCGCACCGGGCGGGAACGGCCAGTTGAGCGAAGCCGCGCTCAAGAGCCTGCCGCCGGGTACGGTCAGCTACAGCTTCACCTCTTATTCCAGCGGCAACGGCGCGACCTGCAGCCAGAGCGTGCAGGTGACGTCGCTTGGCTCGAACCAGCCGCCCAAGGTCGAGCGCCAGAGCCAGGGCGATTGCAGCGCGGTCAACACACGCAAGCCGACGCCGGCGGTGATCGAGGCCAAGCCCGATGCGCCCAAGGTCACGCCCGCCAGCCTGCAGAAGCCGGCCGAGGCGCCCAAGGCCAAGGGTCCAATCGTCTGACCTAACCGCGCGGGGGCAGCAAGCGAGCCGATCGGACGCTCTTCCAGCCACCCGATAGCCCGCGCGGAACAGAGAGGCGGCTCCCGGCCGGGGAGCCGCCTCTTTTGCGTCCAACCTGCGACTAAACCCGTTCGTGCTGAGCTTGTCGCAGCACTGTCCTTGCCCCGCCGGAAAAGAAGTGCAGCCCTTCGACAAGCTCAGGGCGAACGGTATCAGGCTTATCGCCCGATCGAGACGATCTCGATCGCATCCTCCTTGCCGCCGAACGGTACGCGATCGCCTTCGCCTGCGCCGATCAGCGCCTGCGCGAGCGGCGCTTGCAGGCCGAGCAGCCCCGCCGCCGGATCGGCCTCGTCCTCGCCGACGATGCGGATTTCCCGCTTCGCCTTGTTGAGCTTGAACGTCACCAGGCTGCCGAAGCCGACCTCGTCCGCCGCCGGCGCCGGCCCGATCTGCGCGGTCGCCAGACGCTGGCGCCAGTAGCGCAGTTCGCGTTGCTGCTCCTCGTCCGGCGCCTCGACCGCTTCCAGCCCGGCCACCTTGTCCTCGATCATCTTCAGGCCGCGCTCGGTCACCAGATTTGGGCCGGGCGGGATCGGAATGTCGAACTTGGGTTCCTTGTGTTCGTCGTCGCTCTCGCGGCGGAAGGCCACGCTCACTTGTGTCTTCTCCTATGCATGAGCGTGTAACGTCTCGCCGCCGTTACGGTTCGACCGAATCACCAGAATCATTGCGGCTTCTGCATCGCCGCCATCATCGCCTGCTGGCCTGCCTGTACCTCTTCGGACGAGAGCGTGCCGTCATGGTTGGTGTCCCACTGATCGAAGCGCGCGGCGGTGTGCTTCTCGACCTCGTCCGCGGTCGCCTTGCCGTCGCCATTGGTGTCGAGCGTCGCGAAGATCCGGTCGACCATCGCCTGCGGCGGGGTGCCGCCGAACTGCTGGGTCAGCAGCGCGACCAGCTCGTCCTTGGTGACCACGCCGTCATGATTGGTGTCGAGCGCAGCGAACTGCGCCTTGCCATGCGCCAGGAAATCGGCGCGCGCGATCGGGCCCTGCGGCATCTGCGCCGCGATCGGCATGGCAAAACCGAGCGCCAGCGCGCCCGCGACCAGATAAAGCTTCATCGGAAAACCCCTCCAGCGCAGGAATGCGCCGGACGCGACGCTAGCGGAGCTTGCAGGACGACGGAAGCGCCCTTCGCATTGCACCCAGGCCCCCTCCATGCCAAAGGCGCGCGCGATTCACAGTCTGTTGGCCGCCCGAGTCCGTGCCTCAAGCGCGAGACGATCGGGCTTGGGAGTTTTCGAAGATGAGCGACGTCAAGCGGGTGGTGCTGGCTTATTCGGGCGGGCTCGACACGAGCGTGATCCTGAAGTGGCTGCGCGAAACCTACAATTGCGAGGTCGTCACCTTCACCGCCGATCTGGGCCAGGGCGAGGAACTGGAGCCCGCGCGCGCCAAGGCCAAGCTGATGGGCGTCAAGGACGAGCATATCTTCATCGACGATCTCCGCGACGAGTTCGTGCGCGATTACGTGATGCCGATGATGCGTGCCAACGCGCTCTACGAGGGCCTGTACCTGCTCGGCACTTCGATCGCGCGGCCCTTGATCGCCAAGCGCCAGATCGAGATTGCACGCCAGGTCGGTGCGGACGCGGTCAGCCATGGCGCCACCGGCAAGGGCAATGATCAGGTCCGCTTCGAGCTCGGTTATTATGCGCTCGCGCCCGACATCCGCGTGATCGCGCCGTGGCGCGAATGGGACCTGACCAGCCGCACCCGCCTGATCGAATATGCCGAGCAGCATCAGATCCCGGTGCCGAAGGACAAGCGCGGCGAGAGCCCCTTCTCGACCGACGCCAACCTTCTCCACACCTCGTCCGAGGGCAAGGTGCTCGAGGACCCGTGGGAAGAGGTGCCGGACTATGTCTATTCGCGCACCGACAATCCCGAGGATGCGCCCGACACGCCCGAGATCATCACAATCGATTTCGAGCGCGGCGATGCGGTCGCGATCAACGGCCAGCATTATGGCCCGGCCGATCTGCTCGCCAAGCTCAACGAGCTCGGCAAGACGCACGGTATCGGCCGGCTCGATCTGGTCGAGAACCGCTTCGTCGGCATGAAGAGCCGCGGCATGTACGAGACGCCCGGTGGTACCATCTATCATCTCGCGCATCGCGGCATCGAGCAGATCACGCTCGACCGCGGCGCCGCGCATTTGAAGGACGAGCTCGCGCCGCGTTATGCCGAGCTGATCTATAACGGCTTCTGGTTCAGCCCCGAGCGCGAGATGCTGCAGGCGGCGATCGACCATAGTCAGGAAAAGGTGACGGGCACCGTCCGCCTTAAGCTCTACAAGGGCGGGGTCCATGTGATCGGGCGGAAGTCACCCAACACGCTCTATTCGGAGAAGGTCGTGACCTTCGAGGACGACCAGGGCGCCTACGACCAGCGCGACGCGGCGGGCTTCATCAAATTGAACGCGCTCCGCCTCCGCCTGCTGGGCCGCCGCGACGGCCGCTGATTGCCCCTGGTCGGTTGACGCCGATGGCGTGACCCTCGCCGTGAAGGCCACGCCGCGTGCCTCGCGGACGGAGCTTACCGGAATACAGCCGCAAGCCGATGGCCGCACCGCGCTGGCGGTGCGGGTCGCTTCGCCGCCGGTGGATGGTGCGGCGAACGATGTGCTGATCGCGTGGTTGGCGAAACAGCTCGGCGTGGCGCGATCGGCGATTACGCTCCGGTCGGGTGCGACCGGGCGGTTGAAGATTTTGCGGATTGAGGGCGACAGTGCGGCGTTGGACGAGCGGCTCGCCGGTTTGAGCCAATAGATCCTCCCCACTCGTGGGGAGGGGGACCGCCAAAGGCGGTGGAGGGGGCATTGCGGCTAGGCGACTCGCTCCTGGCACCGCCCCTCCACCACCGCCCTCGGCGGCGGTCCCCCTCCACGTTCCGGGGAGGATTTAGAATCCCCAATCCACAATTTGCCAGCCGCGCTTTTCGGCCATCTTGCGCAATCCGCGGCTCGGGTTGACCGCGATGGCGGTATCCGCCCACTCCAATGCGGGCCAGTCGGACACATGATCCGAATAGAAGCGGATCGTCACCTCCTCGCGCTTGATCCCCTGCTTTTCCATCCACGCCTCGATCAGCCGCAATTTGGCCGGGCCGTAATTATTGTCGCCGTCGATCCTGGCATGGATGATGTCGTCCAGCCCGGTGATGCTGCCGGTCGCGATCAGGTCGTCGAAGCCCAGTTTCTCCGCGATCGCCTCGACATAGAAACGGTAGGATGCGGTCGCCAATACCAGCCTCCGCCCCGCGGCGCGGTCTTCCGCGATCTGGCGGAGCGCACCGGGATGGACGTTGGTCTTGCAGATCAGCTCGGCAAAGGCATCGACCGCCGGCTTCAATCGCGCGCGCGATACTGCGCCGCCCAGCAGCAGCCGCTGGTTCCATTCCTTCAGCCGGCGCCGGTCGATCAGCTTGCAGGCATAGGCGCCCATCGTGAACGGCACCAATGCCGCCAGCGCCAATCGCCACGGCGCCAGCATCTTCGCGGCATGGATCAGGAAGGGCGTATAGGTGCCCGTTCGCGTGACCGTGCGGTCCATGTCGTAAATGGCAAGCTCGCGCATCGACACGGGCCACAGCCGATTCAGGCTGGCGGGACAAGCGAAAAGGGAACATTACGCAGGCGTAAGCGTCTCCGAACGCGATGGTTCTGCTGCGGGAAACACCTCTCCGTCCATGAGCGCACCGGCCGATTTCGATCTCGCCGACAAGGGCAAGACATTGCGCTTCACGGGCTCGCTCACGCTCGCGCGGCTGGGCGATCTGCCGCAGCATCTCGACGACCTCGAAGCATCGCCCGACCGGATCGACATCGCGCCGGTCGAGCGGATGGACACTGTCGGCGCCTGGCTGATCCACCGGCTGGCGCGCGATCACGATATTCCGGTCGAGGGCGCGAGCGAGGATCAGGCAAATCTGCTCGAACAGATCGCCGTCGCCGACCAACCGCTCAAGGAGCCGCCGGTCCCGGTCCATACCTTCAATCGCCTGCTCAACCAGATGGGTGAAGCAACCATCCGCGCGGGCGTGACCCTGGTCGGCCTGATCGGTTTCTTCGGCGCGGTGCTGATCGATTTCTTCGTGCTGATGCGCCACCCCAGGCGCATCCGCTGGAACGCTTTGGTCCGCCAGTTCGAGGTGGTCGGGGTCGACGCGCTCGGCATCATCGGGCTGATGAGCTTCCTGATCGGCATCGTCATCGCGCAGCAGGGCGCGATCCAGCTCCGCCAGTTCGGTGCCGAGGTATTCACGATCAATCTGGTCGGCCGGCTCACCTTGCGCGAGCTGGGCGTGCTGATGACCGCGATCATGGTCGCCGGCCGGTCGGGTTCCGCTTTCGCCGCGCAGATCGGCTCGATGAAGCTGGCCGAAGAGGTCGATGCGATGCGCACGATCGGCGTCGCGCCGATGGAGGCGCTCGTCCTGCCGCGCGTCGTCGCCGCCTTCTGGATGATGCCCATGCTGGCTTTTTATTCGGCGATGGTCGCCTTGCTGGGCGGCGGGCTGTTCTGCTGGTTCAGCCTCGATATCCCGCCGATCACCTTCGTCAGCCGCATCCGCGAGGTCGTGCCGATCACCGACCTCTGGCAGGGCCTGTTGAAGGCGCCCGTCTTCGGGATGATCATCGCCATCGCCGGCTGTTTCCAGGGGATGCAGGTGGAGGGCAATGCCGAAGCCGTCGGCCTGCGCACCACCGCTGCGGTGGTGCAATCGATCTTCCTGGTGATCGTGCTCGACGCCTTCTTCGCGGTTTTCTTCGCCTCGATCGGCTGGATATGACCCAGTCCTCCGCCAAACGCCCGGGCAACGGCGAGGTCGTGATCTGCGTGCGCGGTCTTACCAACCGTTTCGGCGACCAGGTCGTGCACGAAAATCTCGATCTCGACGTCCATCGCGGCGAGATTTTGGGTGTGGTCGGCGGATCGGGCACGGGCAAATCGGTGCTGATGCGCTCCATCATCGGCCTGCAGCATCCCGAAGCGGGCGAGGTGAAGGTCTTCGGCGAGCCGATGATCGGGCGCGAGGATACCGAGGCGCGCAACATCCGCGCGCGCTGGGGCGTACTCTTCCAGGGCGGCGCACTCTTCTCGACACTTTCGGTGGCGGAGAATGTGCAGGTTCCGCTGCGCGAATATTTCCCGCATCTCGAACAATCGCTGATGGACGAGATCGCCGCCTACAAGGTGACGATGACGGGCCTGCCGCCCGAAGCCGGCCCCAAATTCCCATCCGAGCTTTCGGGCGGCATGAAGAAGCGCGCCGGCCTCGCGCGCAGCCTCGCGCTCGATCCCGAATTGCTGTTCCTCGACGAGCCGACGGCGGGGCTCGACCCGATCGGGGCGGCGGCGTTCGACGATTTGATCAAGAGCCTGAAGGAGACTTTGGGGCTGACGGTGTTCCTGATCACGCACGATCTGGATACGCTCCATGCCATCTGCGATCGCGTCGCGGTGCTGGCCGACAAGCACGTGGTTGCGGTCGGAACGATCCCGGAACTATTGGCGTTGGACCATCCGTGGATTCAGGAATATTTCAACGGTCCGCGCGGGCGTGCCGCGCAGGATGCGGCCGACCGGGAAGCCGATGCGGATCCGGTCGAGAATATGAAGCGGCGTCAGGCCGCGCTGGAATCCGCCGGGGGCGACACCGCTTCCGAACCGGGCGCCGGACAATGAGCATGGGGGCCTGGGCACGCTGATGGAAACGCGATCGAACAATGTGCTCGTCGGCGGCATCGTGCTGGTGCTGCTGGGCATTATCGTCGCCTTCGCGATCTGGATGGCGGGCAGCAACGGCGCCGACGAGAAGAAATACGACATCCTGTTCAAGACCTCGGTCGACGGCCTCGCGAAGGGATCGCAGGTCACCTTCTCGGGCGTGCCGGTCGGCAAGGTCGACGATATCGTCGTGATGCCCGACCAGCCCGAGCTGATCCGCGTGCGCATTTCGGTCAAGAAGGACACGCCTGTGCTCCAGGGCACGACCGCGACCATCGCCGGCGTCGGCTTCACCGGCGTCAGCCAGATCAATCTCGACGGCGCGGTCACCGGCGCGCCGCCGATCGACCAGCCCGGGCCGTTCGGTCTGCCGTTGATTCCGCCCAAGACAGGCGGGCTTGGCGCCTTGCTCAACAACGCGCCGGCCTTGCTCGACCGGCTGACCACGCTGACCGAGCGGCTGACCGATCTGCTCAATCCGCAGAACCAGCGGTCGATCAGCAATATCCTGGCGCATATCGACCAGATTTCGGGCGCGCTCGCCAACCGCAGCAATGACATAGCGGCGACGCTCGCCGACGCGCATGTCGCTATCCAGCAGGCGGGCGAGGCGGCGGAGAAATTCGGCGAGCTCGCCGACACCACCAACCAGAATATCAAGCCCTTGCTCGCCAATCTCAACGACGCGGTCTCATCCGCCAAGCACAGCATGGCCAATCTCGACGAGGCGATCGACGACGCCAAGCCGGGGCTCAAGGCGGTCTCGACCCAGACCGTGCCCGCAATCAACCAACTCGTCCGCGACCTGGGCGACACCGCTGCCTCGCTCCGCGCCATATCGGGCAAGCTCGACACCGGCGGCGCGGGCGGCCTGATCGGCGGACCCAAGCTGCCCGACTACAAGCCGAGGAAGTGATGACCAGAAAAGCGCTCGCCCTCCTCGCCGTCGCCGCCGCGACCCTGCCGCTTTCGGGCTGCATCAGCTTCGGCCAGAAGCCGCCGCCCCGGCTGATGGCGCTGACCGCCACCACCCCGCTCGCCGCCGGCCCGGCGATCACCACCGGCGACAAGGGCGCCATCTCGATCGCCCGGTTGAGCGCGATTCCGGCGCTCGCGACGCAGCGCGTGCTGGTCACCGATGGCCCGACCGAGATCGCCTATCTGAAGGGTGGATTATGGGCTTCGCAGCCGACCGACCTGTTCCGCGGGCTCCTGTCGGAAACGATCACGGTCAAGACCGGCCGCGTCGTCACCGAGCCGCGCAACCTTCAGATCCAGCCCAATACCCGCCTGTCGGGGCAGCTCTCCGCCTTCGGCCTCGACGGTCCGGGCAATGCGGTGGTCGTAATCTTCGACGCGACGCTGGCGCATGAAGGCAGCGACCAGATCCAGAGCCGGCGCTTCTCCGCGCGGCTGCCGGTCGCGTCCGAGCAACCCGAAGCCGTAGCGACCGCGCTCAACCAGGCGGCCAACCAGGTCGCCGGCGAAGTAGCGGACTGGATCGGGAAATAGCCTCCGCCAGACCGCGTGAATACGCATGAAGCTCGCTGTTCTTGTCGGTGGTAGCGGGCGGCATGCGGCCGTACTTCTCGAGGCTGCTTCCCTGTCGGGTTTGGTTGTCGCCGGCTTCATCCCGATTGAGAAAGACGTCGTCCTGCGTGGTACCGATTATCCGAAGCTTGGCGGCATGGAGCTTCTGGAGAACGAGGCCTTCCTGCGAAACCACCGCTGCGCGATCGGCTGCGGCGACAATCGCCTGCGTCAGGCGGTAGCTGAAAAGCTTCGCGCGCAGGGCGGCCTATTGCAAACGATCGTTCATGCCCAAGCGGTCGTCTCGCCGTCTGCGGAGATTGGGCCGGGCTGTGCGATTTTGGCCGGGGCAATCGTCGGCCCCTATGCGCGCCTCGGTCGCGGTGTGATCGTAAACCATGGCGCTAGTGTCGATCACGATTGCGTGATCGGAGATTATGCCAATCTCTGTCCAGGCGCCCGGCTTGGCGGCACGGTTCGGATAGGCGAGCGCGCTTTCCTCGGCCTCAATGCCTGCATCCTGCAAGGCAGGATGATTGGCAACGATGCGATCGTCGGCGCTGGCGCGGTGGCGACAAAGGACGTCATGCCGCATGTCACAGTAGTCGGCGTTCCGGCACGGCCGCGTTAAGCTGCCGGGAACTTCAATCCGCCAACGCCCATTCGATCGGCCGATTGCCCCCACCGGTGGCGACGCCGTAAAGACTGGCCTCAAGTCGCCGTCCTTTAACCTGCGCGGACTGGATCAGCGGCCAGTCAATATCCTTCAACCGCACCTTGATCCGGTTCATGAAACCCGCACCATCGAGGCGTTGCCACGAAAGATAGACAAACCTTTCGCCTTTCGATCCGCTGACGAACGGGCCGCCGAAGTCGGGCGGCCCCCGATCGGGATCGCCCGCCACAATCAGCTCGAAATCGAACTGCCCGAGGCCGTCGGCGCGCGGCAATCCGTCGTGCATCGCGCCTGTCCTATCCTGCAGCCCGAAGCGAACCGGACTGCCGTCGGGGCGCGGCGGCTCGGGCTCGCGTAGCAGCCTGACCTTCACATGTTCCGCCATTCTTCCCACTCCGCCGCAATATGATCCGATCCGGGGACTATGCCTTGCCGCGCGCGCGATATCCCGATCATGTTCCTATCACGCCGCCGGGAGGGATGCCCATGATCCGCCGATTGACCCTGATACTTGCCGTGAGCCTTGCCGCCCCGACCATGGCGGCCGATCCCGCCGGGATCTGGGCGTTCCGCACCGGCGATGTGACCCTGTTCAAGATCGCGCTCCGCCATCGCGGACCGGATTGGTCGGCGACCTGGATCCGATCGTCGGGCTTTGACGTGGACGCCGACGGCAAACTCAAGACCGGCGGCCCCATCATCAAGCGGACGGCCACCGAAGCACACGCCAATCCCGACGGAACCGTTGAAGCGAGCTTCGACGACCCCCGGCCTGGCGCCACACCCGACGTCTTCCGCATCCGCCCGATCGATGCACGCCATGCCGAGGCCTATTATAATGGCGGTCGCATGGGCATACTCTTGCTCGCGCGCGCCACGGTCAAAACGCGGATTGACGCCTGGGGCCGACCGCGCCGCTTAACCTATACGGCGCCCGACCGCGACTGGCCGACCAATGCCGAGATGACCGCGATGTTCACAGCCGATCAGGCGGACCGCAATGTGCCCCATATCGACTGGGCGGCTGTCGGTCCGCGGGACCAGCAAAGGCGTGCGCGAACCCAGCAATTGATCGACGCGGGCGCACTCCACAGCGGCGACGATTTCCTCCACGCCGCCTTCGTCTTCCAGCATGGCTCCGGTCCGGACGACTTCCTCAAGGCGCATATCCTCGCGACGGTCGCGGTGGCGCGGGGCAATCGCGGCGCAATCTGGATCGCCTCCGCCACGCTCGATCGCTACCTGCAAAGCATCGGCCAGCCACAGGCGAGCGGCACGCAATTCAGCGGCCGGGGCGGCAAGTGGACACAGGATCCCTACAACCGCACGCTGATCTCGGACGCGCTCCGTCAGGCGCTCAACGTACCCCCGCTCGACGAGCAGGAGGCGCAACGCAAACGTTACGAAGCAGCCGCGAAGAATTAGGATCCGGACGCTAGTTCAGGCTCTTTGAAACCTGCTCGGTCACATCCTTGGACAGGCCGGGAGCGCGAAGAATACGCTCCAGCTCCTCCGCCATCCGCTGGGCGCGCTTGGGTTCGAACCGGCGCCAGCGGCCAAGCGCGGGTACCAGCCGCGCCGCGCTTTGTGGATTGAGCGGATCGACCGACAGGATCATGTCGGCGAGGAATCTATAGCCACCACCCGCCAGATCATGGAATGCGCGCTGGTTGACCGCGAAGGCGCCCGCAAGCGAGCGCATCCGGTTGGGATTGGCGATCGTGAAGTCGGGATGCCGGGCCAGCGCCTGCACCGCCGCCGGCGTGTCGGCGCGTATCGACAGCGCCTGCACGCTGAACCATTTGTCGAGCACCAGGGCATCGTTGCGGAAGCGCCGGTAGAAGGCCTTGAGCGCGGCCTCGCGCTCGGGCGAATCCCCATTCGCGAGCACCCCGAGCGCGCCCTGGCGATCGGTCATATTGTCGGCGCCATCGAATTGCTCGAACGCCATCTGGGCCGCATCCGCCGCACCCGAGGCGGCGAGATAGCCGAGCGCGACCGTGCGCAGCCGCCGCGCGCCCTTGGCGCTCGGCGTATATTCGAAGCGGTTGGCGCGATGGGCGGCATAAGCATCGCGCCAATCCTCCTCCATCGTGCGGCCGATATCCGCGCGCAGCGCCTCGCGCGCGACAGCGATCTTGTCGGGGTCGACCTCGGATAGCTGATCGCCGATCAGCGCCTCTGCCGGCAGCAGCACCGCTTCCGCCTTGAATGCCGCGTCGAGCGCGCTGTCGTTCAAAGTATTGCGCACCGCCTCCAGCACCGGGTCGTGATCGGCCTTGCCGAGCGTCACGTCCGCGATCAGCGTGTCGAGCATCAATTGCTGCATCGCCTCGTAGCGGGCGAAAGGATCGTCGTCATTGGCTGACAGGAAAGCGAGCTCGGCCGGACCGCGATCGCTTTCCAGCACGATCGGTGCGGAGAAACCGCGATTGATCGACAGGACCGGCTTCTCGTTCAATCCGTCGAACAGCACTTCGGACTTGGCCGCGTCGAGCAGGACCAGCTTCTCGCCGCCCATCGCCTTGCCGCTGCGCTCGCCGAGCAACGCGACGCGCAAGGGGATCACCATCGGCTCCTTGTCGGGCTGGCCGGGGGTCGGCGGGATGGTCTGTTCGAACTTCAATCGCGCCCGCCCGCCGGGGGCGTCATGCTCCAGCGCCACCTTCACGCGCGGCGTGCCGGCCTGACTGTACCACAAGCGGAACTGGGCGAGATCGGCGCCGGTCGCATCCTCCAGCGCGGTCACGAAATCCTCGCAAGTTGCCGCCGTGCCATCGTGCCGGTCGAAATAGAGATCGGTGCCCGCGCGGAAGCCGTCGGCGCCCAGGATGCTGTTGAGCATGCGGATCACCTCGGCGCCCTTGTTGTAGATGGTCGCGGTGTAGAAGTTCGAAATCTCGATATAGGATTCGGGCCGGATCGGGTGCGCGAGCGGGCCCGCATCTTCGGGAAATTGCGCGGCACGGAGCGCACGCACATCCTCGATCCGCTTGACCGCCGCCGAGCCCTGGTCGGCGGAGAATTGCTGGTCGCGAAAGACGGTGAAGCCTTCCTTCAGCGAAAGCTGGAACCAGTCGCGGCAGGTGACGCGGTTGCCCGACCAGTTATGGAAATATTCGTGCGCCACCACGCCCGCGATCGCATCGAAATCCCCGTCGGTCGCGGTTTCGGCATCGGCGAGGATGTAGCGTGAATTGAAGATGTTGAGGCCCTTATTCTCCATCGCGCCGAAGTTGAAATCGCTGACAGCGACGATGTTGAAGATGGCGAGGTCATATTCGCGGCCATAGACCTTCTCGTCCCACGCCATCGACGCCTTGAGCGCGGCCATCGCATGGTCGGTCTTGGCCAGATCCTCCGCCCGCACCCAGATGCCGAGGTCGATGTCGCGGCCCGAGCGCGTGGTGAAGGTCGACTTGTTGGCGACCAGATCGCCCGCGACCATCGCGAACAGGTAGCAAGGCTTGGGGAAGGGATCGCGCCACAAGGCATAATGCCGCCCGCCGCGGCAATCGCCGCTGTCGACCGGATCGCCATTGGCGAGCAGGATCGGATAGCGATCCTTGTCCGCTTCCATCCGCACCGAATAGCGGCTGAGCACGTCGGGCCGATCGGGGAAGAAGGTGATGCGGCGGAAGCCCTCCGCCTCGCACTGGGTGCAGAGCAGCCCGCCCGATTCATAGAGGCCCATCAGCTTGGTGTTGGCAGCGGGCGCGATCTCGACCACGGTTTCGACCAGGTGATTGTCGCCGGGCAGGTCGATCAGCAGATCGGCGCCATCCATGCGCCAGCTGTCGTGCAATTCCTCGCCGTCGACCAGCACATGCGACGGCGCAAGTCCGTCGCCGTTCAGCCGTAGCGGATGCTTGTGCGTGCCATTGCGGCGAACCGTCAGGCGGGCCTTGACCACCGTCTCGGCGGGATCGAGCGCGAAATCGAGCGCGATCTCCGGCACCAGCCATTCGGGAGGGCGATAATCCCCGCGCAACACGGGTGCGGGGACGACGGCGGCAGTGGACGCATCAACCATGGGTGCTGCCTTATGGCCAGAGCGGACAGGATGCCAGCCCAAGCAGGAGGCTGGCCAGAGGGCGGTCATTCGGCCTAGCTGATATCATGGCTCGGCTCGTCCTGTTCGGCCCCGGTTATACCGGCGCCCATATCGCATCAGCGCTGCAACGCGACGGATGGCATGTGGATGCAATCACCCGCGCCACGCCGGTAGAGGCGGTGCGCGCGGCGCTGGTTCAAGCGAGCCATGTCATCTCGACCGTGCCGCCGGCCGAGGATGTGGATCCGGTGCTGACGATGTTCGGCGACGCGATCGGAAAAGTGCCCTGGATCGGCTATCTCTCCTCGACCGGTGTCTATGGCGACACCAAAGGCGCCTGGGTGGACGAAAGCGCGGCGCCGGCCGGGCGCCGCGACGGGCGCATTGCCGCCGATCTCGCCTGGCAGGCGCTCGGCGCGCGCGTGTTTCGCCTGCCCGGAATATACGGCCCCGGCCGCGCCATGTTCGATCGATTGAAATCGGGCCAGGCGCACCGGATCGACCTACCTGGCCAGGTTTTCTGCCGTGTGCATGTCGAGGACATCTCGCGTGGCGTGCTGGCGGCGATCCGGCAGGGGCCCGCGGGCGTCTATAATCTCACCGACGATCTGCCCGCGCCGCAGAATCACGTGGTCGAATTTGCCTGCGAGCTGCTGGGCCTGCCGCTGCCGTCATTTCGCGGGCTGGACGAACTCTCGCCCCAGGCACGCGCTTTCTATGGCGAGAATCGCCGCGTCGCGAACGGCAAGGCGAAAAGGCTGCTCGGCTGGCAGCCGCTTTATCCGACCTATCGCGAGGGGCTGGCGGCGATTTTCCCAACGCCCTAATCCGTCACCCCAGCGAAAGCTGGGGTCCATCTCCCGACTGGCTCGCTTGGTGCAAAGGCAGGAGATGGATGCCAGCTTCCGCTGGCATGACGATCTCGAGTGGTGTCACCCCATCGTCGGGATGACGAAGCTCTGGTCGCCCTGCGCGGTACCGTCGGGCCAGCGGCCGGTGACGGTCTTGGTCTTGGTCCAGAAACGGACGCCTTCCATGCCGTGCTGGTTATGATCGCCGAAGCCCGAACGCTTCCAGCCACCGAACGAATGGTAAGCGACGGGCACCGGGATCGGCACGTTGACGCCGACCATGCCGACATTGACCCGTGCCGCGAATTCGCGCGCAGCATGGCCGTTGCGCGTGAAGATGGCGACGCCGTTGCCATATTGGTGCTGCGAGGGGAGTGCGACCGCTTCCTCGAAATCCTTCGCGCGCACGATCTGCAGCACCGGCCCGAAAATCTCCTCCTTGTAGGATTTCATGTCCGGGGTGACATGGTCGAACAAAGTCGGGCCAATGAAGAAGCCTTTCTCATGCCCCTGCAATTCGAAGCCGCGGCCATCGATCACCAATTCGGCGCCCTCGTCCGCGCAGGTCTGGATCCAGTCCTCGACGCGCTTCTTGTGCGCCGCATTCACGACCGGACCGTAATGCGCCTCCGCATCGGTCGAGACGCCGACCCGCAAGGCCTCGATCGCGGGAATGAGTTTCTTGCGCAGCCGGTCGGCGGTGTCTTCGCCCACCGGGACAACCACCGGCAGCGCCATGCAGCGCTCGCCCGCCGATCCGAAGGCCGCGCCCGACAGATCCGCCACGACCTGGTCGAGATCGGAGTCGGGCATGACGATGCCGTGGTTCTTGGCGCCGCCCATCGCCTGGACGCGCTTTCCGGCGGCGGTACCGCGCGAATAGACGTAATGCGCGATGTCGGACGAACCGACGAAGCTGACGCCGGCAATATCGGGATGGTCGAGAATCGCATCGACCATCTCCTTGTCGCCGTTGACGACCTGGAGGATGCCTTCGGGCAGACCGGCTTCCAGCATCAATTGGGCCAGCCGCACCGGAACCGACGGATCGCGCTCGCTGGGCTTGAGGATGAAGGCATTGCCCACGACGATCGCCGGGCCGAACATCCACATCGGGATCATCGCCGGGAAGTTGAACGGCGTGATGCCCGCGCCGATGCCGATCGGCTGGCGCATCGACCAGACGTCGATCCCCGGGCCCGCGCCAATCGTGATCTCGCCTTTCAGCATGTGCGGCGCGCCGCAGCAGAATTCGATCACGTCGAGCCCGCGCTGCACGTCACCCTTGGCGTCGGCGATCACCTTGCCATGCTCGGACGAAAGCATCTGCGCCAATTCGTCGATATGGACTTCGACCAGCGCCTTGAACGCGAACATGATGCGGGCACGGCGCTGCGGATTGACCGCCGCCCAAGCCGGCTGCGCGGCCTTGGCCGCTTCGACCGCACGGTCGAGATCGGTCTTGGTGCCCAGGGCGACCTTTGCCTGCACCTGGCCGGTATTGGGATCGAACACGTCGCTCTGGCGCGCTGCGGCACCGCCGGAGGAGCCGACGAAGAAGTGGTCGATCTGACGCATGGCATCTCTCTCCTGATTTTGGCGGCGGGATAGGCTTCCGGCCTCCCCTCTGGAAGTCGCATGGATTCACTGTCATTGTGCAAAAATGCAGGAACCCGACTGGGATGACCTCCGCATTTTTCTGGCAGTGCTGCGCGGCGGCAGCATGATCGCGGCGGCACGCTATACCGGCCTCGACCATTCGACGATCACGCGCCGCATCACCAAGCTGGAGGAACGGGTCGGCCACAGCCTGCTCCACCGCTCGCCCGCAGGCGTCACGCCGACCGAGGCCGGATCGCTGCTGGCCCAGCATGCGGCCCGCATCGCCGACGAGATCGCCGCCGCGCGTACGCTTCTGGATGCGCGGGAAGAGCAGGTTTCGGGCATCGTCCGGCTCGCCACGCCCGAGGCGTTCGGCCTGTTCCTGGTCGCGCCCGCGACCGAGCAACTCTATCGCCGCCATCCCAATCTCCAGCTCGAACTGATGCCCGAATCGCGCACCGTCAGCCTGTCGCGGCGCGAGGTGGACATGGCGGTGGTGCTGACCCAACCGCCCCCGCGGCCAGCTAGTGGCGCGCCGGCTGGTCGATTACCGGCTCGGTCTCTACGCCTCGAAAGACTATCTTGCGCGGACCGAGCCGCTCGCCGACATCGCCGCGCTCCGGGGCCATCCTTTGGTCTGGTATATCGACGAGATGATCGACCTGCCGGAGCTGCGCTATCTCGATCAGATTGCGGGCGGCTCCTCCAGCATATTCCGGTCGAGCTCGATCGCGGCGCAGCAGGCGGCGGTCGCGGGCGGGCTCGGCTATGGCGCGCTTCATGCCTTTGCCGCCGACCGGGACCCGCGGCTGCAGCGCGTGCTGGCCGACACGGTCGAGGTGAAACGCAGTTATTGGCTGATCTTCCCGCGCCAGGCGCAGCGCGTGCCCCGCATCCGCGCGGTCGCCGAATTCCTGACGGCATTGGTCCAGCAGAACCGCGCTTCGTTCTAGGGATCTATCTCGGCTGCGTTGAACCAACCAACGGAGCGCGAACGCCGGCCAGGGAGTCTGAACCGGACCGGCGTCCATCTGCCCGCATCCAACCCTGCATGCGCCATGTCGAGTCGGGAAAAGACGGCCGAGCGTCCAGCCGTTGCTGGATTCAGCCGAGCGTAACGTGCAGGACTGGCGGCGATGCCCTATTCGCGTCATTCTGGGCGGCGCATGCTGCGCACGTTCGCATTGCGGCGACTTGAGTCGCGCGCGCTCTTCCTTCTGGTCTGCCTGTCTCTTGCCGGATGCGCGCATCGCGCGCCTGGGGGCGAGCGCCTGTTCGTGTCCGACGACCAGAGCGATATGGTGGCGGGAATCGACCTGCCGACCGGGGGCATTGCGGACCGGGTGCCCGTGTCCGGCCGGCCCCGCGGCATGGCCTTCTCGCCCGACCATGCCACGCTCTACGTCGCATTGTCCGCCAGCGCCGCCTCCGACGACGAGGATGAGGCCGCCGAGCTGCCCGACCCCGCGGCCAAGCCCCGGACGGACGGCGTCGCCGTGATCGACATCGCGTCGGCGAAGGTCGTGCGCGTGCTTCCCGCGGGCGAGGATCCGATCCAGGTCGCGGTCAGCCGCGATGGGCAGACCTTGTTCGTCACCGACCAGGCCGACAATTCGGTCACCGCTATCGCCGCCGACGGCAAGGGCCGACCCCACACGATATCGGTCTGCGACACGCCGGAGGGGGTTGCGCCGAGCGCCGACGGCAAGACCTTGTTCGTTGCCTGCGTGGATTCGGATCGCGTGGCGATGATCGGCATGGACGACCTGCGCGTGAGGCGCAAAATCCGCGTGCGTGGCGGCCCGCGTGCGGCGCTCGCTGCGCGCGACGGGGCGCATATCTATATCACCACCGACAATGGCCGGCTTGCCATCCTGACCGGCGACGGCAAGGTCGAAAAGACGCTCGATCTGACCCGCGATGCCGACGACGTCCGCGCCGCCGGCATGATCGAGGCACCCGACGGCCATCTTTTCGTCACAACCGGCCGATACGGCGCAATTGTGGAAGTGGATCCGAAGGCGGGCACGATCGTCCGGACGATCGCGCATGTCGGTGCGGAGCCGATGGGGATCGGGATCAGCGCCGATGGCGCGACGTTGGTCACCGCCAACGGCGCATCGGGGGATGTTTCGTTGATCAATCGTCTTTCTGGTAAGATCGTGCGCAAGCTGAATGTGGGCAAGCGCCCGTGGGGCATCGCTGCCCGCGGGTGATGGATTAGAGGACGCGATGAGCGAGGGCGCCTCGAACAGTGGCAGCATCGCCGGCAGGCCCGTCTTGCTGGCATCGATCCACGATGTCGGCCCGCGCTTCGAGAGCGAGGTGGACAGACTGGTCGAGCGGCTCGAATCCCATGTCGGCACCGGCCGTTTCGCGATGCTGGTGGTACCCGATCATTGGGGCGAGGCACCGCTCGCTTCGGCACCCGCTTTCGCCGCGCGGCTGCGGCGCTGGGCGGAAAGCGGGGTCGAGATGTTCCTGCACGGCTGGTCGCACCGCGACGACAGCGCGCACGAGGATGCGCGCGCCGCGTGGAAAGCGAAGCATATGACCGCGGGCGAGGGCGAGTTCCTGGGTCTGACCGAGGAGGAGGCGACGCGACGCCTGCGCGCGGGCCGCAAGGTGGTCGAGGATGCGATCGGCCGCGCCGTCGCGGGCTTCATCGCGCCGGCCTGGCTTTACGGTCCCGGCGCGCATGCCGCGGTACGCGCTGAACATTTTCCGATCGCGGAGGACCATATGCAGGTGTGGAATCCCGCGAGCGGTGCCGTCCTAGCGCGAGGACCGGTCATCACCTGGGCGAGCAGAAGCCGTGCACGCATTCAAAGTTCGCTCGCGTTCGCGGCGCTGGCGCGCGTCATTCTTCAACCACTTCGGACGGTCAGGGTTGCGGTTCATCCGGGCGATGCCCATGTCCCGGCCCTGCTCCGGAGTATCGACAAGACCTTTACCGCGTTCAGGGGACGCCAGGTCGCACATTATTCCGATCTGCTCGGCCCTCGGGGGGGCGAGCGCGTATGAAGGATATGGCGTTGAGTAAGCAGACGGGCGAAGCCTCCGCGATTGCGTGGGACGAAGCCACTTTCGATCCGCCCTTGCTGGAGGCCGGCAATGCCGCGCTCCGCTGGATCGGGCCGTTCATCTCGCTCGGCATCTTCGGCGCGGTGCTGTACCAGCTTCGCGACCTCCAGATAGGCGCGGTCGCGGCGATGCTGCCCCGCTCGCCGCTCTTCTGGCTCGCCTTTGCGGCTTATTATCTCGCCGCGCCTCTGTTCGATCTGCTGATCTTCCGCAGGCTGTGGAACCTGCCGCTCGGCGCCGGCCTCGGCGCGCTGACGCGCAAGTTCGTCGGCAATGAAATCCTGATGGGCTATATCGGCGAGGTCCATTTCTATAGCTGGGCACGCAGCCGGCTGAAGATGGTCGCGGCGCCGTTCGGCGCGGTGAAGGATGTGGCGATCCTGTCCGCGGTAATGGGCAACGTCGTGACGCTGGCGGTGCTGGCAGCCGCTTATCCCTTCCTCCACGTGCTCCATTTGGGCGTCGCGCCGAGGACGCTGGTCGCCGCGGTCGCGATCACGCTCGGCACCTCACTGGTCCTGCTGCTGCTGCGCGGCCGCGTGCTGACGCTCGGCCAGAAGGATCTGGCTTTCGTCGCGATGGTCCAGTTCAGCCGCGTCGTGGTGACCGCCTTGCTGCCCGCCTTGCTCTGGCATCTCGCGCTGCCGCAGGTCGCGCTCGGCTGGTGGATATTGCTCGCGGCGGTGCGTCTGCTGCTGTCGCGCCTGCCCTTGCTTCCCAACAAGGATCTGGTGTTTGCGGGCGTCGCGGTGGCCCTGATCGGCCGCGTCGCCGGCATCGACGATCTCATGACGATGATGGCCAGCCTGATCCTGGCGACCCACCTGATCGTCGGCACGAGCCTGGTCCTCGCCGAATTCGCCTGGCCTGAGACTGAGACGGCCTGCGCCTGATGCGCATCGTCGACGTCTGCGCTTTCTACACGCCCGCCGGCGGTGGGGTGCGGACCTATGTCGAACGCAAGCTGAAGGCGGCGCCCGCAGCGGGGCACGAGATGATCATCCTCGCCCCCGGCCGCGAAAACCGGATCGAAGAGCGGGGCGACGGCGCGCGGATCGAATGGCTGGCCTCCCCGCGTTTTCCGCTCGATCGGCGCTACGGTTATTTCGCCGATCAGGAACAGGTTCACTCGGCGCTGGACCGGCTGCGGCCCGACGTGGTCGAGGCCTCGTCGCCCTGGCGCAGTGCCTCGATGGTCGCCGACTGGCGCGGCGATGCGCGGCGCGTGCTGGTGATGCACGCCGATCCCTTGTCGGCTTATGCCTATCGCTGGTTCGGGCGGCTTGCCGAGCGCGAGACGATCGACCGCGGTTTCGGCTGGTTCTGGCGCCATCTGCAACGGCTCGACCGTGGCTATGACGCCGTGGTGAGCGCCTCGCCCAGCCTGTCGCAGCGCCTGTCCGAGGGTGGACTGCGCAACGTCGTCACCAATCCGATGGGCGTCGATCCCGGCATCTTCGACACAGGCCTGCGTGACCCTGGCTTGCGGGCACGCCTGCTCGAACGGTGTGCGCTGCCCGAGGATGCGACCCTGCTGGTCGGGGTTGGCCGTCATGCCGCCGAGAAACGCTGGGGAATGGTGGTGGACGCCGCCATCGCCGCCGGCGCGGATCGTCCCGTCGGCCTGCTGCTGATCGGCGAAGGCCGCGATAGTACCAAGCTCGCCCGCAAGATCGGCGACAATCCGCATATCCACCTGCTCTCGCCGATTCGCGATCGCACCGCGCTCGCGCGCACCATGGCGAGCGCGGACGCCCTGATTCACGGCTGCGAAGCGGAGACTTTCTGCATCGTCGCGGCAGAGGCGCTCGCATCGGGCCTGCCGCTGATCGCGCCCGATCGCGGCGGTGCGTTCGACCAGGCGCAGGCGAGCGGGGGCGTGATCTACCGTTCGGGTTCGGCAACCGACGCCGCGCGTGCGATCCGCCGTTTCGTCGATGCCCCGCCGCCGCGCCCGACCGGCGAGGCGCGCACGATGGACCAGCATTTCGCCGACCTGTTCGCGCTCTACAACTGGCTCGAAACCCCCGCCGCGCGCGCGGCCTGACCCTTACCAACCGTTCGGGCTGAGCTTGTCGAAGCGCCGCCCTTCTTTCGACCGGAAGGCAGGAACAGGGCTTCGACAAGCTCAGCCCGAACGGAGGAGTTTCCAATCCGGTGGTGCCGGTTCTAGGGTGGCCTGATGCCAGCCCTTCCCACAACGGACAGCCTCGCCGCCGGCGCCATCGACATGCTGGCGAAACTGGTCGCGTTCGACACAACCTCGCGCGATTCCAACCTTAAACTGATCGAGTTCGTCGAAGGCGTGCTGGACGAGCTCGGCGTCACCGCGACGCGCGTTCCCAACGCCGATGGGCGCAAGGCCAATCTCTATGCGACGCTCGGCCCCGATACCGAGGGCGGGATCGTGCTGTCGGGCCATACCGACGTGGTACCGGTCGACGGCCAGAATTGGTCGAGCGATCCTTTCACGCTGACCGAGCGCGACGGGCGCCTTTACGGCCGTGGCTCCTGCGACATGAAAGGCTTCCTCGCGCTTGCGCTCGCCGCCGCACCGATCTTCGCCGAGCCCGCACGGCTGAAACGCCCGGTCCATCTGGCTTTCTCCTATGACGAGGAGGTGGGCTGCCTCGGCGCGCCTTCGATGATTGCGGAGATCGCGAAAGTCCTGCCCCGGCCCGCTGCGGTGATCGTCGGCGAGCCGACGATGATGGAGGTGGTCCATGGCCATAAGGGTATCACGACCTATACCGTCACCGTGACCGGGCATGAGGCGCATTCGAGCCTCACCCATCTCGGGCTGTCGGCCAACGCGGTCGCGATCCGGCTGATGCACCGTTTGAGCGAACTGGCGGACCAGCTCGAGCGCGAGGCCGACCCCGCTTCTCCCTTCCAACCGAAGCATGCCACGCTCACCATCGGCATGATCAACGGCGGCACTGCGGGCAATATCCTCGCGCGCCAATGCGTCTTTCTGTTCGACCTGCGCTGCCCGCCGGGGATGGACCCACAACCGACCCTTGCGCCCTTCCTGACGGAGGTGAAGAGGATGGATGCGGAAATGAAGGCGCGCTTCCCCGACGCGGGGATCGAGATCGTCCGCCGCTCGCTCACCCCCGCCTTCGCGCCGGAACCGGATGGCGCGGCCGAGCGCACCGCGCGCGCTCTCGCTGGCGACAATGGCCCGCCGCGCGTCGTGCCTTATGCCGCCGAAGCGGGCCAGTTCCAGGAAGCGGGCTTCTCGACCGTGATCTGTGGCCCGGGCTCGATCGAGCAGGCGCACCAGCCCGACGAATATGTCGACCGCATCCAGATGGAGCGCGGCGCGGCTTTCATGCTGCGGTTGGCGGAGATGCTAGCTGGTTGAGGGGCTCATCGCGGTCGTGGCGACCGCCGGCCCCGCAACCGACGATATAGAACGCCGTTCACCGAGCGGCGGGGCGCATTCGCCGAATTGCGGGCGCATCCATCGGCCGACTTGATTTGGAGTTGCAAGGCGCGCGGTTACAGCGAGGATAAGCCGATGACCGACACCAGCGCGCCAGATAGGGAAGCGGTCGAAGGCGATGAGCGGCCCGATGGCGACACCCAGGCGCCGCATTGGAGCCGCTCGCTGGCGCTTTCGGTCGTGGCCGGGATCGCCGCCAGCGGCCTGCTCGCGCCGATTTACATGTTCGAGGGCGTCCATCGATGGCGGGCGTTCGCAGCCGCCTTCATTCTCGCGATGCCGGGCGCACTGCTCGTGTGGATCGCGTTGCGTTTCTCGAGGAGGATGCGCGGGCGCACCGCTCCTTCCTTCACCGTCCCGGCACATGTCGCGGGGAGTCTGATCTTCGCCTTCGCCTGGGCGGCCATCATGTACCTGCTGCTCCTCGCTGCCGAGTCAAAGAGCGCTGCCACCTATCTGCACAACATCGCGCCGTGGCAGATGCTCGACGGCATCCTGCTCTACGCCGCCGCGGTGGGGATCGAGCAATCCGCATGGACGCGACGACGGCTCGATCGCCAGAGGCTCGCGACCACAAGGGCCCAACTCCACGCGCTGCGCGCCCAGCTCAATCCGCACTTCCTGTTCAACGCGCTCAACTCGATCATTCAACTCGCGGAGGAGGACACCGCCGCGACGCAGTCCGCGCTGGAGCGCCTGTCGGAGCTTCTGCGCCACGCCACGCGCACCAGCGGCGGCGGGCGGATCGACGTGACGTTGCGCGACGAGCTTGGCTTCATCCGCAACTACCTCGCGCTCGAGCAGCTGCGCCTTGGCGATCGGCTTCGCGTGGTCGAGGAAATAGAAGACGAGGCGCTGGACAGGCTCGTGCCATCCCTCATCCTGCAACCGATTGTCGAGAATGCGATCCTGCATGCGATCGCACCACGCAGGTCCGGTGGAACGGTGCGGCTGCTGGCCCATCTCGATCGCCAGAACCTGATTGTCGAAATCCAGGACGACGGATCTGGCTGCGATCCGGAAGCTTTGAACCGATCACCCGGCATGGGTCTGAACATCGTCCGCCGTCAGCTCGAAATCCGCTTCCCCGGCCAGAGCGACTTGCGGATCGAGCGCGCGCCGGACGGAGGGACATGCGTTCGCCTCTCGCTTCCGGGGCACCAGCAGGCGCCGGGCCCGTCATGGTGATGCGCCTGTTCATTGCCGATGACGAGGCGCTCGCGCGCAGGCGCTTGCGATCGGTCGCGGCCAAGTTGGACTGGCTGTCGATCGTGGGCGAGGCCGCCGATGGCGGAACGGCCTATGACGAGATCGTCCGTCTTCGTCCCGACATCGTTCTGCTCGACATCCGCATGCCCGAAATATCCGGGCTCGACGTGCTCGCGCGTCTGAGAGATCTGGACCGGGTTCCGGCCGTCATTCTTACCACCGCGCATGACGAATTCGCCGTGCGCGCCTTCGAACTCCAGGCGCTCGACTATGTGCTGAAGCCGATCGTGGCCGAACGGTGCGTGGCAGCGCTGGAGCGCGCCCGACGGGCGATCGAGATGGGCCAGGCAGAAGCGATGCTCGCGCGCGCCGAGCGGATCTTCGAGCCCGACCTCACGCGGCCGCTCGAGCGGATCCTCGTTCGCAGCGGCACCTCGCTGGTTCCGGTCAGCCTGACGACGATTACGAATATCGAGGCGCAGGACGATTATGTGCTGCTCCATGGCGTGGACCGCGATCATCTCGCCAGCATCCGCATGCGCGAGCTCGAACATCGGCTGCCGAGCCCGCCATTCATTCGCGTGCATCGTTCGCATATCGTCAATCTGGACCATGTCGTGCGTGTCGTGCGTGGGATCGACGGGCGCCTGAGCGTCACGATGACCAATGGTGCCAGCATTGCGGTCAGCCGCGACCGCGCCGGAGAATTGCGCCGTCTCGCCCGGTGAACGCCGTTCCGTCGACGACCCGAGCATGAAGTGGGCGCTGCTCGCCCGCTGATCCGGCGTGACGGCGCTGCTCGTCCGACTTCCAACGCGATTTCGCCGAGCCGATCCGACCCTTGACCGAATGAAGATGGCCCTTCCGCCGCTCTCTGGAACAACAGCTGTTCGCATGTTCGGCGGGCGGGCTGTGTTTCGGATGGGGGCAGGCAAGGTCATGACCAGGCTTAAATTTCTGATCGTTCCCGCGGCATGCATGCTCGTCGCGGCGGCGACCGGCGCTGCCGAGGAAATCGCATTTCCCGACGGCTATCGCGGCTGGACCCACATCAGGAGCGCCGTCGTGGGACCGGCCAGCGGGGCCTTCAAGCGCTTCGGTGGGATGCACAGCATCTATGCCAACCCCGCCGCCATGGAGGGCTATCGATCGGGTCGCTTCCCCAACGGATCGGTGATCGTGTTCGACAACCACGAAACGCTTGCCATGCAGGGGGTCGAGGTCCCGGGCCGGCGCCGCTTCGTCGATGTGATGGTGAAGGCGGATGGATCGTGGCGCTTCGGGGAATTTGCCGGCGACAGCAGGACTGAGCGGAACGTCACGGTCGCGCAGGGCGAGGCTCAATGCGCTTCCTGCCATGCGCAATCGGCGACGGACCACGTCTACAGCCAATATGCTCCATGAGCGTGCGATCGGTATCCGGCCGTGCGCCTTCCGGCTGGGATACCCCGCTCAAGGATGCGGCGGTCTGAACCTGCCTCGCGCACGATCTCGACTTTGTGCTCGCGTACCTAACCAGGATTGGAAAAGCGATGACTGACAGCAGCGTGAAAGAAGGGGCTCAAAGCCGGGCCTTGGCCACGATATTCATGGCTGGAGGGACCGCCGGAGCGATCGACTTCATCTACGCCTCCACCATGATGATGATGGCGGGGCAGCCCGCAACGCGGGCATGGATGGGCGTGGCCGCAGCGCTTTTCGGCAAGAACATGGTCATCGAGATCGGCATGCCGATGGCTGCAGTCGGCGCTGCCTTGCATTTCCTCATCACCATCAGCGCGGCGGCAATCTTCTACCTTGTCGCTGTGCGCCAGCCCCTTCTTCTGAAACATCGACTTGCATCGGCGGTGGTGTTCGGCATTCTCTTCTTCCTGGCGATGAATTACGTGATCGTCCCGCTGTCAGTGATCGGCCGCCCGATTTATGTCGGCGCGAGCAGGATCGCTCGAGAGGTGCTTACCCACATAATCGTGATCGGCGTTCCGATCTCCCTGATCACGGCCTGGCGCCTGAACGGGACACGGCGCGCCGCTGCGGTCGTCGGCTGAAGGGCGTTGGCCGGCATAGCCTCCGGCACAGCAAGATCGGGCCAATTTGGTCCGCACCGGAAATCGGAACGGTGCGGGATGACCGAATTGGCCCGCTCTTGCCGAGGCAGGTCCAAGCTCTTTCCTGCCAACGAATAGATCGCCGCTTCCCCGATCCAGCTGCATGGTCCGGTCGACCGAACCGGATCAAAATCTTCGCGATATCTGGCGATCATCCGTCCGCGCGATGCGTTTTGTAACAAACGCTGAAGGGATTCACACGCGAATCGGCTTAGTATAAGTGGAACGAAAGGAGATTCCCGCTATCCGCCAGGTTGCAGCCCTACCCTACCGGATCGACGATGCGGGCAAGGTGAGCGTGATGCTCATCACGAGCCGCGAGACGCGCCGCTGGGTGCTGCCCAAGGGGAATCCGATCCGCGGTCTGGCGAGCCACGAGGCCGCCGCGCACGAGGCGTTCGAGGAAGCGGGCGTCAGCGGCATTCCTTGCCCCACCCCGCTTGGCCAATATGCCTATTGGAAGCGCCGCCGGAACGGACAGGTGAAGCGTGCGACGGTGGCGCTATTCCCGCTCGCGGTGACCGAACAGGCGGAGGAATGGCCCGAGCAGGACGAACGCGAAACGCAATGGTTCGACCTGTCCACGGCAGCCGCCGCGGTCGACGAGCCGGACCTCAGCCGGTTGATCGGCGGCTTCCGCGCGCCGCGTCGTCCCACTGGACGGCGCGAGCGGTTATTGTCATGGGCGCGTAGACAAGGGGAGAATCTACCGATGCTGCGCTGGTTCCAGGCGCTCATGCCCAAGCAGGGCCGCTTCTTCGACCAGTTCGAGGATCATGCCGCGACGTTGGTCGCCGGCGCCGACGCGCTTGCGCGCCTGCTACAGGGCGGGCCCGACGTGGCCGTCCAAGTGAAAGAGATTTACGACCAGGAGCATAAGGCGGACGACATCACCCGCGACGTGCTGCAGGACGTACGCCGCATCCTGATCACGCCGTTCGACCGCACCGCCATCACCGGCCTGATCGCGGCGATGGACGATGCGATCGACCAGATGAACGGCACCGCCAAGGCGATCACCCTGTTCGAGCTCGATACATTCGAGCCGCAGATGCGCGACATGAGCGGGATAATCGTCGAGGCGGCGCGCGTCACCTCCGAAGTCGTGCCCTTGCTGCGTTCGATCGGCGACAATGCCAGCCGCATCCTCGAGCTGACCGCGCGGCTGGTCCAGCTCGAAGGCCATGCCGACGAGATCCACGACGCGGGCCTCAAGGCCCTGTTCAAGGCCGCGGCAGGCGACGGGAAAGCGATGGACTTCATCGTCGGCCGCGAAATCTACAGTCACCTGGAGCGCGTGGTCGACCGGTTCGAGGACGTCGCGAACGAGATCCAGGGTCTCGTGCTCGACCACGCCTGACAGGCCGCGACCGACTTGGAACATATCGCTCCGTTGCTGCTGGTCGGGCTGATCGGCATCGCCTTGCTGTTCGATCTCTTGAACGGCCTGCACGACGCCGCCAACTCGATCGCGACCGTCGTCTCGACGCGCGTCCTGTCGCCGCAGGTGGCGGTCTTCTGGGCGGCCTTCTTCAACTTCATCGCCTTCCTCGTCTTCGGCCAGCATGTCGCGGCGACGGTGGGCAAGGGCATCATCTCCGCCGACATCGTCGACGCGCAGGTGATTTTCGGCGCGTTGATGGGTGCGATCACCTGGAATTTGGTGACCTGGGGGCTCGGCATCCCCTCCTCGTCGAGCCATGCGTTGATCGGAGGCCTGATCGGCGCGGGCACCAGCAAGGCGGGCATATCGGCGATCGTGTGGGGCGGCGTCGGCAAGACGGTCGCGGCGATCTTCCTGTCGCCTTTGGTCGGCATGGTTTTGGCTTTGGTGATGGTGCTGATCACCAGCTGGATCTTCCGGCGCAGGACGCCGGCCACGGTCGACCGCATCTTCCGCAAGGGGCAGTTGCTCTCCGCCTCGCTCTACTCGCTCGGCCATGGCGGCAACGACGCACAGAAGACGATGGGGATCATTGCGGTGCTGCTCTACTCGCAGGGCCTGCTCCACGGCGAGTTCCACATCCCCTTCTGGGTGGTGCTGTCGTGCCAGGCAGCGATGGGTATCGGCACTTTGGTAGGCGGCTGGCGCATCGTCCACACGATGGGTTCCAAGATCACGCGCCTGACCCCGCCCCAAGGCTTCTGCGCGGAGACGGGCGGCGCGATCACGCTCTTCCTCGCCACGATCGGCGGCATACCGGTCTCGACCACGCACACAATCACCGGCGCGATCGTCGGCGTGGGTGCAGCGCGGCGCATGTCGGCGGTGCGCTGGAGCGTCGCGTCGAGCATCGTTGTCGCCTGGTTCGTGACCCTGCCCGCCGCCGCGGCGGTTGGGGCGGGCTTTTACTTCCTGACCAAATTGTTCTGATCGCACCTTAAGGCCGTCGCCCCAGCGAAAGCCGGGGTCCATCTCCTGACCTATTTCGCTTGGCTCGCGCGATCGAGATGGATGCCAGCTTTCGCTGGCATGACGGGATGGGGATTCACGTAGCACCGCTTAGGGTATAGTCTCCCTCCATGACCCCCGCTTTGTCCGTGACCCGCTCGATCCTCGGCCAGCCCTGGCGCTGGCGCGGGCTGGAGACGGACCAGCGCGACAACGGGTTCGAGCCCGACGATCTCATCACGCAATTGCTGCTCGCGCGCGGTGTCGCCCGCGAAGCTCTCGACCAGCATCGCACACCCACGATCCGCGGCTTCATGCCGGACCCCTCAATCTTCCGCGACATGGACACCGCCGCCGAACGCCTGGCCCAGGCGGTGATAACGGGCGAGCTGGTCACCGTCTTCGGCGACTATGACGTGGATGGCGCGACCTCCGCCGCCTTGCTGATCCGGCTGTTGCGCGGGCTCGGTCTCGATCCGCAAGCCTATATTCCCGACCGGCTGATGGAGGGCTACGGCCCCTCGGGAGAGGCGCTGGTCCGGATTGCACGCGGCGGCGCAAGGCTGATCGTCACGGTCGATTGCGGCGCGCAGGCGTTCGAGGCGCTGGAGATGGCGGCGAGCGAGAATGTCGACGTGATCGTGGTCGACCATCACAAATGCGCAGCCGCTTTGCCCAAGGCCTTCGCCTTGGTGAACCCCAACCGGCTGGATGAAGACGAAGGCGCCGCCCATGGCCATCTTGCCGCGGTCGGCGTCGCCTTCCTGCTCGGCGCGGCCCTGCTTCGCACGCTCCGCGCGCGCGGCTGGTTCGCCGAGCGCACCGAGCCCAAACTGATCGAGCTGCTCGACATCGTCGCGCTCGGCACCGTCGCCGATGTGGCGCAATTGAAGGGCCTCAACCGCGCGTTCGTGGCACAGGGTCTCAAGATCATGGCCAAGGGCGGGAATATCGGTCTCGCGGCTTTGATGCGCGCCGCCGGCCTCGCCAAGGCGCCGACCTGCACCGATCTCGGTTTCGCGCTCGGCCCGCGCATCAATGCGGGCGGGCGCGTCGGCAAGGCCGATCTCGGCGTGCGCCTGCTCACCACCGAGGATGAGGCCGAGGCCGAGGGAATCGCGGCCGAGCTCAACCGCCTTAACGAGGAACGGCGCGCGATCGAGGCGATGGTGACCGAGGCGGCCGAGGCCTTGCTTGCGGGCCAGGACAATCGCGCGGTCGCCCTCGTTTCCGGCGCGGGCTGGCATCCCGGCGTGATCGGGATCGTCGCCAGCCGCCTCAAGGAGAAGATGGGGCGGCCTGCCATCGTGATCGCGATCGACGGTGACGGTACCGGCAAGGGGTCCGGCCGATCGATCGCGGGCGTGGATCTCGGCGCGGCGGTGCTGGCGGCCAAGGATGCGGGGCTGCTGGTCGCGGGCGGCGGCCATCCGATGGCGGCGGGGCTTACGGTCGATGCCGACAAGATCGACGCGCTCGCCGATTTCCTCGACCAGCGCCTCGCCGCCGATGTCGCGAAGGCGCGCGACGATCGCGCCTTGCTGCTCGACGCGGTGTTGAGCGCGGGCGGCGTCGCCCCCGCTCTGATCGACGCGCTGGAAGCGGGCGGGCCTTATGGCGCGGGCTGGCCAAGCCCGCGCGTCGCCGCCGGACCGGTGCGGATCATCAAGTGCGACATCGTCGGCAACGGCCATGTCCGCGCGGTGGTGGCGGGCGAGGATGGACGATCGATCAAGACGATCGCCTTCCGTCAGGCCGACAGCGCGCTCGGACAAGCGTTGCTGGGCGCGGGCCCACACCGCCGCCTGTGGCTCGCGGGTAGGGCTAAGCTCGATACCTGGAACGGCGCACGCCAGGCCGAACTCCATATCGACGACGCCGCTTGGGCCGACTGACGGCAGCCAGGCGCTGCCATTCGGGGCCGATTGAGGAAATCCGCCCGGCGCGGTTGACCTCCGGGTTTCACCCCCCTAAGCGGGCGCTCCGGATGGCCCCTTCGTCTAGCGGTCTAGGACGCGGCCCTTTCACGGCTGAAACACGGGTTCGATTCCCGTAGGGGTCACCATCCACCCTCAGGCTTCTCCGCACCAGCGCGTGAGCATCTGCCCGGACAGCCTCGCGCAATCCACACCCGCGAACGGGAAGCTGCCCGTCAGGGCGGTTTTCAACTCGGGCGCGAGCGCTTCCTGCAGCCTTTTGCGTGCGCGGAAGTGGCGCGTCTTCACCGTCGCGGGCGGGATTTCCAGCACCGCCGCGGTCTCGTCGACCGTCAGTCCTTCCACCTCCCGCAACAGGAAGACGGTGCGGAAATCCTGCGGCAGGTCCGCAATCGCGCCTTCCAGCACCTCCCGCATCTGTGCACGCGCGAGCTCCACGTCGGGCGCGCCGTTTTGCATCGATCCGCGCATGAGCTTTTCCCCGATAGAGATTGAGGTCCACCACCGATTCCGAATCCAGATGCGCATGGCGGCGGCGCGCAGCACGCTCGCGCTGGAGCGCCTCGTTGATCGTTGTGATCGACCAGATGGCGTTCGGTGCGCTGCCCGCAAAGCTTCACGTCGGCGACACGATATCATGGGTGAATCGCGATCTGTTCCGGCACAGCGCGACCGCGCGCGACGGAAGCTTCGATATCGATCTGCCCGCGGGCAAGAGCTGCATGATAATGCTGCGCAAGCCGGGCACGATCGCCTTCGCCTGCAAATATCATCCCGGCATGACAGGGGTGCTCCGGGTCGCCAGATAGCGCACCTTGTCAGACGCCCCCTGCCCGCGGATGATGCGGCGCCAAGAGGGAGAAATCGATGCGTGCAGGCGAGACAACCGAACCGGCGAAGACCGGCTTCCTGCGTTCGATGCATGATCAGGTCTTGATCGCGATCCTGCTGGGGGTTGCGGTGGGTGCGCTCTGGCCGGCCTTCGGTGCGGCGCTGAAGCCGTTGGGCGATGCCTTCATCAAGCTGGTGAAGATGGTGATCGCGCCGGTGATCTTCCTGACC
>Ga0157370_10000673_pt1 | contig 42574 bp, 41 predicted proteins | sample C35metaG_FD_113463 | JGI IMG/M metagenome (GOLD analysis project Ga0157370, IMG submission 113463) | Corn rhizosphere microbial communities from Kellogg Biological Station, Michigan, USA - C3-5 metaG | ecosystem: Host-associated > Plants > Roots > Rhizosphere > Soil | place: USA: Michigan...
CTCGGATTGAGGGGCGATAGTTTTGATTTTTTCCTGAATGATAAACAAGACAGGAAAGATTCATTTTAACCAAAAAATAAAAAAACAGATTCGTGAAGAAAATATCCCTGCTTTTATTCTGGCACTTATTTGTCTCTCTTTAAAAGGTTTAGTTAGAAAATAATCCTGAAAACTTTCATGGTGCAATAGCTCATTTAAAATTGTACAAAGCATTATACATCCTTGACGAATCCATCGAAAAAAAAATGAAAGGTGTGTTGCGAAATATCAATAATACGCTGAATGATCCCAGGTTAAAAGGAAAATCGCAGGTTGAACTCGTTGCTTTCGGTGATGGTGTTGATATTTTTATAAAAATCAAATCATTTTGATACTTTGCTTTTGGCATTTCAAAAATGGAGAGTCATACTTGCACAATGTGAAAACACTATTCGCGAAAGAAAAATAAGCAAAAATGAATTATGGCCTTTCATTTCTTATGTGCCCAGTGGCAATAGTGAAATTATTATCAGTCATAATGAAGGGTGGGCTACTGTACCCTTCCCTGTTTCTACGGGGAATTGGTCTTAATCGTTATTAAGAGAAAAAGTTTGTTGCAGCAAAAGAAGAAATCAATATCTTCTATTTCTGCTAACCGCTATCTTTTAGAAAAATCAAAATTTAAAAGAACATCCGACATTGATTGTGTAGTCTGCAAATGCGGCATCTCCTTGCGTATATACGCCAGTGAGCTTTGTCTGAATCTTATCAGCCACACTTTGAGGTCTGTCGCGCACAAGAGCTACCGGCACATATGCATAAACATTCACTTTTTTGAAATTATAAGTCAAGCCGGGTTCTAAAGAAATAATATATCCCGGCCTTCTGAATCCTTTGCTGCCACCTATCAGATCGTGGACCGGCAAACATTCATCGCGAAAACCAAGAGAAATTGTGAGAGCGTTTGCGGTAAAATTAGCGCCAACTCTTGCCATGTATTGATCAGGAACGCTCATCACACTGCTGCCGTTTTTAATGCTTGTTGTTGAAGGTGTTCCTCCCCTGGCTGTCGATGTTCCATTTTGTTCGCGCGGACTAACTAAATAATACAAATTTCCATACACACTTATTCTTTTTGAAAAATTATAAAACGCATTCATTTCAATGGGGAAGCCGGTGCCACCATCGCCAAGCTGAATTGATTGATCAACCGGCCCTAAAACTAATGTTGAATCATTTTTATGAAAAAAATCCTGAAACTTATAATCTCCGGTTGGTAGTTTAATTCCAAGGCCAAATTGAATGTTTCCTTTCGGCATTTTTTCAGGATCAAAAACCCATCTGTAGGCCGAAAAGCGAATATCGCCGAGGCCAAAAGAATGGGTAAGAAACCTGTTTTTCCCATCATGTTCATAAAGAGAAGAACGTGAGTTTGCAAGGATCGGTGCATCTAATGAGAACGACCACCATTTATTCACATTGCGGGTAAGCGTTAGATCTAAAGTGTAAGAATGGTTGATTACTTCTGAGCCGTTTGCTACTCTTTGTTTTTGTTCTTTTGTTCCTATAAAATGTCTGAATGATTTAAAATAACGGTTATTGACATTCAACACCCATTTGGAAGAGCTGTCAGAATGGCCATGTTCCATTGTACATATCCCGCCTGTACTGCGAATAGCCACACAACCCTGTGCTGTAGCATGATTACAGAAAATTGTGATCAGCAGTCCAGCTAATAAAAGTAAAAATAAATGTTTCATAAAATGGTTTTTGTTGTTTTAATTTTTTTGACAAATTAAAAAAAATAGAAAGCCTTCCCTGTAGAAACAGGGAAGGGTTCTAATCGTTATTAAGAGAAAAAGTTTAATATAGTAAACAAAGAAATATTCAAGTTTTTTGTTTTTTTGTTTTCAGAATTCCGCTTTCCGCTTTTAGTCTTCAGCGTTCTGCTATAGTTTCATCTTCAATCTTTCTACAACCAAATCGCCTACTTTTTTCCCACACTCATTGGCTATAATGCAGGAATAATGATAATGAATGCCTCCATAAAACCTGGCCATGTTATTCTCCAAAGCGGCGTCTCTAAAGGATTTGAAGCTTCTGTTTGCAATTCCAAATTCAAGTTCTGTAGAGTCTGTGTAAGAAAAATTATCTCCAAAAACACTGGTCAGCGCTTCTGCCGCGGCTGATGAACAGGTAGAATGCCCGCAGGTATATTCCGGAAAAGGAGGTGTCTGTAAACGCGGCTGCCAGCTTGGATCAAAATATTTATTAATCACGGTTTCGGGGCGCGCGGTATTGTATTTATATTTTACAGTCCAGCATTGAATAAAGGCGTCAAATAAAGCGATACTTGTTTTGGCATAAGCATATACAGTAGTAGCGAAATCGGCTTTTGCTTCCATCGCCGCAATTCCTGCAATGCTCATCCAATGCCCTCCGGGAGAAAACTTTTTACTCCCAAACATTACATGCCCGGATACGTTTAGCTTGAAAGGATTGTCGTCCCAAAAATCAGCAATATGTTTTTGTTCATCAGTCAGATTTTCTATCGCATGTTTTGAAAGCATCACTTGTTTATAATAATCGGAGACCGTATCTTTTATATCAAATTTTAAAGGTGGCGGTGCTGGAAACTGGTTGACGCTATCCAACACTGCAGGCCTGATTTCATTCCAATGGGGCTCCATTGCTGATGCATAAGCGGGTGGGGTAGGAATCCATCTTCCGGGCTCATCTGTTATAGTATATTTTTCAGCGCTTCTTGTCTGAGCGTAATTATCTTTTTTGCTCCATTGCAAAATGACGTTAGATACAGTATCTGAAAATGCAATGGAATTATTAAAAACGTCTGTTGGCATGCCATGATCTTTTGCAAGCTTTTTAAGGCTATCAACATATTCATCCATACTTCCTTCAGGAAAAGTAACTGAAGTTCCAAGCTTGCAATAAGCAAGTAAAGAAGCAAATTCATAATCAATATCTTCATCTGCAGCAGGCTTTGGTACTGAGATTAATCCGTTTAATTGTCCTTCTAATGATCGGTATTTTTCAGGGTAGCCTGCCGCAATCACCTCATAAGCTGCAACACTTGAGTATAAATAATTTCGTGAAGCTACAATTGGACTGAAGTTATTTCCCATCACTACACCATTCAGCTGATAGACGGTTTGGCAAAATAAATTGGGGTCTTTAAAAACTACGTCATAATCTTTTTTAGAACTGCATCCCGATAGAAATACAACTGCTGCATAGAATAAGATAAATTTTCTCATATTTGAAAAGGTTTTTTTTGTTAATTAAGAATTTATTTACGAATAATATTTTGTTCCTCATTTTGTGGTTGCTGCAGACACCAACCACGGTCAGCAACCGCCGTGGCCGTGTCCTAACCGGCCACTTTTGAAAAATTTTATCCTCTGCTTCCTTGATCAACCGCCGTGGCTGCTGCCCCCGGCATCCACTTTATGCGTTTATTATTTCAATGAAACCATTTTTAAAACCGGGTCATTCAGAATTAATTTATGAATCACCAACCCTCCAATTTTTTTCCCCTGTTCATAAGCGTCTAAAACTGATTTTCTGTAATGAATGCCGCCATAAAACCGGCTATATGAAACTTCAATCGCTGCCTCATCTACATTTTTAAAATGTCTGTCGGGCCATCCCCATGGTCTTTCCGAAGAATCTTTAAAGGTTGTATTTTTAAAAAGTGATGACAACACCACATCAGCGGAGGCAGAAATAGTAGAATGCGCGCTGTTATATTCAGGAAAAGGAGGAGTTTGTAAATAAGGCATCCAGTTTGGATCAATATAGCGATTGATATAAGTTTCAGGCCGTATCACATCATATTTATATTTGGTATACCAGCAGCAAATAAAGGCATCATTTATTCCCAGGCTGACACCGGTGTATGCATAGACCGTTTTATAAAAATCAGCATTATTATTTTTACATATCGTTCCGGTTATTTCCATCCAATGTCCAACCGGCGACATCTCTTTGGTAGCATACATTGCATGTCCGCTGATGTGTAATTTGAAATTGTTGCAATCCCAAAAATTAGCGATCCACATTTTAGTGGAATCCAGATGATTTATTGTGTATTGCACATCTTTTGCCATTTTATAAAAAGTGCTGGAAGTGTCTTTACTGAATGGTGGCGGCCCTTCGGGCGGAAACATATTTGCTGAATCCATGACGGTGCATCTGATGGTTTTCCATAAAGGCTCCACTGCAGAAAAATACCCGGGAGGCGTTGGTGTCCAATCGCCTTCCTTATTTGTGAGCGCAAAACGGGCGCCGCGGGTTTTGGCATAATTATCAGATTTGCTCCAGGAAATTACAGAATCGGCTACCTGCTCACCATAGTTTACAGAATTTGAAAAAATATCATCGGGCATTCCTGAATTTTGTGCCAGTAATTTGACAGAATCAATGATATGTTGCATTGTATCATCAGAGAAAGTTAACTGCTTTCCCACTTTCGTAAGTGCAATCATCGAGGCAAAAGGATAATCTATTTTCTTGTTTTGGACAGGAGGAGGAATATTATTAAGTCCATTAATTTTTCCTGTTAAAGTATTCACATGAGCGTTTTTATTTGAAAGCACTTCGAGAGCTGCAAGATTCGAATAAGCAAAAATTCTTGCGGCAACTGGCGGCGTAAAAATATCATAAATCACTACATAATTTAGCCTATGCACGAGTTGAATATATAACGCCGGATCATGCATCACTTTTACATAATCTTTATTTTTTGATTTGCAGGATAAGAAACTTGTTCCTGTAAAAAGGATTAATAAAATCAAATAACCGAACCTTTTCATATTTTTTGTTTTATTTTTTTAAAATTTTAAAAAACATTTGAGTCTTTCAGGCCGCTGCAAGCATTCCGAAAGATAAAATCAAATTAAAAAGGGAAGTACGAAACTTTATCTTTTTCTTTGTTGTAACCTAATTTAATACTATCCGTCACTACATCTCCTAACCTGTATTTTGTTTTATAAGCCACATTCACTGTGATACTTATAATAGAATCGGGATGATGCGATACTTTTATAATTGAATCAAAATGTCTTTTATTTTCTATCGAATCTGCTTTGCTGAGTGATAAATGTTCATACACGAACCGGTAATCATTTATTTCATCGGCCACTCTTTTAATTACGACTTTTGCATCTGTTATTTCATAAGGTTTTGGTTCTCTCATTTGTGGAATCACGGTATTCTTCATAAATTCTTTTGCTAAATTTTCAATATGTGACTTACTAATCCCATTACTGTTTTTAGCAGTGCAGGAAGAAAAAAGAATACAAATCATTAAAAGTTTTTTCATATTTCGATAAGTTTTTTGCTAAAAAAACTGTTTTACTGATGCTTATTATTTAATAAAAAACTGCTTACAAAGGAGTTTTCATTTTTTCTTTTTGCTACCGGAATAATCTCTAAAGCAAACCACATTGCTAGCAATACGCCATAGCTTCCTCCCCTCTCAATAAACTCAAATAATTCATAATGAGGATATAAAAGTTCACTTGCCATTTTCCAAATGAAAAAGAAAAGAACCACTGATCTTAAAGGCCGCATTAAAATTGAAATAGCTCCGAGGATTTCAAACAAACCAACAATCAGCGCTGTTTGCGCAGGATTATCAAATCCAAGCAAGCGGTATTCATTCAGCAAACTGTTTTTATCAATGAGATTGAGCCAGCCATGTCCTGATAGCAATAAAAATGCAGCACACTGTAAACAAAGACGAAGATTATTCCACGATTTTTCTTTTGGAAAAACCCAAGGGACGATTGGTGAGAAAATATTTTTTATATTAATTCCGCCTGACAAAATCAAAAGCGCCGATGGAGCTCCAAAATTGCCTGCACGTTCAATAAATTCAGAAAAGGGTTCTCCGGACAAAGGACGTAACAAAGCAGTGATCATTCCCCAGATTACAAGCCATAATATAACAGCACGTATTGGATAAAATAAAATGACTATTCCACATAAAATATCCATGACGCCAATGTATGGCATTAGCTGAAAAGCAGTATCATGGCTTATTCCAAATACGGAAAAATAATTAGTCCATATTTCTTTGCCGATAATACCAAATGCCCCATGACCGATAAAGCACATTGCGCAAACAATACGCAATGTGTAATGAATTTTTTGTTCAACCGTAAATTTCAAAATCTGAAAATTTATAAGTATAATCTGAAAACCGGTAAATTCTCATCTTCGTTATTTTCCTGGCTGCTAAAAAATATTTTTATAAAAACCAACACGCTAAAAATATTTTAAAGCAATTTGAACAGGAAATAAAAATGGATGATTAGAATACCATAAGTTATTGCGGATTATTTTAAATAATGCCATCAATAAATTTAAAAAACAATGGAAATATCAGATTGCATCAGGTGGTTGCTCAGGAGAGATTTGAAATGAATTATGCAAATCGAGAATTCCCTCAGGAAGCCATAAATTTTCATGAACAGGCAAAGGAGAATTTATTTTTGAAAGAAATGAAGGCTCGTTATAAACGGTTTGAAGATTTTTAAAAACCGATTTTGAATCAGATTTTTTTGAATGAGTATCGTTAGCCAGATCGTTTGAAATTTTAAAGAAATTATTCTTCGCAACTTCCAAGCGCATCTTTGCTGAATTGGGAATACACATTAAATAAAGCGTATCATTAGCAAGCTTGCGCTTTACATATTTATACATTACTCCGTCGATAGTTATCTCGCCATCGTAGCGCTGATATGATGTCCAGCTTGTTTGATAAGGTAGATGAATGGCTATTTTTAATTCAATCAATTGTGATTCATCATAAGAATGATTGTCAAGGCGTGCTTCAAGTTTCTTGTCTGTTTTTTGTTGCATGTAATCGAATAACAACCGGTATCCAAACGAATTGAAGGAGAAAAGAATCAGAAAAAATATGGCAGTTATTTTCTTTAGCATTATTGATAAAAGAAGAACAAGTTAATTAACTTTTTGAATTCACAGAAATTTTTTTTTAACCGGCAAATTATCAGCTATTAAAACACGGTTTTCAACTTTATTTTTATTCATATAAAATAAGAATCACCATTATTTCCTCATTTGTTGCAACTATTAAAATTTACCAATCAACATTCGCTCAAGCCCAATGGTACATTCACAGCCAAGCCTCCATCAGCGGTTTCTTTGTATTTGCTATTCATATCTACCGCGGTATCCCACATCGTTTGAATTACATTATCCAGAGTAACGCGGGCAAAATCGGGCGCACTCTGTAATGCAAGCTGACTGGCAGTAATGGCCTTTATTGCTCCCATGGTATTTCTTTCAATACATGGAATTTGTACCAATCCCGAAATCGGATCGCAAGTCATTCCGAGATGATGTTCCATTGTAATTTCTGCCGCCATCAAAGCCTGTCTTTGTGTGCCGCCCATACATTCAGTCAGGCCAGCCGCAGCCATCGAAGAAGAAACACCTATCTCTGCCTGGCAGCCGCCCATTGCCGCTGAAATAGTAGCGCCTTTTTTAAACATGCATCCAACTTCTGAAGCGGTCAGTAAGAACCTGATAATATTATCTTCAGAGTTTCCACCACAAAAAATAATATAATAAGCAAGCACTGCGGGAACTACACCGGCAGCGCCATTTGTAGGCGCAGTAACTACACGGCCAAATGCCGCATTTTCTTCATTCACAGCTAAAGCAAAACAGCTTACCCAATCGAGGATATACTTGAAATCGTTTCCACCTTCTTTTATCGCTTTTATCCAGGAATCAAAATCAGAATATTCTTTTCCAGTCAGGAGCTTTTTATTCAGGTTGGCAGCTCTACGCTTTACATTTAAACCACCCGGCAAAATTCCATCTGTGTGGCAACCTTTGTACATGCAGTAGCTCATGGTTTTCCAGATTTGTAAAACACCTTCCCGGGTTTTATTTTCAGGGCGCCACGAGTTTTCATTTTCCATCACCACTTCGCTGATATTCATTCCGGTTTGCATGCACCAATGAATCAGATCACCGGCATCATTTATTGGAAAAGGAAGAATAATTTGTTCGTCATTATTTATCTCTTCTCCTTCTTTTTTTACAAAACCTCCGCCAATAGAATAATACGTTTCAGAAATATGATCACCGTTTTTTAAAACAGCAATAAAAGTGAGCGCATTAGGATGATATGGAAGCGATTCGTTTTTTAAAAACTCAATATCTTCTGCAGGATTAAAAATGATTTCATGTGTTCCATTCAATTGTAATTTTTGCTCACTCTTTATATTCTGAATTTTTTCAGAAATAAGATTCACATCAAAAGTCACGGGATCTTCACCGCATAAACCCAGTTGAACGGCTATGTCTGTTCCATGTCCTTTGCCGGTTTTGGCAAGCGAACCGTATAATAATATTTCAACAGAAACAACATCGTCTAATATATTTTTATCGAGTAAAGTTTTTAGGAATAGCTGTGTAGCACGCCAGGGACCAAGAGTGTGGCTGCTGGAAGGCCCTACTCCTATTTTAAACATATCAAAAACGGAAATGGCTTCGTGGCTCATAAAATGAATTTACAATAGCAAAGATAGTTGGAAGTTCATTGTTCAAAATTGATGTTCACAGTTTCTCATCATGAATGACAGAATGTTTTCGAAAAAAAGAAAGTAGTTTTTTATCAGGCTTTTTTATCAGTTCTTCATGCCCCAGAAGCATTCCCCATGCCTGCAATGATTCTACCCGGTCAAAAATAATTTTTGCAATTGCAATCACAGGTATGGATAAAAACATGCCTGGAATGCCCCAAAGCTGCTCTCCCACTACAACACCAATCAGCGTTATGAATGCATTGATTTTTACTTTAGAACCTACAATTACCGGCAAAAGAATGTTGCTATCTATCAGGTGCATCGCAATCACCGTAATCAATACCAGTAAAATAATACTGCCGGAAGCGCCGGTAGCAAAAGTGATAATAATATTCAACAGAAGTGCGGTATAGATACCAATGTAAGGAATGATATTAAAGAGGCCGGTAATCAGGCCGAGCAAGATCGCGTATTTTATTCCCAATATTAAAAATACCACACAGCATACTGAAGCGACAATCAGCATTTCCAAAAGCAATCCGAGTATGTATTTTCTAATGATAAATTGTATTTGTTCAACAATATCCAAAACAATAGTGCTGTTTTCTTCCCTGAATGATTTGATAATAAATTTCAGAAAAAGTTGCCGGTAAAATAACAGAAAAAAAGTATCAATCAGGATAAAAATAATAAACAGCAACAGGGAAGATATGGACAAAACTGTGGCACCGATCATAGAAGTAGAATGAGAAGCAATGCTTGTTGCAGTTGAATCTATATAAGCCATTTGCCGGGCGAGATCTACGTGAAATTTCAGAGAGATCCATTGCTGAATATTATGAAGGGATTCTGTAAGCTGAGCTTTAAATACCGGCCAGTCCTGTGTAATGCTTGTAAGCTGTGAACCGATAACATATAATAAAAGTGCAATTGCCACCAGTAAAATTACAACCGAAAATGCCGAAGCGGCTCCACGATGGAATTTCATTTTTCTTTCAAGAAGCCGGCAAAGCGGTAAAAGAAGGATAGCAAAAAGAAACCCGAAAACCAGAGGGCAAAGAATTTCTTTTCCGATTACCGTTAAGTAACCTAAGGAAAGAATTCCAACCATTACCAGCGCAAGCTTTAAATAAAAAGGTGGCGTGTTTATTTTAAAGAAATTCATCCGGAAGATTTATAATCTAAATGTAAAGAAAAATAATTCCTTTTTCCAGAAAGTATTTTACTGTATTCCGGTGATTGAAAATCCTGGTTATTTTCTGCCTTACTCGCACCCTTTATTGTATATCCGCAACTGCAACCTGGAAAACAAGGTATGAATTAGCAGGAATTACCACCTGGCCTGTTGAAGGATCTTTGACATCAGTAGAACCGTAACCCAATGATGGTGGAATATATAAACTAATATTACCGCCTTTCCCTACCAAAGGGATTCCTTTCTGCCATGCCGGAATTACCCGATAAAGTTGAAAAATAAGCGGATTACCCGATGCGGAAGAATCAAAACCATTTCCATTAAAAAAACCTCCTCTGTAAAAAGCGGCAATGGTTGTACAAAGGCTTGTATCGCCATTACCTGTTCCTGGTTGATTAATGGTATAATAAAAACCAGAAGAATCTTTAGTTGCTACAATTCCATGAGCAGTAAGAGAATCCTGCAGTGCAAGTTGTTCTGATGCAGGTGCAACAATGGAAGATTGGAAATAAGGACAGGAAGTATTAGCTGGTGTTTGATTTTTTTTACAAGCTGCGACGCCTAATAATAGAGCAAGAAATGATAATGCAAATAGTTTTTTCATAATAAATTTTGAGGGTACAAAAAATCTTTTATAGGGTGCAAATAAAGAATATAAAATTTACAAATCGGCTGACTGTTCCTTATTCTGTTTAAATTTTAACTCTTCATAAATTTGCTCATTGCGATCCCATTTGAATTGCATGCTGAACAGCGTATAAAATACAGCAATACCGATGACTGCTAAAATGATTAAACTGATTAAGGAAGGAGAAATATAAACCATGTTTTTATACCAGTCGTGGAAGATAACGGCAATGAGAATCGGAAGCGCAAATACAAGCCCCCAGGGAGATCCATATAAGAATCTTCGCCAGATATTTTTCTCCTTTTCGCGGTTTTTTTCCCAATAAATAATAAATGATTCTTCTTCTTTTGTAATCATGCCACAAATATAACACGTAAATAATAATAAAAGTTCTGCAACCGGATTTCTTACTTCCTTTTTTTGGAATTCACTTAATAAAATGTAGGTTTGCTTTATTAAAACCTCCATGTGAAAATCGAACAAGTACTTGTACATTATTTATTAAAAAACAAAAAACTAACCTTACAAGGTATTGGAATTTTTGAATTGAATGCGTCACTTCCCGATTCTGCTGATCCGGATAAACCGATTATTTTACCAGAAAATTCCGTTACATTTTATTACGATCCAAAGGTAACCGAAGATGAGGGGCTGGTTGATTTTATTGTAGAACATACCAATAAAATCAAGCCCCTTGCAGCATCAGATCTTGATTCTTTTCTTTCGCTGGGAAGGCAGTTTCTGAATATCGGCAAACCCTTCACGCTTCCAAATATCGGCACACTTGAAAAATTGAATTCGGGAATTTTGGCTTTCAAGCCAGGGCAGTTAATTGCTCAAAAAATAGAGCCGAATAAAGTAAAAAATGAGGAGAATGACGGAACAGAACAGGAAGAAAGTTTATTTAATGATTATCAAAAAGACAGAAAATCAAATAATGGAGCCCGGGTAATTTTGGTGCTGCTGATTTTGCTCGTGCTAGGTTTTGTTGGATGGGCAGTATGGCATTATGGATTTAATCAAAAAAATGAACCGGAAACAATCACTACAACAGAGCCTGTGGTTCCGCTCAAAGATTCTGCTTACAAAGCTGATTCTGCAATTATTGCGAATGCAGCAATCGACAGCAGTAAAAATGCCGGCGATTCCGTTAAATTTATGATTGTTATCAGCCGATATAAAAACCTTCAGGCAGCTGAATGGAAAGTAAAAACTTTAAAAAAACAGCTTCCTTATGCACAAATTTACACCACCGATTCAGTTATTTATAAAGTAGCAGAACCGTTTGCTTTACCACTTTCTGATACAACAAAGATTTTAGATTCAATGAAGGTAATTTATCCGAAAGCTTTGGTAGAAGTAAAATAATTTCTGTTTATCCGATCAGAGGATTTCAATAAACTTCTTCGGAAAGCGTGCTACCTTTCTTTCATAATAAATGGGGGTTAAATACGGTAACATACTGGAGTTGAATCAACATTAAAAGCTTTTCCACTAAGGTTTAGAAAATCACTGCTGATGTTACCCTGGTTACTCTTCTAAGGTTTTTCTACTGTTTTTTCCTGGGCAAGATCTGCTTCATCATCTGTTGTTTTCAAATCGCGATCAATAGAATATAAGCTTGAACCAGAGGCTTTTTCTCCACCGGCAATTTTTAATTTATCAAGCATATTCATTATCAGAGTTTCTTCTTCTGTTTGCTCTTTTACAAACCATTGCAAAAAATTCCAGGTAGCCCAATCAGCCTCATCAAAACTTTGTTTTACTATTTTATAAATAGATTCTGTATTATCGACTTCCTGTTTGAAAGCTTTTTGAAATGCATCATAAACACTTGAAGGATTTTCGCCAGGATCCGGAATAGCGGATATCTTTACAGAAGCGCCGCGCTCCAGGATGTATTCCAGAAATTTCATCATATGGTTTCGCTCTTCATTAGCATGGCGGAATAAAAAATTGGCTACCCCTTCATATCCCTGTGCATTTAACCAACTTGCGTAAGATAAATAAATTTGCGAAGCATGAGCTTCCTTTGTCATCTGATCATTAAGAGCTTTACAAATACTTTCGCTTAAACGGTTTGTGTTCATTTTTGATTAATTAATATTAAAAAAGAGAAAGCAGACCGAAAGTGTGCTTTTAGAATCATTTTGTTCACAAAAAAGATTCCAACTTCGATTAAATATTGCATCGCCTGAAATGAGCAGCAGTAAAGAAATAAATTGGAAAGAAAAGAAAAGCCTGTGGGTAAAAAATTACCCTTTAAGAAAAAAAAATTGAAGAAAGAAAAATCAAAGATTAATAGCTACGAAAAATAAAAGTGCTAAAATTTCAAAAAGTGTAACCAGGATAATTCCTCTGTAAGCCATTCTGTCGTCGCTTGTTTCTTTCATTTTGTGAAGTTTATTTGTTTAAATAATTGCACGAAAATAAAACTAAAAAGTTTAAAATGAAAGGGGAAATTTTTTTTTTCAAAAAATATCGGGAAGGCTAAAATTCAAATCTATGTTTTTTGTTTCTTTACCAGATTTTAAAAGTTTCTCTTTGTAAAAGACCCGCTAATGTTTCAAATTTGAGATATGAAGTTAAAACTGAATGAGTGGTCACTTCACATTCTTTCTTCTTTCCATCAATTGCCGCCAGGTAGTTAATACAAAACCATTATCCTTCAAGAATTTTTTAAACCCGGGATCAAGCATGGCAAGCATATCGGCTTTTCTTTTTTCTCCACTGTCGCTGATTTCGGAAAATATTTGAGAAGGATCCGTACAATGCATGATTACCATTGTTATGCCGGGTTTCAATTGCAGCATCGCTTTTTCATATAATGCCACACGCCATTTACCTAAACTTGTATCATCTTTAAGGTTTGCCGGCGGATTCCAATCATAGCTGCTGTTCATCAGATCATCTAAAAGCGGCAAACCGGCATTCCAAATCGTTTTGCCGATGTTTTGGAAATAAAGAAGTTGTTCTGCTGAAAGATTCATTTCCTTCCCAATATAAGTATCGTGGCCACCGGGAAACATTACAGGAATCTGTTTTTCAATCCCCAAGGCGATATATTTTTGAAGAAAAGATGCTGAAGCAAATAAAGTTCCCATATGAGAATCAAGGTGTGTAGGATGAAAACCCATTCTTTCCGCCCTGCTCAATTGCGCCCGGATTTCCTTGTCCACTTCATCTGCAGAAGCATGCTTCACAACATCCGGAACATCGGCCCACAGGCAACCAGTAGAATCAGTTAAACCCGGAACTGCAGCTGTTCCTGCCAAAGGCTGCCAGCGATAATCTTTCCATTCAGCATTTAAAGTAAGATGCAATCCGGCATCTGTTCCGGGGTGCAATTCAATATATCTTAGAATTTGAGGAACCCAAGGACAAGGCATCATCACACTGGTAGAATTTGCCACACCTTTTTCAAATACTTTTTCAATTCCCCGGTTAGAACTTAAAGACATTCCTGCATCATCCATGTGCAGAATGATTATCCGCGCATTTTTTGGGAAACCCAATCGCTCGGCATAAGTAGTATCCTGACTCTGTACCGAAATGCAGATTAACAACGAAAAAATAAATAAAATGTAATCTTTCATCGAAATATATTTAAAAACAGGCATCTGATATTTTGAAGAGATTATTAAATTTAATGCTAAAAAAGTAATTAAGCCTATTTGTTTGTTTACTGCAATCAACACATGAGCATATCAGCATATTAGCAAACATTTCTTACCATATATTCACCCCAAGTAAGATTGTCCTGGCCTTCTTTCATGGTTTGTGCTTTTTCAATGGCAAAGTTAGCAGCAGTCTCTACAACCCAATCAAAATTTTCCTGGCCGACACTAGCGAGATCCGCATCGGGTGCAGGATTGCAAAAGTCAATGGCATAAGGCACTCCATCACGGACTGCCAATTCAACCGTGTTGAAATCATATCCTAAATATTTGCAGATCCGCAAAACAATATCAGTCATTTGATTTATTTTTTCCTGATCAGGTTTGAAATTGGCAGCATAACGAAGATGATGCGGATTGCGCGGTTCATAAGGCATGATTCGCACATCTTTGCCGCCAATGCAATAACAACGATAATATTCACCAAAAATAATTTCTTCCTGAAGCATCATTACCAGTTCACCGGTTTCACCGTGCTTGGTAAAAAAATCATCAATGCCGGTTACTTTATAAACACTCTTCCAGCCTCCGCCTGCATGAGGTTTCATGTAAGCCGGAAAACCAATGTAATTAAAAATACGATCCCAATCCAGCGGATATGCAAGGTTTGAAAACGTTTGATCCGTAGTTTCTGCAGGCAATGAGCTCGAAGGAATGAGTACAGTTTTCGGAACAGGAACATCAATTTTTGTCATTAAGCAATTATTAAAAAACTTTTCATCAGCACTCCACCAAAAAGGGTTATTGATCACGGCTGTGCCGTTCAGAGCTGCGTTTTTCAAAAAGGCGCGATAGAATGGAACATCCTGTGAAATGCGGTCTATGATTACATCGTAACCACTTGGCTCGCCCTGGATCACTTTATCAATGTGTACAGGCTCGGCAATAATTCCGTCAATACCTTTATAATTTACTCTTTCTATAAACGCCTCAGGAAAGCTTCTTTCCTTGCCAAACATGATTCCAATTTTTTTCATGATGTATCTTTTGAGTTAACAAAACGGTGAAAGAGAAATGAATAGAAATTGAAAATATTCTCTTCTTGCTAATTTAGCAAAATTAATTTTTGAGGATAAAAAAACCCTACTGATTTAAATCTGTAAGGTTTGAGCAAAAAAACTTTTGAAAGATATTTCATCGTTCTACCAGCTTAAAAAAGCGGCTCTCTTTTCCGCCAGCAGTTTCATCCTGGTATAGAAATGCAAGTTTGCGATCCTGAAAAATTTTGTACCATTCATCCCACGAGATATCTTCAAGCGAATCTTCGCCGGAATAACCCGGAAAATTTATCCTGATAATTCCATTATCCTTTCCTCCCACACCTTTTACTTTTGTCGGTTTTCCATTTCTTTCTTCCGCCCATTTTTTAATTACATTCAGGTCGGTTGTAGTTTTTGATGTTGACATAGTTTTTTTTAAAGCTTTATCAAACTTTATGCTAAAAAATATTTCAGATTAAAAAAATAAACGTTTTCAACATTTTTATCTGGCATAATATTTTAGTTATTTTATAAAAAATATAATGAAAACCAGAAATATTTTATTTGCAACTGTTGCAGGAACTACAGCAATGACTCTATTCAGTACCTGGTGTCACGAAAAAAAAATAAAGATTTCAGAGAGCCGAGGTTATTGGGGAAAATGGTTTACAGAGCAGTTTCTGGAATACAAAAACCACCGGCAAAGGTGGCAGGATGGATTTTGCATTTCGCAACGGGCTTTACTTTTACCATTATTTACGAATTACTTCTCAAGCATACAAAACTTAAAGCTGATGTGCCTGATGACATTGGTTTGGGATTGATAAATGGCATCGTTGCGGTGATTATCTGGAAAACGACTTTCAGCCTTCACCCCGATCCGCCGAAAATACATTTCAAGGATTTTTATAAACATTTGGTACTCGCACACATTGTATTTGCAACTACTACTTTATTGATTCCGGATGATAATTATTAAGTTGAAAGATGAGGGTTCAAAGTTGACAATTTTGAACTCAGTTAACTTTCAATATTGAACCTCGAACTTTCAATGTTAATTTGTTTTCGTTTATAATTTTCTATTTTTGAAATTCTATGCAAATTGAAAACCTCACTGGTTCCTTTATTGAAACTTATACACTTGATTCTATTTTTTTACAAAGAGAAGTAATTGTAGATATTTATTTCCCTTCTGAAAAGAATAATTTAAATGAATCTGAATTGTTATTGATCAATGACGGGCAGGATTTGATTACAATGGATTTTGAAAATATTTTAAAAGAGCTTTCCGATAAAATTGTGCCCTTACTATGTGTAGGAATTCATTGCGGCCCCGACAGAAAAAATGAATATGGAACTGCTAATGTTTTGAATGACAAAGGACAAGGTGCAAAAGCAAAATTTTATACAAGTTTTGTTTTGGAAGAATTGCTTCCTTTTATCAAAAAAAAATATCGGATATCTTCTTTCAAACAAAAATCTTTTTGTGGTTTTTCGCTTGGCGGATTAAGTGCACTGGATATTGTATGGAATCACCCAAATGAATTTTCAAAAGTGGGCGTGTTTAGTGGATCCCTGTGGTGGCGCATCCTATCGCAGGATCATCCGGATTTCTCTGAAGAAGAGCACCACATCATCCACAATGAAATTAAAAATGGCGGTTATTATCCATGGTTAAAATTCTTTTTTGAAACAGGTACTTTGGATGAGACAGCAGATAGAAATAACAATGGAATTATCGATTCAATTGATGATACGTTGTCTTTAATCAATGAACTTGAAAAAAAAGGATATAACCCGGAAACTGATATTTTTTATTTAGAATTAAAAGAGGGAAAACATGATGTAACTACCTGGGCATATGCAATGCCGGAGTTTTTAAAATGGGGTTGGAGGAAGATTGAAGGTTGAAGGTTCAAGGTTCAGAGTTGAAGATTTGACCGCCTTTCGAAAAGATTCAAAATTTATGGTATTATTCGATTTGTAAATCAGCAAACTATCCTATCAGCTGATTTTTCAAATTTGCATTGTATTGATGTTGCAGTAAAAGCTGGCTCAACAGATTATCTGAAGTTTTTTCATTTCCAATAAGATCACTTAATTGAATTTTATCTAACAGTTGATCAATAGAAAACTGGATCATCTGCCAGAGTGAACGAACGGAGCAATCCACTGAATTTGTACAAAGCCTGCTGGCTCCGGTAAAATCACTGCAAAAATCTTTCGTGTATAAAGAACCACCAAGTGTTTTAAGAACCTGGTTTATATTAATTTCTGTTGCAGGTTTGGCTAAAATATATCCGCCGATATTTCCTGGTGTGCTATTGATAAATCCTGCCTGGCGTAATATCCGGGTCAGTTTTGCAACATAAGCAGAAGATAAACCTTCGGCAACACTCAACGCCTGGATGCTCATACTTTCTTCGTCATGGCATCGTGCAATGCGCAGCAATATCCGCAAACCGTATTCTTCCTGTGATGTGATTTTCACGATGAATTATTTATTTTATTTGATAGCACTAATTTTTAACACTTATTATACGAATTTTAAGAACTATGAACATTCAACTTTCAACATTCAATTCCAATCTACATAAACCCCAATTCCAGCATCGCCACTTCGCTCATCATACTTCTGTCCCATGGCGGATCCCACACTACAGAAACATGCACGTCATTTACGCCTTCTATCACTTTTACTTTATCTTCTACTTCAACAGGTAATTCCTGTGCGGAAGGGCAGCTGGGTGCGGTAAGTGTCATTACAATCTGAACATTATTGATTGGCAAAATTTCTACCTCATAAATCAATCCCAATTCATAAATATCAACAGGAATTTCGGGGTCGTAAATTTCATGCAAAACTGCAATCACTTTTTCTTTTAATTCTTCTGCTTCCATAATTTTTTATTTATGCCGCATCTGCTGATTTATAAGCCAACGCGTAATTTTTAATTTGTTTCACCATTGAGAGTAAGCCATTGGAGCGGGTTTGCGCTAAATGTGTCATCATGCCAATGTCTTTTATAAAATCTAATTTTGCATTCAAAATCTCATCCGGTTTATGACCGGATAAAACTTTTATCAACATACTGATTAATCCTTTCACGATAATGGCGTCGCTGTCCGCTTTATAAAAAACTTTTCCTTCTTTAAAATCGGAGGTCAGCCATACAGTGGATTGACAACCTTTTATAATATTTTCGGCGACCTTAAATTTCTCATCTAATGGTTCCAGTCTTTTACCAAGATCAATGATATATTCATATTTTTCTTCCCAACTATCAAACAAAGAAAATTCGTCTGTTATCTCTTCTTCGCTTTCTTTTATTGTTTTATTTTCATTCATTACGAAAGCATTTTTATACATTTCTGAATGCCGGAAATCAATCTGTCTACTTCTTCCTTAGTGTTATACATTGCAAAGGATGCACGTGTCGTTCCGGGGATTTGAAACCTTTCCATCAAAGGTTGAGTGCAGTGATGGCCGGTTCTTACAGCGATTCCCTGGTTGTCTAACAAAACGCCAACATCCTGCGGATGAATATTTTTTATGACAAAAGAAATAAGGCTTGCTTTATTTTTTGCATTGCCGATAATGCGTAAACCCCGAATGGACTTCAGTTGTTCTGTTGCATATTTCAACAAATTATTTTCATGATTTCTAATAAGTTGTTTTCCGGTTTCTGTTACAAAATCCAAAGCCACTTTTAGAGCAATAGTATCTGCGATATTCGGTGTGCCTGCTTCATATTTGTAAGGCAAATTTGCATAAGTGGTTTTTGCAAAAGTTACTTCTTTAATCATTTCTCCACCGCCCATAAACACAGGCATTTCTTCAAGATTTTTTTTCTTTCCGTAAAGAACTCCCGCTCCTGTAGGCCCATAAACTTTATGTCCGGAAAAAGCAAAAAAATCGCAGTCCATTTTCTGCACATCTATATCCAGATGAACAGAAGATTGCGCGCCATCAACCAAAACATGAGCGCCATTTGCATGTGCTAAATCAATAATTTCTTTCACTGGATTTATGGTTCCCAATGCATTGGAGACATGAACAATGGAAACGAGTTTTGTTTTTGGAGAAAGTAATTTTTTATATTCATCCATCAATAATTCTCCATCATCATTTATCGGAATTACTTTTAAAACTGCGTTCTTCTCTTCGCACAGAATCTGCCAGGGAACTATGTTTGAATGATGTTCCATCGTAGAAATAATAATTTCGTCTCCCGAATGAATATATTTTCTTCCCCACGTGTAAGCAACTAAATTAATTCCCTCTGTGGTACCTCTTGTAAAAATTATTTCTTCTGAAAATGTGGCATTAATAAAATCTCTTACTGTATTTCTTGTGGCTTCATAAGCTGCTGTTGCCTCTTCTGCAAGTGTGTGAATACCGCGGTGAATATTTGCATTATAATTAGAATAATAGTAATCGAGCGCATCAATTACCACTTGTGGTTTTTGAGATGTAGCTGCGTTATCCAAATAAACCAACAACTGATTATTCACTTCTCTTTCAAGAACCGGGAAAGATTTCCTGATAATATTTACATCAAATGTGGGTGATATGGTGGTAGTTGTTTCCATTTTGCCTAAATAAATCTTTGTAATCTAATTTTTCAAAGCTCTTTTTAATGCCATACAATAGCCAATATGCAATCCATCATGAAAAGTGACGAATTTAGCTGCATCTTTGATATTCTCAAGTTTCAATCCTGGATAGGATTTAAATTCACGGGCCTCATAATGTTTAAACATTTTGGTTTCCGAATCTTTTTCAAACTGATCAATTGTTGAAGTTAAATATTGCAGAAAAATTTTAAACTTATTTTCGTCAATAAAATTGTCAGGCCGTGTTCCTGTTTTATATTTATCAATAAATTCTTCTTCGCTAACTGGTTTTGCTCCTGCGTTCCGGTAACATAAAATTTGTTGGTTGGCAATCATATGCGCAACATTCCATGCGAGATTATTATTAAATCCTTCAGGAATTTGATTTAATCTTTCGATTGGTATTCCATCCAATATATTTATCAGGAACTTCCTGCCAGCCCGCATTATATCAATTGATTCTTTCATTTTCCTTGTATTTAAAACTCCTATTTTAATCAGCTAAACGCTCAACAATCATCTGTTCTGCATGCTCCTTAAGCGGCTCTATTTTTATTTGCCGGATTACATTTTCTGCAAATGCTTTTAGCAACATTGCCTGTGCATGTTCTTTTGAAATACCACGCGCTCTCAAATAGAACAAGGCCTCTTCATCCAATCTTCCAACAGTGCATCCGTGAGAACATTTTACATCGTCTGCAAAAATTTCCAATTGAGGTTTTGTATTCACGCTTGCATTATCGCTCAATAAAATATTATTGTTTGTCTGATAAGCATTGGTTTTCTGCGCATCAGGCCTTACAAAAATTTTACCGCTGAAAACGCCTGTTGCTCTTCCATCAATCACGCCTTTATACAATTCATTGCTGAAACAATTAGGCATTCTGTTATCAACGAGAGTATGATTATCCACATGGCTATTTCCTTTCAATAAATACAAGCCATACATGTGCGCTTCGTTACCGGCAGCCTCCATTATGATGTTCGTATTGTTGCGAATCATGCCTCCATCAAGGGTTACAACAACTGTATGCGCATAGCTTTTCCCAATCTGGCGAATGTGTGTAGTGCCGACGTGGCTTGCATTTGCACCATCATTTTGAATTTTATAATATTCCAAAATTGCGTTTGTATTTACCACAACTTCCAAAACCTCATTGGTAAAACTATCCATTGAACCAATTGTTTTGAATGTTTCTACCAGTTGCAATTTTGAACTTTTATCTGCAAAAACTAGGCTTCGCGGCTGCGATAAAATATGATTTTCTGTAGCGTCAGAAATGTGGTACAAGTAAATCGGATTATCAATTATTTGTCCTTTAACTGCATAAATGAAAACGCCGCCATAAATAAAAGAAGTGTTGAGTGCATGAATGGCATCATTGATAAAAAGCGCGCTTTTTCCAAGATGTTCATTCACCAAATCTTTATAAATCCCATTCGCTGCTTCTTCCAGAGGCAAAATAATGAGTTGCTCATTTGATGAACGAATGGTAGAAAGTTCAGGAACAAATTTTCCGTTTGCAAAAGCCAATTCATTTGCATTTTCATAACCAGGCAAGCGCATTTCATCAATGTGAGAAGTTGAAATGCCTGTTTTCAACTGGTCTTCTGACAAATGATATTCTTTGTTAAACAAATCGCTGACACGTGTATATTTCCACTCTTCATTTTTATAAGTTGGAAGGCCTTTTTTATTAAAATTATAAAACCCTTCTTTTCTTACTTTGCTGATAAAATTATCAGGGTCAATCGTTTGAAGATGATTAAATTTTTCTCCAAAATATTCTAAATTAATTTTTTCCATTTGATAACTAATTAGCTTGTAAATCTTCCTTATCTGTTCATTTAAACCTTATTAAAAGGGTTTCTTTTTTTGCCAAACCTTATTATCTTATTTTTACATTTAAAAAGATAGTTCAATAAGGTTTGGATTGTTGTTGATTGTTTTGTTGGTTTCTCTAATCTTTCTAAATCTCCTAAACCGCTTCCGTCAAACTAAATTCGTCTTTAATAAAATCATATCCTTTTTCTTCCAGTTCCAATGCCAGTTCTTTCGTTCCGGATTTTACAATTTTGCCATTCAAAAGAACATGAACAAAATCAGGCTGTAAATAATCGAGCAATCTTTGATAATGTGTAATCACAATGATGGCGCGGTTTTCATTGCGTAATTTATTTACACCACTAGCCACAATCCGTAGCGCATCAATATCTAATCCTGAATCAGTTTCATCCAAAATAGTAAGTTTTGGCTCCAGCATCGCCATTTGAAAAATTTCATTTTTCTTTTTTTCTCCGCCCGAAAAACCTTCGTTAATAGAACGGGTTAATAACGATTTATCAATCTCAACTAAATTCATTTTCTCTTTCATCAACTTCATAAAAGAAACGGCATCCAATGGCGGTAAGCCATGATATTTTCTCTTTTCGTTGAGAGCAGTTTTAATAAAATTAGTGGTGCTCACTCCGGGAATTTCCACCGGGTATTGAAAGGCAAGAAATAATCCTTCACGTGCCCTGTCCTCGGGAGATAATTCCAAAATATCTTTTTCCAAAAATTCAACAGAACCTTCTGTCACTTCATATTCTTCCCTTCCTGCCAGCACAGACGCCAGCGTACTTTTTCCTGAGCCATTCGGCCCCATGATTGCATGCACTTCACCCGGCTGCACATCGAGATTAATTCCTCTTAAAATTTCTTTTCCTTCAACAGATGCATGTATGTTTTTGATTGATAACATTTCTTTTTGATATAAAATTTAATAATTAATTTTTTTTCTTCAACCTTGAACTTCAACCTTGAACTTCAACCTTTAACCTTTAGCTATCCGACACTTCCCTCCAGGCTCACCGCAAGCAACTTCTGTGCTTCCACAGCAAATTCCATCGGTAACTGGTTCATTACTTCCTTTGCGAAACCGGTAACAATCAATGCCACAGCAGCTTCTGTATCAATACCGCGCTGACGGCAATAAAAAAGCTGATCTTCACCGATTTTTGAAGTGGTGGCTTCATGTTCTACAACAGCGCTTTTATTTTTTGATTCGATATATGGAAAAGTATGTGCACCACATTTATCACCCAGCAATAATGAATCGCATTGAGAATAATTTCTTGCATTCTCCGCATGCTTGCCAACTTTCACCAAACCACGATAACTGTTCTGACTTTTTCCGGCAGAAATTCCTTTTGAAACAATTCTGCTTCTTGTATTCTTACCAAGGTGCGTCATTTTTGTTCCCGTATCAGCTTGCTGAAAATGATTGGTCAGAGCCACAGAATAAAACTCTCCAATCGTATTATCGCCCTTTAAAATAACACTCGGATATTTCCAGGTAATTGCAGAGCCGGTTTCTACCTGCGACCATGAGATTTTAGAATAATCGCCCATGCAAATTCCGCGCTTGGTCACAAAATTATAAATGCCACCAAGGCCGTTCTCATCGCCTGGGAACCAGTTTTGTACAGTGGAATATTTTATTTCAGCTTTTCTGTGCGCAAATAATTCAACTACAGCCGCATGCAATTGATTTTCATCACGCTTTGGAGCGGTGCAACCTTCAAGATAACTTACATAAGATTCTTCTTCGGCAATAATTAAAGTGCGTTCAAACTGGCCCGAATTTTCTGTATTAATTCTAAAATAAGTTGATAATTCCATCGGACAACGAACCCCTTTTGGAATATAGCAAAATGAGCCATCGGTGAAAACCGCAGAATTTAAAGCAGAAAAATAATTATCCGTCATTGGTACAACAGAACCGATATATTTCTTAACTAAATCAGGATGTTTTTGAATTGCTTCGCTGATGGAGCAAAAAATAATTCCAACTTCTGAAAGTTGCTTTTTAAAAGAAGTGGCTACAGAAACACTATCAACAACGACGTCAACAGCAACGCCGCTCAATCTTTTTTGTTCGTTTAAAGAAATACCTAATTTATCAAAAGTTTTAAGCAACTCAGGATCCACCTGGTCCAAACCGTTGATGGTTTTCTTTTTCTTTGGTGCGGCATAATAAATAATATCCTGATAATCAATAGGTGGATATTTCACATTTGGCCATTTTGGCTCTTCCATTTTTAACCAAAGAGCAAAAGCCTTTAAACGCCATTCAAGCATCCATTCGGGTTCATTTTTTTTTGCTGAAATCAGCCGGATGGTTTCTTCTGTTAGGCCTTTTCCAACTACATCCGTTTCAATTTCGGTAACAAAACCATATTTATATTCACTTGCAACGGTTTGTTCCAAAACATCCATTTCTTCTTTCATTATTCCTTTATTTTAAGTTGAAATCGTTATATTTTATTAATATGCAAAGATAATGTCTTTCGCTGTTTATACAAAATAGTATAAATAGATTTAGGATTTGAAACCAGAAAAATTTTCATCTGAAAATGAAGCAGGGAAAGGGTTTGGAGAGTATTTGTGAGAAAAGGAAATTTTTTATGGCAATAGAAGAAGAAATAAAACTTATTTGGATTGCTATCTGTGTTTGGATTCGCTTTCTTTCTGCTCATTTCCGGCTTTCAAAGTCTATTCTACAGACACATTTTTCAAAACATTTTTACAAAAATTTGTTAAAAAAATTGACCTTTTCCACTAGAAATAAAAAGCCTTTTGTTGGGATTGAATCAAATAAAGGTTTAATAAATATTTGCAAACTATTCCAACGAAAAAAACATTAGAATTTATAAAAAATATAAAAGTTGTTTTTGACGGGTTAATGAAGGTTTGGTTTTTATTCTTTTTGCTTTGAAATATCAAAATTTCGCTTAATTTAGCCGCATTGAATATAGAAATGTAGAAAAGGAGCCTAAACCTACAAGAAGCCAGGATTTTTCATAAATATATTCAATTGAAATCACTGCTAATCTACCGGATACATACTAAACGGATATATAACTAAAGTTGTAACTAATTTTTTACCAATAATTTTTTACTATGAAAAAAGTCTTATTTACTATTTTGATTGCTGTAATTCTGGTGATTGTGGTTGCCGCTTCTTATGTAAAATTCGGCTTGCCAAATGTAGGCAAGGCGCCGGATCTTCACATTACTCTTACGCCTGAGAGGGTGCAGCACGGCGAATATCTTGCAAATCATGTAACGCTATGTATGGATTGCCACTCTACCCGTGACTGGAAAAAATTCTCCGGACCGATGGTAGCAGGAACGAATGGAAAAGGGGGCGAATTATTTGATGAAAAGGTTGGATTTCCCGGAACATTTTATTCTAAAAATATTACGCCTGCAAACATAAAAGGCTGGACAGATGGTGAAATTTTTCGCGCAATAACCACAGGTGTTGATAAATTCGGAAATGCACTTTTTCCGGTAATGCCATATCATTATTATGGAAGGATGGATAAAGAGGATATTTATGACATTATTGCTTACATCAGAACCCTGGCGCCAATCGAAAACAAAACTGCCGATCATGTGGTAGATTTCCCAATGAATTTTATCCTGAATACCATTCCCGTAAAAGCATCATTTACCGAAAAACCTGCAAAATCAGACACGCTTAACTATGGCGCTTATCTTACCAATGCCGCAGCCTGTATGGAATGCCATACGCAGGTAAATAAAGGCCAGGTAATTCCTGAACTTGCCTTTAGTGGCGGACGCGTATTTAAAATGCCTTATGGAGAAGTACACTCTGCCAATATTACTCCTGATAAAGAAACAGGAATAGGTGGATGGACTGCTGAACAATTTGTAACAAGATTTAAAACTTATTTAAATCCGGTAAACATTACCGAAATGGGCCCTACTGATATAAATACCATTATGCCGTGGACAATGTTTGCAGGAATGGATACATCAGACCTGCGTTCTATTTATGCTTATTTGCAAACCATAAAACCAATTAAAAATAAAGTGAATCATTTTGTAGCTGTTGCTGACGAAAAGAAATAGTTTTTTTTGTTGTTATTCTTAAAAAAGGGGGAGAAACAGTTTCTCCCCCTTTTTTTTGCGGTAAATGAAATTTTCATTTACTTAATCAATTCCTTATTGGGTTGAGGCATTTGTACTTTTATAAGCTATTCGTTGCTCTTCATCACTTAACCGATATAGTGCTCATACATGATCCATGCTTTATCTATGCTTTATCCATACAGGAGAAGCGAAGGTTGAATACTTTAAATATTGTATGTCGAGTCCTAATAGGTGCGGTGCGGCAATTTTTAAGCACCCTGAAATTTCTGATCAGGTTTAGCTGTTTTCATCAATCTACAATTTAAACCCAACTGTTGCAATGATACTTCCTGCATTATTTTTTAAATAAGCTGGCGCATTTGGCTTATCCTCCAGCAAGTATGGATAATGAATGTCTTTTGCGATAGAATAAACATAGGTCAGATCCATGAAAAAGCCACGGTTTCTATAGCCTACTCCCCCACTCACTTTCATCACATCTGACTTTGCGTTTTGATACGGATTGCCATAATAAGCGCCGCCCAGTCTTACCATGAAAGTATTAAATTTCATTTCTCCGCCAAGACGCGCATTGAAAGTATTTTTATAAAGATTATCAATGGTTTTATTTAAAGAACGAAAATATTCGGCTGCGTCCTGATCATTGTTTACATCATGAAAAGACATGCCTTTATAATTTACATACTCGATATCTGCAGTAATAAATCCGTGCTGATTTTGCACATTTTCCGGATCTGTTGCAAATAAATAAGAGCCGCTTAGAATTAACCTCATCGGGGTAGTGAGGTTGTATTTTGTTTGGAGCGGCTGCCCGTCAGTTAGATCTGTATTGCTTTGATGCTTTACTCCGGTTCCCCCAAAACCTTCCAAATCTGTGATCACTTCACTCGTATAATCATCTGTAAGCTGGTACCAGGTAGGAGTATGAATGGCAAGGCCAATTCTTGCCTGTTCTGCCGGCTTGTAGATTACCCCAAATTTTCCATTTACCCCAACACCTTTTGTAGTCAGAGTTTCATTTGCTTCAAAATAATTAAAATTATTATCCGGATTGCCCGAAGCATCGCTTTCTTTATAAGAAGCATTGCGATTGTATCTTAGAAAAGGAAAAGAAAGTGAACCGCCAAAAAACCATTTGTCTTTCAGATTTAATCCGGCGCCAATTGAAGCATCAGTAATGCCACCGGTAGTGTTAATCGTATTTTCCTGCAGGAGTCCGGTTGCCGGATTTGCAAGTGAGCTATAGCCGGCGAATCCTAAAGAATCATAAACCGGATTGATTAAATAGGTGTTTATTGCAAGACTGCTGGTTTCAGGAAACATAAAGGCGGCAGAATCAGGATTGGTTGCATGATTGTCTCTCAATTCTTCCAGATATTTTTCTGAGAAAGACGAGTTGTTATTTTTTCCCTTATAATAAATATGATTGTTGTAATCGGCCACCCTGTTGATTCCAAAACCAATGGTAAAATTTTTTACACTGCTGTTATTTTGTGATGGCGATGATAAAACAAATCCTGTGGCGCCGAGATTGAAACTATTATCTTTAGCGCTTGCAGGACTGCCAAGATATGTTGAATTAGAATTTTTCAAAGAAAAAGAAGGGGTAAAAACAAAATCTCCCGTTTTATAAAATCCCAATCCTGCCGGATTGATAAACAGTGAAGTAAATTCTCCGCCAAGAGATCCGCCTGCGCCGCCAATAGCCTGGTTACGTGCCGTTCCACCCTGTTGAGTCAAATAAGAATAACGCAAAGCATCAGCAGGTTCCTGTGCGTAAGAACAGATAATTGTTAATGAAAAAAACAGGATTAAAAAAATTGCCTTCATAGTAAACGAATAAATAATTGGCTTTCTGATTCTCCACTCAGAAAGATTAGATTAAAAAAAAGGTTTTTGAAAAAGGGATGAAAAATCATCCCTTTTATATAATTTCTATCTTCTGAAAGTTCTGACAGGAGCGCTGTTGCTGTTGCCAGAAGAAGAGGAAGAACTTTCTGATGGTGTAAAAGATCTTACCGGAGCCTGGTTCTCAGTGCGGTTATAATTGTTGTTATTATTATTATAAGTTCTGTTGCTTTCAGTGTTTCTGTAAACGCGGGTATTGTTGGACGGCGGAGTATAAGTTCTTCTTTCGGATGGAGTAAATACCCTTCTGATTACGTTTCCAACGCCGCTACCCCTTGTGGCTGCTGCTTCGGTAGATGAACTCCTTACAGGCATTGCTGTTCCCTGCCGGGTAACACCAGTTGGCTGAAGATTTCCACGAACGCCCGAATTAGCGGTATGATTGTAAGCATTTAAATTATACTTTCTTACTCCTCTGTTCGTATTTATGTTTCCACCGGTTAAAAAAATTGGAGAATAACCATAAGGATTAAATCCATAACCATAGCCAAAACTATAAGGAGAATAACTATAAAAACTGTATGGATTGTAAAAAGCAAAATCGTTATAAGTATTATAATAAGGGCTGTACATTCCTTTCATTCCGTAAGGGCTGTATCCGTAAGGATCATAATAAAATGGATTATTAAAAGCATTATAAGGATAAAGTGAATAAGGGTTATATCCGTATCCCATGCCCATACTAAAAGTAATAGAATTGCGATAGATCGGATTTTGTATGCCTGCCCTGATATCGTTTTCTTCATCATCATTTCTATAACCATAAGAATTTTGATCTTTTTCACTTACAGTGCTCACATAAGTATTTTGTTCCGGGGCCGGTGAATAATAAACATCATCAGGAGTCTGCCCGGAGCGATAAGCGGTTGTACAACTTCCAAGGGCAGCCAAAGCGCCAAAGAGAAGTAAATGTATTATTTTCATGGCTTTGAGTTTTAAAAAAGTTTAAGGATGAAGGTTTATTTTTGCAGTCATCTTTCTGTAAATTTAAGAAGATTCCCTGATTATTATCGGATTGTTTTTATGAACGGTGTTAAAATAATGTAAACAGATGATGAGTTGTGAATAGAAAGGCGTAAGTAGCATGAATTAAGAAATATTAAAAAGAGAAAAAAAGACAATTAGACAATTAAAAGAAAATAAATGAGTAAAGAAATAACGAGCCGGGAACACGATTATGCGCAATGGTACAATGATTTGATTTTAAAAGCAGGCCTTGCAGATTACAGTGCAGTCCGCGGCTGTATGGTAATAAAACCATATGGTTTTGCCCTTTGGGAAAAGATGCGCGATCAACTGGATAAACGATTTAAAGAAACAGGTCATCAGAATGCTTATTTCCCCCTATTTATACCAAAAAGCTTTTTGAGCAAAGAAGCTGCTCATGTAGAAGGCTTTGCAAAAGAATGTGCCGTAGTAACACATTACCGTTTAAAAAACGATCCTAACGGAAGTGGAATTATTGTAGATCCAGAAGCGAAATTAGAAGAAGAATTAATCGTGCGGCCAACGTCTGAAACAATCATTTGGAATACATATAAAACATGGATTCAATCCTATCGGGATCTGCCTTTGCTCGTTAATCAATGGGCGAATGTGGTTAGATGGGAAATGCGTACACGTTTATTTTTGCGTACCACAGAGTTCCTGTGGCAGGAAGGCCATACGGCTCATGCAACAGCGCAGGAAGCGATAGATGAAACAATGCAGATGCTGAATGTGTATGCGGAATTTGCAGAAGAATGGATGGCCATGCCGGTGATAAAAGGTGTGAAAAGTATCAATGAGCGATTTGCGGGTGCGGTAGATACTTTTTCCATAGAAGCGCTCATGCAGGATGGCAAAGCGTTACAATCAGGCACTTCTCACTTTCTCGGACAAAATTTTGCAAAAGCTTTTGATGTAAAATTCAGTGATAAAGAAAATAAACTGGAATATGTATGGGCTACAAGCTGGGGTGTAAGTACAAGATTGATAGGCGCACTCGTAATGGCTCACAGCGATGACGACGGGTTGGTGCTTCCGCCAAAATTAGCACCCATACAGGTTGTAATTGTTCCGATTTATAAAAGTGAGGATCAAAAAAGAATGATTGATGAAAAGGTAATTCCGTTGGTGGAAGATTTTAAAGCGATTGGCGTTTCCGTAAAATATGACGATGATGACAGTCGCCGCCCCGGATGGAAATTTGCAGAATATGAAATGAAAGGAATTCCAGTTAGAATTGCCATCGGCGCAAGAGATTTAGAAAAAAATGTTGCTGAAGTTGCCCGGAGAGATACAAAAACAAAAGAATCCATCTCGTTGGATGGACTTGCAAATACCGTTTTGGTTTTACTTGACGATATCCAAAAAAATATTTATCAAAAAGCAAAAGATTACCGGGATGCACATATTACCAAAGCGGATACCTGGGAAGAATTTATATCGTTACTGGATAATAAAGGAGGCTTTATTTCAGCACACTGGGATGGAACTGCAGAAACAGAAGAGAAAATAAAAGAACTGACAAAAGCAACTATTCGTTGTATTCCGCTGGACAATATAAAAGAGGAAGGCAAGGATATTCTGACCGGAAAACCAAGCGTCGAAAGGGTTTTGTTTGCAAGAGCTTATTAATGATGTACCAGTATGCTGATGAGCTGATACGGGATACTTTTGATCAATCAGATAAAATAATACAGTAAACAAATAAATATAAGCGAACCATATTCTTTTTTGTTCTTTTCATCCTTTAATTGATTGATTTAAAACCCGGATAAAATTTTATCCGGTAATTGCTTGCTTGCATTAGCACCCATTTTCTTTAATTCTTCAATGCGGCCGATTACATTTCCGCGCCCGCTTGATAGTTGTTTCATAGCACTTTCATAAGTATTATTCGCTTCATTTATTTTTTTACCAATGGTTTCAAAATTATCAAAGAATAAAACAAATTTATCATAAAGAGAACCGGCTTTTTCGGCAATTTCAATGGCGTTTTTATTTTGCTGTTCTACTTTCCATAAATCAGCAATAATTTTTAAAACAGCAAATAAATTAGTGGGACTCACTAACAAAACTTTTTTATCATAAGCATATTTCCAAAGTAAAATATCTGTTTTTACCGCTTCTAAAAAAGCCGGTTCTATCGGAATAAATAAAAGTACGTAATTCAATGCCATTGCATATTTCGGGTAATTTTTTTTGCATAATCCATCTATATGAGTGCGAATACTTTTGATATGTTGTTGAAGGAAAAGCCTTTGATCTTCCACATTTTCACAAGCAATAAATTCTTCCCACGCAACTAATGAAACTTTACTGTCAATAATGATTTTTCTCTGATCAGGATAGCAAATAGTTACATCAGGTTGTAAGCCAGTTCCGGTTTCATCTTTAATAATATTTCCTGCATTGTCACGGATAAATTCCTGTAAAAAATATTCTCTTCCTTTTGTGAGACCGCTGTTTTCCAAAAGGCTTTCCAGGATCATTTCGCCCCAGTTGCCCTGCATTTTATTATTCCCTTTTAATGCGGTAGTAAGATTATTTGCTTCATTGCTTACCTGTTGAGTCATTATGACAAGACGCTCAATTTCTTTCCCAAGAGAAAATCTTTCCTTCGATTCTTTATCATAGGTTTCTTCCACTTTTTGTTTAAAAATACCAAGATCATTTTTCAAGGGATCCAAAATTGCCTTCATTTTTTCTTCATTGACTTCTGTGAATTTTTGTGTTTTTTCTTCAAGAATATTTTGTGCAAGATTTCTAAACTCAAATTTGAAACTTTCCCCGATATAATTCAGTTCTTCTTTCTGTTGTACTAATTTTTCTTTTAAAAAAATGATTTCACTTTCTGCTTTTGCGGCTCTTTCAATTAATTCATCTTTTGCAAACTGCAACTCCTGTTTTTCTTTCTGCAACTGATTTTGGATATTGATTTGTTGCTGCAATCTTTCCTGCAAAGCCGATGATTGGTTTTTTGAAACAGAACGACGTAAAACCAAAGCAATAACAGTGGTAATAATTATTCCTGTGGCAAAAAATAAAATATAAGTAAGCATGGTTAATTTTATTTGAATAAAATAAAAACGGAACGGGATAGCGGCTTTTTGTAAATCTTTTTAAATTGTGTTATTGCAAATTACAGGGTAATTGGAATATTTATAAAAAAGATTTCAATAAAATTTTTTGGATTAATCTTACTCTCCTATATTTGCACTCCTTTTGAAGGAATTCAGAGGACAAAATAAGGGAGCATAGCTCAGTTGGTTTAGAGCATCTGCCTTACAAGCAGAGGGTCCGCGGTTCGAACCCGTGTGCTCCCACACAATCCAGTTAAAGGTTTCAAGAAATTGAAGCCTTTTTTATTTTTAATCATTCCTTCATCATTCCCGTACAAGACGTTTTTCAAACGCCAAAACAAGCTGATGTATTATTATTTTTTTAGTCCAATCGAAAAATTAAAAATCCAGATTTAATGGGTATTTCAGTAAAAAAGTTTCAAAAAATGTCCAATGCGCTTCCAACACCCGTGGCAAGTCCTATAATGTCGCTGTATGTACAGTGAAAGACTTAGATATCTGAAAAGAGTTTTTCGGCTTTAATTATCAAGGCTTTTCAATGAATTTGAAAGAACCCGCATTGGCTGTACAGCCAATAAAGCCCCCAACAGTTGCACTACTTCCATTAATTACAACTACCGTCTGTTTAAAGGATAGTTGTAATTATTCAAATAAAAATCGCATAGCGTATTATACAAGATACACTAACCATACTGTATCTATACTGTATCTATACAGTATCTATACCTTTACAGCGAAGGATGAATGCTTTATCTATACCTTTGGAGCGAAGGATGAATACTTTATCTATGGTTGTGCTATGTCTTTGAAGAGAATGATGAACGCTTTTCCTTTTGCTTTGCTGTGTGGTTCTGCAGACCATGCAACAAAGATCAAAGCCTTTGCTTAAAAAAATGAACACTGTGAGGATGCATAAATCAATTGAGGATTGCATAAATCAATTCATTAAACCTTTACCCTGGATTAATGAACGCTGTGAGATTTGCATAAATCAATTCACTAAACCTGTGCTTCATTAAATTTAATAATTTCAGAATTACCAGCTTTACCTCCTCAAAATATTTCTGCAATAATTCTGCTTCTGCTTCTTTTGCACGGGCAGCCGCAACAAAGTAATGATAATAATCAGATGAAAAGTTGAATTTGCTCATGTTTGTCATGCAGCCTGAAATCTCTGTTCAGACAAGATTTCTGTCGGAACTATGATTTCAAGATTTAAACGGGAACTATTTACGGTTATATTTAGAAACCTATTCTTCGAAATATATTATTCTTCCCATTTGAGAAGACACAGAATACTTTATATTTACAAAAGGCAAAAAAATGATAACTGAAGGAATTATTTAAACAATTTAAATTGGGATTATGAGAATTCCAATTTCCATACCTTAAATCAATTTTAGCATTTTATGAATGCACAACACAATTATAAGCTAACTTTAAAATGGACTGGAAACACCGGAACGGGAACTTCAAATTATAGAGAATATGAGAGAAGCCACAGCATCATTTTGGAGAATAAACCAGATATTTCAGGTTCTTCTGACCCGGCGTTTCGTGGCGACAAAACAAAACACAATCCCGAAGATCTTTTATTAGCCGCTCTCTCCTCCTGCCACATGCTTTCATATCTGCATTTATGCGCTGTAGCCGGTGTAATTGTTACTGATTATACTGATCATGCCACAGGAATTATGATAAACACTCCGGATGGCGGCGGTCATTTTTCAGAAGTTACTTTAAATCCAATTGTTACGGTAACAGAAAATCCGATGATCGAAAAAGCAAACGAACTCCATAAAAAAGCGAATGAATTGTGTTTTATTGCTAACTCGGTAAACTTTCCGGTTCATCATAAACCAATTTGCCGGATAAAAGAGAAGAATTGAGAAAAATTTAATCAAGCGAGACATTTCTAAGCTGCTATTTTTTATGATAATTAGAAACATCCTGATAATATTTTGATTGCTAAATTACAAATTGAAAGGATTAAAAAAGGATGAAGTTGTATATCTACCCGGAGAACCAAACCGCATTGATAGCAGCTATCTTTTCTTTATAGCAGGTCGTACTTATTTGCAAATGTTTTTGTACTTCATGCCAAAACTCTGGTCATAAAATTAGTTTTGGATACTACAGTAGAATGGAGAAAAAGTCATGAATAAAGAAGAAAAAGTATGATTTGATAAACATCAGCAAACAAGATAGTTTATCCACATCTTCTTAATATCTTTTTATCCTGACAATCCGGTATGGAGTGTAATTTGATTTCCAATAAAAAAAATTATGGAAACGAGAACACGAAATACAATTGTCTTCATGCCGGATGAAAGCTTGATGGAAGTAAGTTATTATTGTACAGATTCGATGTTGAATGAACACGAAAAAGCTGCGGTGACACAACTGGTTATCCAGTTTGATGACTGTGTATGCTCTTTAAAAATAGACCGTTCATTTTCTGCAAATAAAAATACTCTGGAAAGGATGGTTCATAATAAAGTGATTAATGCAAAAGGACATTTGTGTTAGTTTTCAGCAAACGAACAAATAAAGCATTTTAAAGTATTTAAGATTGCCAGCTTTCAAAAAAGCTGGCAACAATAGAAAATCAATTAATGAGTACCGGTAGAATCTGAGGCACCTTTACCTATCAAATCCATAAACTGATTCAGCTTTGGCGTAATAATAATTTCTGTACGCCTGTTCTTTGTTTTGCCATCAGGAGTATCGTTGCTGGCAACCGGATTGTATTCGCCACGGCCACCGGCTGTAAGGCGTTTCGGATCCACCCCGAAATTATTTTGCAAAGCCTGTACCACAGATGATGCTCTCAATGCACTTAAATCCCAGTTATTGCGAATGTTGGGTTTTGATATAGGAACATTATCTGTATTACCTTCTATCAATACATCATAATCTTTATAATCAGTTATAATCTTCGCGATTTTTGCTAATGTGCTTCCCGCCTTATCCGAAATTTCATAACTACCGGATTTGTAAAGCATGTTGTCTGAAAGAGAAATATATACTACTCCTTTCAGTACTTTCACATCCACATCCTGCATTTCTTCTTTGCTCAGCGACCTGGTGAGGTTGTTGGTAAGCACCATATTCAGAGAATCGCTTTTGCTTTTGGAAGCAATCAGTTCCTGTATATATTTATTGGATGAATTGATTTCATCTACCAGTTTGGAAACATTTACATTACCCTGGCTGGCAGAGGTAAGGCATTTGTCTAAGGCCGCCTGCAGCGATTTCACATGCTCCAGTTCAGCATTTATGCGATCCTGCAATCCGGAGATTTGAACGGTAGCTCTGTCTAAATTACTTTTACATTGTTCACCATCCCTGGTAAGCTGGCTGTTAGTAGCCTGCAAGCTGTTGTAGCTGGACTGCAATGCATTAAACTTTTTGGTGCTTACGCAACTGCTAACAAAGAACATTACTATTGCAACAGCGATTAAACTAAAATTAATTTTCACGTTTAATAGATTTTAAATTAATAAATAAGAATGTATTTAACAAAATCCCCGCCAAGATAATGATTTTTCTGTCTTTGTGATTTTGAATCACCAACAATATTGCGGGTAAAGGCAGAAATAACATGTTTTTTGTCATTATCTTCATTGTTTTCGAATCGATTCGTTTGTTAATCAATAAATTAATTTATAAATGACGATAAAAATAAATGAAAACTTAAGACTTGAATTAACTGCAGAAAAATATGCATTTGCTTTGTATCATGCAGTTGATAAAAACAGGAAACATCTTTCACAATTTTTACCGTGGGTTGGGAATATGCAATCTGTGGGCGATTTTGATAATTATATTAAGAGTTGTGAATTGCTGTATCGGCAAGGGAAAGAAGTAAGTTTTGTAATTATATCAAACGAAGATGCGGTAGGAAGAATAGGATTACATTATATCAATACGGTAAATAAAAATGCTGCAATTGGATACTGGCTGACCAAAAATGCAGAAGGCAAGGGAATCATAACGAAATCATGTGAAGCCGTTATTAATTATGGCTTCCGTCAATTAGGTTTACATCGTATTGAAATAAAAGCAGCAGTTGAAAATTTAAGAAGCCGGGCGATTCCTGAAAAATTTCATTTTACAAAAGAAGGGATTTTAAGACAGGCAGAATTTCTAAATGGCAAATTCCTTGACATCGTTTTGTATTCAATTTTAAAGAATGAATGGATTGAAAAATAAGGTAATGAAGAATTCATTGAAGCCTGGTGATTTAAATTCCTCTCCAGATTCAGAAACGTTAAGCGACAACACTCTTATAAAGATCAGACACAATAATGTTAAGAACAAAATGCAAAATTTTTACTTCAGGTAAATTTTTTCTATAATTTTTCTTACATTGTTGTTGGTTGTCGAAAACAGGCAAAGGCTTTGATTAAACAGGGATGTACACGTTTTCTTTAGTGAAAAATCTAAAATGATTTTATACAAATTGTGAATTAGTTCATTGAAAACAACATTTCTCCAGAATTCACAAATACCTTTGCATCCTATTTTAAATTAGACCCCGTGCAAAAGATTTTACTTTCTACCCTATGCTGTTTTTTTAGTTTTTGCCTTTTAGCCCAGCAAACCCATAATCAAACAAATACTTATACCATCAAAGGAAGGTTATTAGATTCTGCTTCTCGTCATCCATTAGAATACGCTACGGTTTCATTGTTTTTGAATGGCGCAAAAAAGCCGGTAAACGGCGCAGTTACTGATCGAAAAGGAGGTTTCATAATAAATGATGTAACACCTGGAAAGTATAAATTGCTTGCTGAATTTATCGGTTATAAACCGCACACATTTTTAAATATTACTGTGGATAAAGACAATCCCGTAATAGATGTAAATGATATTTTTTTAGCTTCAAAAGCAACCACACTGCAGGGAATTGTTATTTCAGGAAAACCTAAAATAATTGAAAACAAAATTGATAAACTGGTTTTTAATGCAGATCAGGATGTCACTTCTCAAGTTGGCGTGGCCACTGATATTCTGAAAAAAGTACCGCAGGTTTCTGTTGATGTGGACGGAAATGTAGAGTTGGCAGGCAGTTCCAGTATTCGTTTTTTAATAAATGGAAAACCATCCGCAGCATTTGGAAGCGACATCACTGATGTGCTTCAATCCATCCCGGCCAGCCAGATAAAAAGTATAGAAGTAATTACCAACCCCGGTGCAAAATATGATGCACAAGGGCTTGGAGGCATTATAAATATTATTTTGAAAGAGAATAATTCACACGGCGTAAATGGAAATCTATCGCTGACTGCCGGTACCAGGACGGAAAATGGTTCTTTCAATTTCAATGCACGAAAAGGTACATTTGGATTGAACGCCTTCATCAGCGGTGATACAAGATTGAATGCCATAACCACTTCTACTTCTGATCGCCTCACCAATGATACGGCAGCAAATACCAATGTTTTATTGCGCCAGTACGGATCCAGCAGTGTACACAGAAGTGGGTACCAGGCTGGCCTTGGCTTCGACTGGGATCTGAATGATCACAATAGTTTTACCGGCTCGGTTTCTTATAAAAAATTCAGTCATACAGGAAACAGCCATACTTTTCAAACACAGGCCACTAAGGATGCGAATGGAAACCTTCTTTCGGATATTGAAAACACGATTAATGGCGACCATTCTTTTTATTTTCATAATATAGATGCAAGTCTTAATTATAAAAAAACATTTAAAAAAGAAGATCAGGAATTAGATTTCGCTGTTAATTCAAGTTTTGGAAACCGTACTTCAATTGATAATAGTTTTCAGTATGCAATGCCAAATGATTCTCTTTATTACAGCACGAAAGGCAATAATCCGGGAACGGAAAATGAAACAGAAATAAAATTGGATTATACACAACCCATAAAAAAGAATATTCTTCTGGGAGTGGGAAGCAAACTTGGGTTGTATGATATTGCCAGCAATTCAAACGTATTGAAATTAGATGGCTTGGGTGCGTATTCAAAAGATCCTTATTTATCCAACACACTGGATTATCATCAGAAAGTTTATGCACTTTATGCAGAATTAAGTTTTCCTGTATTTAATTTATTTGATGCAAAAATCGGCGAACGTTACGAGCGCACGGAGATCAATTCTTACTATTCAGACGCGCAGCAGCAGGCAAAGGTTCCGGGTTATAATACTTTTGTTCCCTCCATCTTTTTTTCAAAAAAAATAAGTGACAATTCACTTTTAAAACTTAGTTATTCCAAAAGAATAGAAAGGCCCGATTACCGGGATCTGAATCCATTTATAAACACGGCAGATCCAAAAAATCTTTCTGCAGGAAATTCAAATCTTCGACCGGAAATCGGGCACAGATATGAACTGGGATTTAGCTCTGACGTTGGTAATAACGGAACTGTTATGGTAAATCTTTTTTACCGGATAAACGATCATGACATTCAACCTTTCATTGTTTATTATCCTTCTTACCAGGTGGGCGATACAACTTATACAGATGTAGCTGTAAGCACCCGTCAAAACATCGGAAGAGAAAATAATATCGGGCTGAATGCTTTCGCTTCTGTAAAATTATTTTCAAAATTAGATCTAAGAAGCAACGTGTTCTTTTTTGAAAGGCATACCATCAACACAATTGATAAAGGATATGATTATAACAGTTTTAATTACCGTATTAATCTGAATGCAGACTATCAATTCTCAAAAACACTTGTTGCAGAATTTTTTGGAAACTTCAGATCAGCAAGGCATGAAGCACAGGGAATGTATCCGTCTTTTACTACTTACAGTATTGCAGTGCGCAAACAAATCTGGAATAAAAAAGGCAGCATTGCATTAACGGCATCCAATCCATTCCATAAAAATATTGATCAGAAAACCAAAGTTTTTGGGCCGAATTTTACGATCAATGGATTGCGTACAATTCCTTTTCGTTCTATCGGAATTAATTTTACCTGGAAATTTGGAAAATTAGAATTTAAAAAAGATAAAGATAAGATCAATGATAGTTTGAACGGTCCGCCTGATAATGGATAAAGCGATTTTTTTTATTTTACGAAAACCGCAATTCCGTTATTCCAGACAAGCAGCTTCAGTTTGCTATTGGTTACGGAAGCATTATAAAAAAAATTTAGCAATCCCGACGGGATGAAATGATTATAGTAAGTTTGCATCTAAATGAAACTGACTGATTTTTTTTTACATCCGGGCGATATCTTTTTTCTTGCTTTTTGTGTAATCACTTTTATACAACTGTTCTATTATTTATTTTTCTTTTTGCGTTTGGCTGTTTTCAAAACAAAACAAAAAATTATTTCTCAAACGCATCCTGTTTCTGTTATTATTTGCGCCAGGGATGAAGCGGCAAACCTGGTAAAAAATCTTCCCGGCGCATTGGTTCAGAAATATAAAACCACACACGAAGTTATTGTTGTAAACGATAATTCTCTGGATGAAAGCAAATATATTCTGGAAGAATACCAGCGCAGTTTTAAACAATTGCAACTGGTAGAATTAAAACAGGAAGCGAGGTTTATTCCCGGAAAAAAATTTCCGTTAAGCATTGGAATAAAAACTGCGAAACATGAAATTGTTTTGCTCACAGATGCAGACTGTGTGCCTGCTTCAGAGTTTTGGATTGAAAAAATGCAGGATGGTTTTGATGATGGAATTGAAATTGTTTTGGGGTATGGAGCGATGCATAAAAAGAAAGGATTTTTTAATAAAATGGTGAGATGGGAAACTTTTCATACAGCTCTTCAATATCTTTCTTATGCAAAAAGCGGAATGACTTATATGGGTGTTGGAAGAAATTTAAGTTATAAGAAATCGGTTTTTTTCAGGCACAAAGGATTTTCTGCACACAATCATGTTCCGGGCGGAGATGACGATCTTTTTATCAATAATGCCGCGACTAAAAAAAATACGGTTATTGTAATTGACAAGGACGCATTCACTTTATCAGAACCTGCGAAGACCTGGAAACAGTGGTTTTCACAAAAAAAACGACATTATACAACCAGTAAATATTATAAGCCGCTTCATAAATTTTTATTAGGTCTTTATGCATTTTCCCTGTTTCTGTTTTATCCTTTATTTATTGCTTCCCTGTTTATTTTTAATTGGAAATGGGCAATAGCCGTTTTTGCAATCCGCTTCATTATACAGGCGTTTATCATTTTTAAAACCACCAAAAAATTAGATGAAAAAGACCTTTTCCCCTGGTTTCTTTTCTTTGATGTGTGGATGTTTTTTTATTACCTCTTTTTCTCGGCTTCTCTTTTTAAAAGACCCGCAAAGAAGTGGAAATAATGAACAACCGTAAAAGATTTTGAATTGACTTAATGGTCTATCTGCAACAGTAAACAAACAAATATCACCTTTTTATAATTACCTTCATTCCTTATTTTTCTGAGAAGGAATGTTTTAAACTATTGCCAGTATTCCTCTTATTTTATCAAAAAAAATTCTGTACAAAACAATAATTTAATTCTTTTTATGAAATCATTTTTATTCATCGTCATTCTGTTTTCCACAACGGATCTTGCAGCTCAAACCATTATTCAACGCGATCCTGAAATTGCGGAAATGGTTTCAGAAGTTTCTGCTGATTCCTTACAATCTTACATTAATACGCTCGTTGCTTTTGGCACAAGAAACACGTTAAGCACACAGACGGATCAGAAAAGAGGAATTGGCGCCGCCAGAAACTGGGTGCTCAAAAAGTTTAAGGAATTTGCAAAAAATTCTAGTGGCAGGCTTTCGGCAATGATTGACACTACCACTATTACCCCGGATGGAAAGCGGGTAAATGTGCCGGTGCTTTTAGGAAATGTGATGGCTACTTTAAAAGGGACGGATCCAAATGACGACCGGATTTTTATTATCAGCGGTCACCTGGATACTCGTCGCAGCGATGTAATGGACATAACCGGCAATGCGCCGGGTGCTGATGATGATGGAAGCGGTACTTCGGCTGTGATCGAATGTGCCCGGGTGATGTCAAAACATTCATTTCCGGCAACCATTATTTTTGTTGCGGTGAGTGGTGAAGAACAGGGATTGCTTGGTTCCACTTTTATGGCAAATAAGGCAAAAAAAGAAAACCGGAATATTGAAGCGGTTTTTAATAACGATATCATCGGCAGCAACAACAGCAATGAAACCCATATTATTAACAACACCAAAGTGCGTGTATTCAGTGAAGGGATTCCGATGTATGAAACCGAAAAAAACATAAAAAGAATTATGGCTCTTGGCCTGGAAAATGATAGTAAATCGCGTGAGCTGGCACGCTATGTAAAAGAAACCGGTGAACGTTATGTAGATAACCTGGAAGTGCAAATGGTTTACAGAACTGATCGATTTTTAAGAGGTGGCGACCATTTGCCGTACTTGCAAAATGGATTTACAGCGGTAAGAATTACAGAGATGAATGAAAACTTTACGCGCCAGCACCAGGATGTGCGCAAAGAAAATGGAATTGAATATGGTGATTTGCCCCAGTGGATAGATTATGAATATTTAAGAAAAAATACAGCATTGAATTTGTGCAATCTTGCCAATCTTGCTAAAGCGCCCTCCGTTCCGGAAGAAGTAAAAATTGAAGTAAAAACCTTATCAAACAGCACATCTCTTTCATGGCTGCAGCCAAAGACAGGAAAAGCGAAGGGCTATTATATTTTGATGCGTGAAACAATAAGCCCGGTTTGGCAAAAGAAAATCTTTACTACAGAAAATAAAATTACTCTACCCTATTCAAAAGACAATTATTTCTTTGCAGTTCAATCTGTAAGTGAAACCGGAAATGAAAGTTTGCCAGTGATGCCAATGGTTTCAAGATGAATATTAAATATTGCACATTGACATTGAATATTTAAACTTTGACCAATATTATTATTTCGCCGGCGTAATAATAATATTGCGGTAATCAATCGGCCCGTGGTCACCTTGCAGTAAAATTGGCCCCGGTGCGCCTTCGTCGCTATCAATTGCGCCCCCGGTAATTCCCGGAATTTCCTGGTTACAAATGATCATTTTTCCATTAGCAACTACAGTTACCATTCTGCCTGTCAAAGTAATATCAAATGATTGCCATTCTCCGGGAGCTTTTGCCATCATTTCGCCGGGCGATATAAATCCGTAGATCGCGCCAAATAACACATCTGATGGTTCCTCTCCTTTGCTGTCGATTACCTGCACTTCATACCTGCCGCGCAGATAAACGCCACTGTTGCTTTCGGCAGGATAACGCAGTTCGATATGTAATTTAAAATCCCTGAATTTTTCATTTGTTACAATGTTGGAACCTGAATGTGGGCTTCTTAAAAGTCCGGATTCCACTTTCCATTGGTTTTCACCCGTTGCATGCCATTGGCTCATATCTTTTCCGTCAAAAAGATGAATTGGCTTGCCCCACTGCGGCGTGCTTTTTCTGCGCAGCAGCGGTGCTCTTGTGCCTGTCCATTTATAAGTTTTTCCGTTACTAAAAATCATCGTGCCGCTTAAATTATCGCCTTGTAATTTTCCTTCCACTTTCAGATCGTCAGGTTCCGGCTCCCATTGCGGAGGAATAGAAAAACTCATTTTTCCATCCTCGAGATAGATTCTTGAAATGGGCCGCGCACTTCCACCAGGGCCAACAAAGCGACCTACAAGCATTTTCAAACCGGAGTGTTTTACTTCCAGCCAGGAAGGAGTCATTTTTCCATTTACATCAATAGTAATATCCCATCGTCCCTGTATCGCAACTGAATCTGATTTTTGCGCGTGATTTGTTTGTGCTTCAGATTTTTTCATAGAGCTCAAAATTACAATCATAAAAACAGAATAGAAAATGCGTTTTAAGTTCAACGTTAATAATTTTTTCATGCAGAGGATTTTTAATATTTTTTCAAATTACATAAAAAATTAAATACAAAATTATTTTATCAGCAAAACATCAATAATACCATTTCAATTTTACCAATTTTCAATTTTATATTATTACAAAATTTAAG
>Ga0157370_10000674_pt1 | contig 42516 bp, 64 predicted proteins | sample C35metaG_FD_113463 | JGI IMG/M metagenome (GOLD analysis project Ga0157370, IMG submission 113463) | Corn rhizosphere microbial communities from Kellogg Biological Station, Michigan, USA - C3-5 metaG | ecosystem: Host-associated > Plants > Roots > Rhizosphere > Soil | place: USA: Michigan...
CTGGTGATGCGCCTGCCCTGGTGATGCGCCTGCCCTGGTGATGCGCCTGCCCTGGTGATGCGCCTGCCCTGGTGATGCGCCTGCCCTGGTGATGCGCCTGCCCTGGTGATGCGCCTGCCCTGGTGATGCGGGGCGCGGCGTTGTGCTGCCTGCGGTTGCACCAAGATGGTGCAAAGCGGTGCACTGGATTGGTGCGTGAGCCTGTGGGTGACTTATGGATCGAGCGGTGGATAAGCCTGTGGGTAACTTCGGGCCTGCCAGGCGTGCTGCGGGCTATGGGGAGGGCGGGTAGATTGTTCGGGCGATCGGCGCCGGGGACCGCGTGGGCAACTAAACTTTCGCGTCCGCAAATGAAACTTTCGATGGCCCGAGGCTGATTTTGAGCAATAAAAAGCCGCCCGAAGGCGGCCTGACGCCGGATTGTTGCGTCTACGCCTTGCGTATCCTCGAGTACGACCGCCTGGAAGATGCCGCCGCGCACAGAACGCAGCCCCCGGTGACCGTATAGCGCTCCGGCTCGCGGTGTCCTCGTTTGCAAGCCCGCAAGCTACGGTACTTCGTCGCCGACGTGCTGCGGGCGACCTCGCGTAGAGCACGATCAGTTTCCATGAGGGCGCGCCGAGCTTGCCGGGCGCCTCCAGCAGCCGTCGGCTTGAGCCCGTTCCGCTTGCGCGACTCATCGTCCGAGCGTTCATAGGCGCGCCGACGGCTGCACGCGACGCATTGGTAATTAGCGCGGTAGATGAGCTTATCTCCGCAAATCTTGCAGGGGAAGTCGGCTTCGAGCATCGCAGCGACGCGTTTGACCATTTTGGGTTCCTTTTCGTCTTTAGTTGTGTATGATTTTGTGTAGACTCTAAGCTAACGCCAGAGCCAATACAAGAGTCAAATACCCAAAAGCCTGTAAATAAACGAAGAAAGCTGGGCGCGGCGGCGCGGGCCGTAGAATAAATAATAAAGATTACAGCGCGCAAAATCCGTCCAGTAATATTTATAGATGAAGCGGCGGCTACCTTTCTTCTATTATTTATGGTTTTTTAGGTAAAAGTAGAAGAAGTAGAGTAGTATCAAAGACTTAGAGTACCCAAAAGTCTACCCATAATTTACCCAGAGTCACCCAAAGTCCTCAAGGCTACCGAACCGCCGAGTACAGTTAATGCCAGCTTGACAGCCCCGTAACGGAACGCTACCTTCGCGCCACCATGTGGCCATTCCGAGGGCATCCCGTGAACGATTCAGCTACCCCCGAGGCAGCTCCGCCGCGCACGGACCTTGGTGCCCTGCCGGCCGAGCGTCGTTCGCTCCGCGTCGAGCCCCGTCCTTCGCCCGAAACCGAAGCGCATCTCACCGCGATCGAGGCGGAAGCGGCGAAGTGGCTGGGCGGCAGGCACTCACTCATCACCCGGCACGTCGCCGCGCTGCGAAAGCTCGTCTGATGGACGCCGAAAAGCTCGACGCCGCCACGGGCTGCGGCATGCTCCGCGCGCGGCTCTGGGCGGCGCCCTTGACCGCGGCGATGGCCGAGTACGACGTCGACACGAAGTTCCGCCAAGCCGCTTTCCTCGCCCAGGTGGCGCACGAGAGCGGCCGGTTCATGTACGTCCGCGAGCTATGGGGGCCGACGGCGGCGCAGGCGGGCTACGAGGGCCGCGCCGATCTCGGCAATACCCTTCCCGGCGACGGCCCCCGGTTCCGCGGCCGCGGCCTGATCCAGGTCACCGGGCGGGCCAATTACGCGGCGTGCGGCAAGGCGCAGCGCCTGGATCTCCTCGCACACCCCGAGTTGCTGGAGGAGCCCGAGAACGCGGCGGACTCGGCGGGCTGGTTCTGGCAGTCGCACAACCTCAACGCGCTGGCCGATCAGCAGCTTTTCTCCGCGATCACGAAGCGGATCAATGGCGGCCTCAACGGGCTGGAGGAGCGCACCGCGCTCTATCATCGGGCGCTGGAAGCGCTGTGATGCAGACGCTCCCGCCGCCACCGGACCCGCATGAAGCGCTCTGGTGGTGGTCCGCCCTGCGCGGCGCGGCCTACGCCTTTTTCGCCTCGGTCGCCGGCTTCCTCGGCTATCTGCTGCGCACGCTCGACGCGCATCACCGCGTGTCGTGGGGGCGTGCCGTGCTGGAGTCGATCTCGGCCGGCATGGTGGGGCTGCTGGTGATGTGGATCTGCCAGGCGATGCACCTGACGCAAGAATGGACGGCAGTATCGGTGGGCGTTTCGGGCTGGCTCGGCGCAAACGCCTCAATCCAGCTCTTGCAGCGCCTCGTGTGGAACAAGCTCGGCCTCACTCGGAGCCAAGTCAATGACGATCACCAGTAGCGTAGGCGCTATCGCCAAGGGCCTCGGGGGCGGCCTTTGGGGCGCAGCGGGCACCTTTTTCGCGTGGGTCTTCAGCCACGTCCGGCTCGTCATTGAGTACCTGATGATCGTGGCGCTGGTCGCGCTGGCTGGGCTCTACGTGGCGCAGCGTATCCATGCGCTGCAGCTCGATACCCAGGTGCAGAAGCTCCAGAATGATTCGGCGCTGGCCGACGGCACGATCAAAGTGCTGGCCAGTGCCAATGTCGAGCAGGACGCCGCGATCGCCAGCCTCAAGGAATTGCGCGCCAGGGATAGCCGGCAGATACAATCGCTGCAAAAGGACTTCAAGAAAACTGACGCTGCGAGCATGCAGGTCAAGGCCAAACTCGTCGAGCTGGAGAAAACCAATGTTCAGGCTAAGTCTCTGCTGGATACCGCTGTGCCTGACGTTGCTCGGTGCGTGCTCGACGGTACGCCCTGTCCCGCCGCCCGTAACCACCAAAATTGAGAGGCCGACCCCGGGAGACGAGCTGCTGGTGCTTTGCGAGGCCCCGATCCACGTCAAGTCGACGACGGTAGGCGCCATCGTGACCAATGCGCTTGAAGCCCAAGCCGCCTACGACCATTGCGCGGCACGGTTGTGCCGCTTGGTCGAATGGTTCAAGCCGGTACAGTGCGATGCCAAGCCGGCCGCCCGTACACCGTAGCGGCCTCGCGCGCACCGCGCCGGTCGCCGGCAAGCCGAAACCCCGGGTGCATGAGGCGCGCGGCTCGGCGCACGCGAGGGGCTACGGGCGCAAGTGGCAAGCGGCGCGGCTTGGGTACTTGCAGCGCCATCCGCTCTGCGTGCATTGCTTGGCCAAGGGGCATGTCGTCGCGGCGACTGACTTGGATCATATCGAGCCGCATGGCGGTGACCCCGTGAAATTCTGGGACTTCGAAAATAACGTTCAAAGTTTATGCCATGCTTGTCACAGTGCCAAAACCGCGCGGGAAGACGGCGGCTGGGGCAATACTAGGAAGCAGCACTGATGCCTGCGATCAAGAAAACCGCCGATATTCTTCAGCTCAATGGCAGCGCCGCGCACAATCGCGGGCGCTACGCTGACCGGGTGAACGGCGCGGTGACCGATGAGCGGCCCATCGGCGCCCCGCCGCGGCAGACCCTCATCACCTTTGAGGAGGCGTGGGCTGAGATCATCGACATGTGCCCCGAGGGCGTGCTGCGGCACAGCGATCGGCTGTTCGTCGAGCAGGCGGCGCGGCTGCATATGATGCTGCGCAATGTGGCCGCGATGGACGCGTTGGAATATCGCTCGATCCCGCGGCTGGAAGTGAAATACGTCAAGCAATTCGAGAGCCTGATGGCTCGCTTGGGCGCCAGCCCGGCCGACCGCGGCAAAGTGACCGCCCCGAAGCCCAAGGCGCCCACCGATGATTTTGATTGACCCGACAGGGAGACGATGATGGACGTCGAATACAAAACAGCCCGCGAGCGGGAACTGGAAGATTTGCTGGTTTCGGCGAGGGCAATCGCGCAGCGCAAAGGTGAAAACGTTAATTGGGAGCGGTTCGACGCGCGTATTGCTTCCTTCGGCATCGGGTCGGTAACAGCGAAAGTCTTCAAGAACGATCGCCCGTGATCCTGATTGACCCGTCGAAATATCCGCACTGCGCGTCGGCCCAAAGCTACGTCGCGGGCGTGCTCGACGGGTCGATCCTCGCGTGCGAATGGATTCGCCTCGCCTGCGAGCGCCACCAGCGCGATCTGGCGCGGGTCGAGAATGCCGATTGGCTCTATCGCTACGACTTCGACGCTGCCGAGCGCGCAACGCGATTCGCGACGCGCTTCCCGCACGTCAAGGGCAAATGGGCCGCCAAGCACGAGCTGTTCAAGCCGGAGCCCTGGCAGTGCTTTTGGTACTGCTCGATCTTCGGCTGGCTCAACAAGACGACGGGCAAGCGCCGCTTCCGCAAGGCGCGCGGGTACATCCCGCGCAAGAATGGCAAGTCGCTCATGGTCGCGCCGATCGGGCTTTATATGCTCACGGCGGACAATGAGCCCGGCGCCGAGGTCTTCAGCGGCGCCGCAAACGAAAAGCAGGCTTGGGAGGTCTTCGGCCCGGCGAAGCAGATGGCGATGCTCCGCCGCGACTTCCGCGAGCGGTTCGGCGTCCAGGCCAATGCCAAGAGCCTCACCATCCCTGGCAGCATGGCGAAGTTCGAGCCGGTCATCGGCAAACCCGGCGACGGCAGCAGCCCGCATTGCTCAATCACTGACGAGTACCACGAGCACATCACTGACGAGCAGCTGGCGACGATGGAGACGGGCATGGGCGCCCGCGAGCAGCCGCTCAGCATCGTGGTCAGTACCGCGGGCGACAACACTGCGGGCCCGTGTCGCGCTGACTGGCTGGAATGCCAAAAAGTGCTCCAAGGCACCACGAGCGACGAGACATTATTTGCGCTGATCTTCACGATTGATGCGAAGGATATGGACTGGACGAGTGAAGCCGCGCTGCGCATGGCCAACCCGAACTTCGGCGTCAGCGTCTCGGCCGAGTTCCTGCTCGCGCAGCAGCAGGATGCGATCAACAATCCGCGCAAGCAGGGCCACTTCAAGACCAAGCACCTGAACATCTGGGTCCAGGCGCGCGACGCGTTCATTGACCTGCTGAAATGGCGCGCATGCGCCGATGAGTCGCTGCGGATACAGCAGTACCACGGCCGGCGCTGCTACCTCGGGCTGGATCTGGCCTCGAAGATCGACTTGTGCGCGCTGGAGCTGCTGTTCCCCGAGACCGACGGCACGTTCACCCGATTCGGCAAGTATTACCTGCCGCGCGCGACGGTCGACCTGCCGCAGAACGAGCATTACCGGGAATACGAGGCGCTGGGGCTGCTCACGGTGACCGAGGGAAACATTACCGACTACTCGCTCATCTTCGAGGACATTTGCGCGCTGGCCAAGGTCGTCGATCTGGCGGAGATTGCATACGACCCGCACAATGCTACCATGCTGGTCACTGCGCTGACCGATGAGGGGTTGCCAGTCGTAGAGTTCGGGCCTACCGTGCTGAATTTCTCCGAGCCGATGAAGCAAATCGAGGCGCTGATTCTGAATCTGCAGTTCCACCACAACGGGGACAAGGTGATGGAATGGGCCATGTCGAATGTTGTCGCCAAGGCGGACAGGAAGGACAACGTGTACCCGAACAAAGAGACCAATGACAAGAAGATTGATCCCTTTGTCGCGCTGTGCATGGCGATGGGGCGGTACATGGCCAGCGGCGAAAAGCCGGATGACTGGTCGGGCTTTCTCGCCTCTCCGGTGACCGGGTGAATCCGGCCGCCTTCGTGGGGCTGCTCCTGGTGCTCGGCGCCGGGCTGATCGTCTCCGGCGTCGGCCTGCTGCTCGGCGCGCCTTGGGCGCTCATCGCTGCCGGCAGCCAGCTGCTCGGCCTCGCCCTACTCTTGCGCGGAGGCCGCCCGCATGGCGCTTAAAGATCCCTTCGTCCATTTCTTCGACGGCATCCAGGGCGTCCTCGGCTACCTCGGAAGCGGCTGGTATCCCAGCGGCGCCCGGGACGGCATGGCGCCCTTTCGTTCCGTCGGCTCCGACTCCGGCGTGCAGGTCAGCTCCGGCGCCGCGCTACAAGTGGCAGCCGTCTACGCCTGCGTGCGGCTGATCTCCGAGACGGTCGCGACGCTGCCGCTGGAGCTGAAGCAGCCGGACGCCGCCGGGAAGCTGGTCAAGGCCACCAGCAGCCCCGTGTACCGCATGCTCCGGTACTCGCCGAACGCCTACATGACGGCGGTTGAGTTCTGGGAAATGATGGTCGCTTCGTTGTGCCTATGGGGCAATGCCTACGCGGTCAAGGTGCGCGTCGCCGGCCGCGTCGTGGCGCTCGATCCGCTACGCCCCGAGTTTGTGACGGTTTACCGGGAGATGGCAACGGGGCAAATCCGTTACGCCTATCTGCGGGGCAACCAGCGCCAGGAGTTCCCGGCGAGCGACATTCTGCATATCAAGGGCTTCGGCGTGGATGGCCTCGTGGGCCTCTCGCCGATCGCGATGGCCCGGCAGACCATCGGTCGCTCGATTGCAACCGACCAAGCCAGCGGCAAGGTCTTCGGCTCGGGGCTGTCGGCCGGCGGCTTCATCACCTATGAAAAGTCCTTCACGACGCCAGAGCTGCGGGAGGACGTGCGCAAGTCGATCGAGCAGTTCACGGGCAGCTCCAACGCCGGCAAGACGATGGTGCTGGAGAACGGCATGGGGTATACCCCCATCACTATGAACCCGGTCGACGCCCAGATGCTCGAATCTCGGCTGTTCAATGCCGAGGAAGTGTGCCATTGGTTCGGCACGCCGCCACCGCTCGCGGGCTACATGTCGAAGGCCAGCTCATGGGCGTCCAGCCTCGAAACGCTGATCCTGCTCTGGATCAAGACGGGCCTGCGGGCCTACCTGACCCGCATCGAGCAATCGGTCTCGCGCGCGCTTGCGCTGCCGACGACGAGCGTGCTGGCCTTCGACCTCGACGAGCTGGAACGCGGCGACAGCGCGGCGCGGGCCGCGCTGTATTCGGGCGCGGCGCAGAACGGCTACATGACGCGCAACGAGATCCGCGCGAAGGAAGGCGACCCGGCGATCGAGGGCGCCGATGAACTGACCGTCCAGTCCAATCTGGTCCCCCTTTCAAAGCTGGGCGAACTCGGCGCCAAGCCGACCGCGCCGGCGCCCGGAGACGCGCTGCCATGAAGATGAAATTCCTCAATCAGGCCTTGGACCTGAAAGACGCCGAAGTCCAGGCCGACGGCACATTCTCCGGCTACGCCTCGATCTGGGGCGAGGTCGACAGCTACAACGAGGTCGTCGCCAAGGGCGCGTTCACTGCATCGCTGAAGGATTACGCCAAGCGCGGTAAGATGCCGAACCTGCTCTGGCAGCACCGCTCGGACAAGCCCATCGGCGTGTGGCTGACGATGGTCGAGGACGCCAAGGGCCTGAAGGTCACCGGACGACTGGCGCTCGACACGGCGCAGGGCGCCGAAGCCTATGCGCTGCTCAAGCTGGGCGCCATCGACGGCCTCTCGATCGGGTACGTGGCCACGAAGTGGGAGGAAGATACCAAGACCGGCATCGTGACGCTGACCGAGATCAATCTCTGGGAAGTGTCGCTGGTCACTTTTCCCGCCGGCCCCGGCGCGCGGGTCGACGGGGTGAAAAATGCGTTGGAACATGGCAAGCTACCCACATTGAAGGATTTCGAGGCGTTCCTGCGAGATGAGGCAGGCTTCTCGAAAACTCAGGCCGCGGCCATCGCGGGCAAGGGCTTGAGCCACCTTCTACGTCAGCGTGAGGCTGACAGCCAGAACCGCGATCTGAAACTGGCCGACCTTCTGGCCGTCATCAACCCACGCTGAGGAAGCACTCATGAACATTTTCAACCTTTTCGCCCTCGGCATCCGCCGCGGCGAGCAGTCCGGCAAGATCAAGCACACCGGCTACCGCGTCGGCCGCAAGGATGGCGTCGATCCCGAGCAGTTGAAGACCGCCCTCGCGGCCGCGCTGGAAAAGCGGGATGCCGAGATCAAGGGCCTGGTCACCAAGTCGAACGAGGAAATCGAGAAGCTGGGTAAGGCCAGCAAAGAGACGATCGAGGCACTGCAAAAGGCGGCGACCGAGGGCGTGGCCCTGCGGGAGCGCCTGAATGGCGTCGAGCAGGAGATTGCCGAGATCAAGTCCATGAAGGGCACGGGCGACGCGCAGGCGCAGAAGTCGGCCGGCACCCAGCTCTGCGAGTCCGAGGACTTCAAGAACTTCGCCGCGAAGGGCAAGGGTACGGCGGTCCTGCAGCTGAAGGCGGTCACCAGCGTCACCAGCGCCACGACCGGCACGGGTGCTGCGGGCGGCGCCATCCAGCCGGATTGGCTGCCGGGCATCATCACGCCGGCGCTGCGCCCGTTCACCATCCGCGACCTGCTGATGCCGGGCCGCACCGGCTCGAACGTGGTGCGCTACGTTCGTGAGTCGGGCTTCCAGAACATGGCCGCCTCGGTGGCGGAAGCCGCGCTGAAGCCGCAGTCTGATCTAAGCCTGACCCAGGTCGACACGGCAGTGAAGACCCTGGCCCATTGGCTGAAGGCGTCCAAGCAGATCCTCGCCGACGTGCCGATGCTGTCGAGCTACATCGACACCCGCCTGACCTACGGCCTGAAATATGTCGAGGAGACCCAGCTCTTGGCCGGCGACGGCACGGGCGAGAACCTGCTGGGTCTCATCCCGCAGGCGACCGCTTTCGACGACGCGCTGCGCTCGGCCGGCGACAACAAGATCGACACGTTGCGCAAGGCGATCCTGCAGGTCCGCATCGCCGAGTACCGCGCCAGCGGCATCGTGCTGAACCCGATCGACTGGGCGGATATCGAGCTGACCAAGAGCACCACGGGCGAGTACGTCTGGGTGAACGTCGGCACGGGCGCCAGCCCGCAGCTGTGGCGCTTGCCCGTCGTGGATACCAACGCGATCCCGGCCGGTCACTTCCTGGTCGGCGCGTTCAACATGGCGGCCCAGGTGTTCGACCGCGAAGATGCCAACGTCCAAGTCTCGACCGAAGACGGCGACAACTTCGTCAAGAACATGGTGACGATCCGCGCCGAGGAGCGTCTGGCGCTGGTCGTGTACCGGCCGGAATCGTTCGTCTACGGTCCGTTCACCGCGGCCACCTGATCTTCGCTGGCAGGAATGGGGATGTTGGAGGGCGGGGCGTCTTAGGGCGCCCCGCTCACCTTCCAGCCAAGGAGAGTAGCGTCATGCGCCATACGCACCAAGTCATCAAACCCTTCGATGCGACCGAGCGCGGCCGTATCGTCAATGCGGGCGAACTTTTCACGCCGGCCAGCGAGAGCCGCGGCAAGGAGCTGGAGCGTGCCGGCCTGATCGCCCCGCGCGCGAAGATGGTCCCCGCTGCCCCGCAGAACAAAGATGCGGCCAAGCAGCGGCGCAACAAATGAGGATCGGCCTCGGGGTCATCACCTGCGGGCTACGGCCATTGCACGACCTGCTCGCGCCGCCCGGCGCCGTCCAGGTCACCTTTACCGATATGGGAAGGCGCGGGGTCGCATATTCCCGAAATGAAGTCCTGCGCCAGCTCTGGGCCGAGGGCTGCGACTACTTCTTTCTGTTCGACGACGATTGCTACCCGGTCATGCCGGGCTGGGCCGAGTATTTCATCGCCCAGCACCACGAGTCAGGGCTCGATTTCCTCGGGCTGCCCGAGATTTTCAAGAGCAAGCTGCTCAGCACCACGGGGGAGATCCAGCTCTGGGACTCGGCGGTCGGTTGCTTTAGTTTCCAGACGCGGACGCTGATGGAGCGCGTCGGCTACTACAACGAGGCCTACCGGACCTATGGGTACGAGGACACCGGCCGCAACGATCGCGTCCGGCGGGTGCTGGCGCTAGGTGGCTTCCCGTCCCCGGTGCGGGCCTCGGCTTATATCCATAGCCAGGACGTTTTCGGCGAGCACCCGACGCCGAACCTGAGCACCGAGGCGAAGACGGCGTGCATCGCGGCCAATCGCGGCGCATGGCTGGCCGAACTCGGCTCGTCGCAGCTCTATTACCCGCACCCGAGGGCGCCGGCATGAGCCATCTGGAGCTGCAGGGCAGCCCGGATACGTCCTGCGGTTATCACCGCATCTTCCTGCCTTTCCAGCAATTGAAGACCGACGTGAAGGTGCCGACGCTGGTCTTCAACCGCTCGGTGCCCGGCGGCGTCACGCAGCTGCGGCAAAAGCGCCGCGAGGGGTATCGCATCCTCGCGGACCTCGACGACTTCTGGGATTTGCCGCCGGATCACTACCTCTCGGCCAGCTGGATCGCTGCCGGTACGCCGGCCCGCATCCGCGCCTGCCTGGCAGAGGCCGACGTGGTGATGGTCACGAACGCGGAGCTGGCCGGGCACGTCGCGACGGTCAACGCCCGAGTGGTCATCGTGCCCAATGCGCTGCCCTTTGACTCGGGGCAATTCACCCAGGCCAGCGCCGAGCGGGCCGCTACCTTCGTCTATGCCGCGGGGCCGAGTCACCGCCCAGATGTGGCCCCGGTGGCGGCTGCCCTCGACTCCGAGTCGGTCGTTTTCGCCGGGCACGACGACCGGCATCCTGAATGGCAGCGCATCCGCCAATTGACGCCGCGCGCGGCTCGGCACCCACCGCGGCGGATCGGCGAGTACATGGGGTTGTATGACGGGCATCTCGCCGCGCTGGCGCCGCTGGCCGACAACCCGTTCAACCGCTGCAAGTCGAATCTGAAGATGCTCGAAGCCGGTGCCAAGGGCCTGCCGCTGCTGGCGTCCGACGTGCGGCCCTACCGTGAGCCCGGCGTGCTGCTGGCGCGGGACGTTGCCGGCTGGCAAGCCAACATGCGGACGTGCCTGGCGTACCCGCGGCTGGCGGCCGAGATGGGGGCTGCATTGGCGGCGCACGTTCGCGCCCACTTTCACCTCGATCAGGCGAACGCCATCCGCCGGCAAATCTTGGATAGCTTCCAATGATCCATCACGTCGTGCCCTGGATGACCGGCAACATCGGCGGCGGTTTGAACGCGGCGATCGCATTGCTGCCCGACGACGCGTGGATCTGCGTGCGCGACGGCGACACCCTGTTCCTGGCGCCGCAGTGGGGCAAGCAGATCGAGGCCATTGTGGAAGCTCAGCGCGAGCACTACGCGGTCATCGGCGCCATGACGAATCGCCTGCGCTCGCCCGAGCAGCTGCACGGGGGCCGGATCAGCGAGGAAGCCGATATCGGCGTCCACATCGCCATCGCCAAGCAGCGCTGGAACGAATACGGCACGGCGGTGCGCCCGCTGCAGGACGTTGCCGCCGGCATGCTGATGATCTTCTCGAAGCAGTCGTGGCTGGCGCATCCGTTCGTCGAGCACTCGGTGCATTTCGATCGCCTCTTCTGCGAGGCGGCGCGCGCGGCTGGCGGCCGGATCGGCGTAGCACTTGGCGCGTACGTGTTCCACCTGTATCGTTGGGGGCATCCGAACCCCGCCTCCTACGTAGGGCATCTCGCATGAGCCTCGTCACGCTCGAACAAGCCAAGGCCCAGGGCCGCATTACGTGGACGAGCGAGGATACCCTGCTCCAGGCGTACCTCGATGCCGCCGAGCTGCACGCTTGCCGGTTTCTCAACCGGAACGTCTATGTCGACGCGACAGCGCTCGATACGGCCAAAGCTGCAGCGCCCACCGCACTCGGCACGGCCAAAGCGGCCTACGATGCCGCCTACGCCGCATGGCAACTGCTGGACGCGGGCGACGTGGCGGATATCGCGCTCGAAAAGCTCAATCAGGATTGGGCCGAAGCCAAGCTCGCCGCGCGCATGACCTATTTCGGCATGGTCGCCAACGCTGCTTTCGTGCAGGCGATCGTACTGCTCGTCGCTGGCTGGGCGGTCAATCGCGAGTACGTCATCACCGAGCTGAGCAATGCGATCGAGCTGCCGATGGGCTTCACGGCGCTGCTGTTCCCGTTCCGCGTGCGGCAAGGAGTTTGAGATGGCCGAGCAGAAAGTTCACGTTAAACTGACTGGGCACGGTCGCGGGCAGGTCTGGGTGGACGGCGTCGAGGTGAAAGTTCGCGCAGTCACCTTGAGCGCCGCGGTCGATACGGTCAACATCTGCACGATCGAACTTATTGCGGACTCAGCCGATGCGGAAGGTCTGTTCGAGGTAACAACGGTTGGAAGTTCCACACGCGAATATGCAAAAGGGAAGCCCGGCTGATGCGCGCCGCCGGCCGCCGACAGCACGAGATCATCCTGGAGCAGCTCACCCAGAGCGGCACGGACGAATACGGCACGCCGATCACCTCGTGGACGGCGCTGCCGGCGGTTTGGGCGTCCATCGATCCGCCGAGCCTGCGGTCGATGCGCGGCGGGGGCGAGAAGATTCTGGCTGGTGCGGACACCGCGCTCGATCTCGTGCAAGTGACGTTGCACCCAGTGCCGGGCTTGGAGCCCGAGAAGTGGCGCTTCCGGTACGCCGGGCGTGTCTACGATATCAAGACGGCCCGGCTGACGAATGACGGCTCCGAGTTGTCGCTGCTGGCCCTCATCGGAGCGTCCGATGGACTTTAGCTTCGAGACGCCGAACCTCGCCGTCTTCGAGCAGCATTTGCTGCGGATGGGCACGACGACCGCCCGCGCCGCCGGGCGCAAAGCGCTGCGGCAGGGCGCCAACGTCATCTTGCACGAATCGAGGCGCTTGGTGAAAGCGGGCCATCCGGCGTTCCCCGAGAAGGTCACCGGGCTCATGGCGCGTTCGCTCTATACGCACGACCGCGGCATCATGGGCGACAACATCGTTTTCAGCGTGGATCTGAAGCGGCTGGCGTTCTACGGTCGCTTCGTCGAGTTCGGCACGTCGCGTTCCAAAGCCTACCCGTTCATGCGACCGGCGGCGGAGCAAATGGCGCCGGAGGCGGTGCGGGTCATCGCCAACACGCTGCAGGGCATCATCGAACTGGAATGGAGCCGGCCGCTATGAACCTGGAGACGCAGATCGTCGCCGCGCTCACGCCGCTGGCGCCCACGACGCCGTTCGGCGATGCGGATCCGACCGTGAGCCCGCGGATCACCTACCAAATCGTGGCCGGCGGGTACAACGAGACCTTGCGCGGCGCCGGGCCATATCGCGGCCGCCGGCAGATCGACGTGTGGGCGCTGACCTATGCCGCCGCCCGTGGACTTGCCGATCAGGCTAAGGTAGCCTTGCGATCGGGGCTGAATGTCGGGGCCATTACTGACAATCCAGATGATTACGAAGCGGACACGAAACTCCATCGCGTCAGCTTCGACGTGGCAGCCTGGCTCTCTTAACCCACCGAGGACTTCGACATGAAATTGCTCTCCTACATCTACGCCATGATCGTTCTGGCCCTCGTGATGCTCGTCGAGCTGATCGTCGGCAAGCCGTCGCATATCGTGCGCCACACCGGCCTGCGTTATGGCACCAAGAATGATGCGGTCAGCACCCAGGGCTTCCTGCTGGAAGTCAGTGTTGACGACGGGACGACTTATCTGGAAGTCAGTCAGAATACTGATATCCCCGACGTTTCTCAGGAAGCTTCGGACCTGGACGCGACCAATTTGCAGTCGACCGCCAAGGAGTACATTGCGGGCCTGCAGGACAGCCAATCGGTGACCCTGACCGGCCAGCGTGTCGTGCTCAGCGAGGGCCAGAATGCGCTGCGCGACAATGCCGGCGCGACCAGCACCTTCAAGTTCCGCAATACCTATTCGGACGGCTCGATCCTCTCCTACTCGGCGACGATCAAGAAGTTCGGCGTGACCGGCGGCACCGACGCGGTGATGATGTTCACCGCGACCATCCGCCCGTCCGGCGCGCAGGTCTGGAGCGGTACGGGCGCCCCGACCACCTGATCCTTCGCGACGATCCGGCCCTTCGGGGCCGGAGTTCTATTACCTTCCCCTGACCGGAATCCGACATGACTCGTCTCACGCGCGACCAGCTGCTCGCCGCAGCCCAGAATTTGGCCACCGTCCCGGTGCCCTGCCCCGAGCTGGGCGGCGATGTGGTGCTCACCATGCTCACCGCTAACGCCAAGATCGACTGGGCGGCCGAGGCGTATCCCGACGGCAAAGTGGACATGAAGCAGTACACCTTCGGTCTGCTCGCGCGCTCGATCCTCGACGACAAGGGCGTTCCGATGCTCACCGCCGAGGAGATCGGCAGTTTCGGGGATGACCTGGTGCTGCGGTTGCACGCGGCGGCCTCCAAGCTCAACGCCATCGGCGCGCAAGAGGTCACCAAGACCGAGGGAAAATCCGACGCGGCCCCGGCTTCGCCTGGCGATTCCAACTCGCTTGGCGACTCGGATACCCCCATCCCGACCTGATGCTGGCGGGACTCAGCTCGACACAATTGGCCGAGATGGAGGCGTACAGCGCGATCGAGGCGGACCCAGAGGGCGAGGAAAAGCGGCAGGCGCGCAAGCAGCAGGAGGAAGCGGATCGGCTGGCGAGGCAGAAAAACGTCTTCATCAATGCAGTAAAGGAATCAGCCGATGGCAACCGTAGCGACGCTTGACACTGTAATGCGGCTCAATTCCACGGCCTTCCGGCAGGGAATGGTGCAGGCCGCGGCGCAGGCCAACTCGTCGCTCTCCTCGATCAGCAAGAAAGCCAGCGAGACGGCCAGTGTGCTGCTCTCGCTGAAGCGGGCCGCCGAGACCTTCGGCAGCTTCTACCTGCTCAAGCAGGGCCTCGGCTCGCTGCTCGAAGCGCAAGTCCAGCTGCAGGCCATCCACTACACCCTGATCGCCGCCACCGGCTCCTCGACGAAGGCTGCCGACGCCTTCAAGTTCGTGAGCGATGAGTCGGCCAAGCTCGGCCTGATCCTGCCGGATGCCGCCCAAGGCTTCGCCAACCTCTCGGCGTCGGCCACCGCGGCCGGCGTGAGCATGAAGGACCAGCAGCAGCTTTTCGACGCCTACGCCAAGTCGGCAACGTCGCTGCATCTGAGCACTGTGCAATCGAATCGGGCGCTGCTGGCGTTGGAGCAGATGTTCGCCAAGGGTAAGATCCAGGCCCAGGAGTTGCGTCTGCAGCTCGGCCAGGCCATCCCCGGTGCGGCGCAGCGCTTCCAGAACGCGGTCATGGGAATGACCAAGGGCACCGACCTAGCCGGCAAGTCCTTCGACCAGCTGCTCGAAGCCGGTGCGCTTACCACGTCGAAGTTCCTGCCGGCGCTCGTCACTGCGCTGCAGCAGTCGGGGCGCGGCTGGGAACAGGCGAGCGAGGGCCTGAACGCCAACCTCAATCGAGTGCAGACCGCTTGGTTCAACCTCAAGACCGAGATCACTAATGGCCTGTTCACCGACGTGGCGACGGCCGGTGCTGGCGCGCTCGCGGACAACCTCTCGCGCATCGCCGGGCTCATCACCCTGATCGGTGCCGGCGGCCTCGCCAAGATCAGCGGCACGGCGCTCGGCTCGGGGGCGGATCGGGTAACGCGGTTGCAGCAGGAGTACCAAGGCGCCCGGATGGCCGCCGCCGCCGAGGCGGCCTACGCCAAGAAGATCGCCGACACTGCCGTCCAAGAGGCGGCGCTGGCGGCAACGCAGAAGAAAATGCTGGCGGATCGGCAGGCGGCCAGCGCCGCCTTGATTGCCGAGAACCAGCAGATCAAGTTCAACGCGCAAGCCCAGGTTGACTCGGCACTGGCGCTGCAGGTCAAGCAAAAGGCACTGGGCGCCGCGGCGCAGTCGGCGATGGTGCTGGAGGCTGCAGAGGAGCGTCTCGGCGTGGCGCTGGCGGCCCAAGCGCAGGCGCAGGCCCGGGTCAACGCGGAGATGGCTTTGGCCGGCCCGTTGTCCGCCAAGTACGCCGCGGCGCAGGGTCGCTTGGCGGTTGCCGAGACGGCTGTCGCTACGGCGCAAGCCCGAGTGGCCGAGACCCGGGCGGCAGAAGCGGCGCTCGGCGGCTTTGCGGCCGCAGCCGGACGCGCGGCGAAATCCTTCGGCGCTTTTGCCCTGTCGCTAGTCGGCGGTCCTTGGGGCCTGGCCGTCGCGGCGATTGGCGGATTGGGCTATGCGATCTATTCGGCGAACAAGCGGTGGGGCGAGTACATCGCCAAGGCAGACGAGGTTGCCAGGGCCAACGAGGACGTAACGGCGACGCTGAAAGACCTCGCCTCGGCCTACGCCAGCGTGAATACTCGGCCCGACGCGGGTGCCCTAAAAGCGGGCTTGGATAGCGCGGGGGAAGCCGCCGGGAAGGCCCGCAAGGAACTGGACGACCTGATCGCCAAGCGAGCCGAGCTGCAGGATCAGCGTGATCGTTCGACCGCGCGCGGCGGCCTGGGGTTCCTGATCGACCCGAAGATCGGCGAGCTGGACGCGAAGATCGCGCACGCGCGGTCGACGATGGACGACCTCACCGCCGCGGCCTCTCAGACGCAAGCGGAGCTGGTTGCCGAGCTGACGCCGGCCATCCTGAATAGCGCGAACCCCGCACTCGATTTCCTGGCGACGAAGGTCTATGGCGCGCGGGATGCGCTGGCCGCGCTGCACAATCTCGCTTCGCTGCCGAGCATGTTTCAGGACTTCATCCCGCAGGCGATCGAGGCAAGCAAAGCGTTCAAGGCGTACACCGCGGCCACGGATGCCTCGACGGCAGCGGCGCTGAAATCCATCCAGACGCACGGCAAGTCGAACGAAGGGCTCGCGCAGGTACGATACGAAGTGCTGCAGTCCTCGGCGGCCTACCAGAACATGACGGCCGACCAGAAAGCCGCGGCCAAAGCCGCCTATGAGTCGGACGCGGCGCTGGGCCGCGGATTGGATGCGCTGGCGAACAAGACCAAAACGCGCAAGACCGGCATCGACCAAGAGGCCGAGGCGTACAAGTCGCTCATCGCCCAGATCAATTCCCGCATCCAGCAGGACAAGGAAGCCGCCGCTTCGACCAGTACGCTGACCGAGGCGCAGCGGTTGCAGATCAAGGTGCAGGAGGAGTTCAAGGTCGGCAAGACCAAGCTCACCGCGGCGGATCAGGAGCGCGCCAAGCAGCTGCTCGCTACCGCGGTGGCGCAGAGTCTCGTGACGCGCGCGACGCTGCAGCAGCGCGATGCGGACAAGGCGCTGCTCGACCTCGACAGGCAGCTCGCCGAGCAGGCGCAGCAGCAGGCACGCACGAACGCGCGGGTGCTCGAAGGCATCGGGCACGGCTCGCAGTGGAACGAGCAGCGCGCCGGCATCGAGTCGATCCAGGACGCCTACCGACGGCAGCGCGAAGAGGCCGACAAAGCCTACGAATCGGCGAAGCTGCAGCAGGGCGCCAGCGTTATTCTCGACAACCAGCATGCTGCCGCGCTGGGCAAGATCACCGCGGCCGAGCAGGAGGCCATCGCCGCCCAGCAGCAGTTCTATGACGCGCAGAAAGCGGCGAATGCCGATTGGAGCAAGGGCTTCCAGTCAGGCATCGAGAACTTCATGACCGAGCAGCAGAACAACGCGGCCGCCGCGCAGCAGATGGTTTCCGATTTGACCACCGGGTTCTCGGGGGCCTTCGTCGAGTTCGCCTCGGGCGCCAAGTCGGCCAGCGACGCCTTCGGCGGCATGATCGACGACGTGTACAAAAAGGCGCTCGCTTTCGTGGCGGACAAGGCGATCCAAGCGTTCTTCGATTCGTTCGGCATGTCGGGCAAGGCTGCGACCCCGGGCAGCTCGGCGGGCGGTTGGGCGAGCCTTGCGACCAATTTCGCCGTGGCGCTTTTTGGCGGCGGCAGCACCGGCCCGGGTACGATCGGTGCCGGCCTGGCCAATGGTGGCCCCGCGGCCCCCGGCTCGGTGCATCCGATCGTCGAGAAAGGCCCCGAGATGCTCAGCATTGGCGCGCGGAGCTACCTGCTCATGGGCGACAAGCCGGGTCGCGTGACGCCGCTTGGCGAGGGCGGCGCGGGGCGCAGCGTGACCAATATCACCAATATCAACGTCCAGCCGACCAGCACGCGGCGCACGGCGGATCAGATCGCTGCGGCCAACGCGCGGACGCAGCGCATGGCGACCACGAGGAACGGATGACATGACTTTCTACGCCATCCAGATCGCCCCTACGCCCGGCTTCGGCTTCATGGGCGGCCCCGAGTTCCAGACGAATATTCAGAACATCGCCTCGGGCCGCGAGAAGCGCAACGCCGACTGGTCGATCTGCCGGCATAAATACTCGGCGCCGTTCCGCAACATTACGGAGCAGGCGTACCGCGCGATCAAGGAAGTCTTCCTGATCTGCCGCGGGCGAACGCATACTTTCCTTCACCGCGATTGGGGCGACTTCACCGCGACCGATGAGCCCTTCGGCACGGGGGACGGCGCCACGACGCTATTTTATCTGCGCAAGGTTTCGACGCTCGGCGCCGGGAGCTATACGCGGCTGATCGACAAGCCCGACGCGGGCGTAACGGTCAAGGTGAATGGCGTCGTCACCGCGGCGAGCGTGTCGCAGCTGGACGGCAGCGTGGCCTTTGGCAGTGCCCCGGCCAACGGCGCCGTGCTGACCTGGACCGGCGAGTTTTTCGTGCATGTGCGTTTCGATATGGACTACCTGCCGTTCAGCCTGGACGACAAGAACGCGGGCGGCTTCGTGACCAATGGCAGCATCGACTTGATCGAGGTACTCGACGAATGAGCCGCAACGTCCCCGCCGCGTTGGCCGCGCATCTTCAGCAGCCGGCGACGACCATCTGCTATCTGCTCAAGGTCATGCCGAAGCGGGCGGGCGTGCCGACGTTCGGGCTCATCACGCTGGACGCCGACCGAGATTACGATGACGGCACCGGGTTGCTGACGTACCGGGCGAAGCGAGGCTACACCGCGTTCGACCTCGATACGAAGGCCGATCTCAGTGTGGACAGCAGTGAGGCGGCAGGCCTGCTCGCCGAGTATCCGGCCGACGGTGTGACCGCGGAGGGCATTGCTCGCGGCGACTACGACGGCGCGCGGTTCGTGCAGTATCTCGTGAACTACGAGGATCTGACGATGGGCCACGTCATCCTCAACTCGGGCCAGGTCGGCCAGGTGAAGATGATCGATGATCTGACCTGCAAGATCGAGCTGCGCAGCCTGACCCAGATCCTCAAGCAGAACTCCATTATCGAGCTGACCTCGATCACCTGCCGCGCGCAGTTCGGCGATGCGCGCTGCAAGATGGCGCTGATTTGGTACGGCGGCGCGGTCGGCACGGTGGGCCTTGAATCGGATCGGGTCTTCACTGCCGATGCCGGCGTAGGCTTCGTCGATGCGTTCACCAATGCGTCGATTGGCGTCGGCGACGGGGCGACGGTCGCCTTCCAGCTCAAGGACTCCCAGGGCGTTGCGGTGACGGCGAATTACGTCATCACCGAGATGCATGTAGGCGGCGCTGCGACGACTGCCTACACCGACAACGGCGCCGGCCTGCTGACCTTTACCACAGCTCCCGCCTCGGCTGCCGATATTGCTTGGGACGGCAGTGTTACCTTGCCGTCGCCGGCCGACGGTTACTTCGTGCCGGGCGTTGTGCATTGGGAGACGGGGGCCAATGCCGGCCGCGAGAACGAGATCGAGGAGTACGTCGCGGCCACGCGGCAAGTGACGCTTGTCATCCCGACGTACCAGACGATTGCCGAGGACGATCTCTTCACGATCCGGCGCGACTGCGACAAATCGAAGGCGATGTGCATTGCCTACGGCAACCTGCTGAACATGCGGGCCGAGCCGGAACTACCGCGCGCCGACGGCTCCGATCTGCAGTCACCGACGAAGGTGGGCTGAGATGCGCGCCATCGGACCTCCGCTGTCGCCGCAGGAGCGCCTCGCGTTCATCGCCGAGGCGCGTACCTACCTCGACCCGCCCGTGCGCTTCCGGCACCAGGGGCGCAGCCGGCGTGGCGTCGATTGCGCGGGGCTGCTGCTGGTCAGCATGGCCGCCATCGGCCGGCCCATCGTCGACCTGGAAGCCTACGGCCGCGAGCCGTTGGGCGATGGACTGCGCGGGATGCTCGTCGCCAATCTCGGTGAGGCATTGCCGAAGTCCGAGATGCAGCCCGGCGATGTGGCGCTGATGCGCTTCCGCGGCGAGCCAACGCACGTCGCGTTGCTCGGGGATTATATGTACGGAGGGTGTTCCCTGATCCACGCCTACGCTGCAGTGAAAAAAGTCGTCGAGCATCGGGTCGACGCTGAGTGGTTCGGCAATATCGTGGAGGTATTCCGTCCATGAGCGGCCAGCAGATAGGCACAGTCATTGGCGGCGCGATTGGCGCGTACTTCGGCGGCCCGGCCGGCGCGCAGCTCGGCATGGCTATCGGCGGCATGATCGGCGGCGCGGTCGACCCGACGCACATCAATGGGCCGAAGATCGGCGACGGCCAGCAGCAGACCGCGACGGATGGCGCGCCGATCGCGTGGGTGCAGGGCACGGCGATGATTGCTGGCACCATCTGCCAGGTTGGGCCGCGTCGCCAGATTCGTCACAAGGACAACGGCAAGGGTAGCGGCACGGTCGCGGTGACCTATACCGCCGTGCAGGACTTCGCGATTCTCGTGTGCGAGTCGAGCGAGCTGCGCGATAGCACGATCAATTCGATCCTGATGGTGATCCAAGACGGCAAGCTCGTTTATGACGTGCGACCCGGGTCGGGCATGCTGGCCGATTCCTATAAATGGAAGGCCAATGTTGACTTCCTTTTTGGGGGCGAAGATCAGCTTCCGCATCCTACGCTCGAAGCGATTACGGGAGTCGGCAACACAGCCGCCTATCGCGGAAGTTGCATTGCCGTATTCAAGAGTTTCGACGTGAGCCAAGCGGGCGATCGGATTCCGAATTTTCAGTTCGTCGTTTCCAGTTCATCGGGCTTCACCGAGCTGCTTACGGCCGATACGGCTTTTGACGCGTTACAAGGGTCATCCGCGCCGACTCCGGGCAACAGCTATACCTACGAGCTGAACCCGACGGATACTTTGATGTTGGAAGTGTTCGACGGGATGCGGTACCGGGGCTGGCGGTACGACACTTTCACGAACAAGGCTAATTGGTCGAATCGTATTGCGGTGTCAAAAGACGGTGCGGATTCGTTGTATTTCACCGACTTCGCGACGACCCAAGAGGCGGCCTTCGCCGCGGCTAAAGCCGCCTCGCCCCTCTACATTACGGGAGGCTCAACCTACGTAGCTTGGCTGAGTGATTTCCCCGTTTCGGACAATATAGGCGGTGCGTCCGTTCGTATTAGTCGGGTCCATGCAGGGGGCAGCATCCCGACACTGGCGGGCATCATTCAGCGCATTTGCCTGCGCGGCGGCCTGAGCGCTGAAGATTTCGATCTCGGGGACATGGACTCGGTAGCCGTAATGGGTTACCCAATCGCGCGCCAGGCTAATGCGGCAGACTGCCTGCTACCGCTGCTCCAGGCGGACTTCGGTTTTGCTTCGGAGTATGACGCAAAGTTGCGCTTCAAATTTTACGGGGAGGATGCGGTTGTCGTTGTCGATCGCGCTGATTTGATCGAAGGCAACGACTCTAACAACGGCGCCATCGTCAGTAACCTGCGCAACCAAAGCACCGAGTTTCCTCGACGCATCGTGGGTAGCTACATGGACCCTGCGCAGAATTACACCGTTGTCGACGTAGCCGCAGAGCGACGTGCCGTCGACGTGATCGCCATCGGCGACCAGTCGTTTCAGATCCCGGTCGTTATGGCGGCTGACGACGCAGCGAAGGCGGTCGATAAGGCATTGAAGGTCGCATACGCCACACTGGAGGGGACACTTGAGTATTCCACGCCGTTTGCCGGTTCAGACGTCTATCTGAGCTTGGCTGCTGGCGAACCCTTGCAGTTCCAGGGCAAGCGGTATGTGCTCGACGAGCTGATCCTCGGCAACGGCAATCTGAAGCTAGACACTCGATACGATCGTCAGAGTGCCTATACGTCGAACGTGCAAGCTATCCTCGGCAATGCCCCGACGCCTCCCGTTTCGCCGTACTCAGGTCCGACCACGCTCATCCCGATGAATCTGCCGGCGCAGCGGCCGCAGGATAGCGTCGGGGTCTACATTGCGGCGGCCGCAAGCTATGGGAGCGATAGCTGGCGCGGGTGCAACGTGCAGGTTTCCTATGACGGTTTGGCGACTTGGCAAAATGCATTGCAGATCGTTATGGAGTCGACAATCGGAACGATCGACTCAGCGGCCACAGTGGATAGTGAGCCGGTGGTAGTCGACACTGTAAAATACGACTTGGAGAATGCTACGAGTGCGCAGCTCTCGGCCGGAGCGAATGCTTTCTCGGTGACTGACTCAACGGGGAGTACTACCCAACTCGGGCAATTTGGCGCGGCTACTGAAACGGCAACGGCGCACCAATTTGAGCTGACTTCGATTTCACGTTCGCTGGGCGGGACGGCTGCCGCGCCGATGGCCGCGGATGATAAATTCGCGCTTATGGACGCTGCTTATTTTCTGCCGATCGACCCGAGTTTCGCCGGGCGCACCCTCTATTTCAGGGGCGTGGGCTTTGGCGAGATCGCAGAGGATGCGCAAATCTTCTCGCTCGTTTACACCGCACTCATTGCGGCGGCGGGCCAGCAGCGCATAGCTGAAGATGGGACGCCACGCATAGCTGAAGACGGCTTCAACTTGAGATTTACGGAGAACTGAAATGGCCTTGAAAGATTCAGCCGCCCCCGCAGCCGGTGCCCTCGACGGAACCGAGATCGTTGTCGTGTCTCAAGTCGTATCGACGGTCTTGACCAGCGTCAGGACGACGATAGCGGGCTTGTTCGCGTACTTGCGCACCACGCTCGGTGTGTGGTCAAAGAATCAGTCGGTCACGCCTTTCGCGCTGACCTCGGGAACGACGGTAGCTATCGACGCGAGCAAATCGAACAACTTCAAGCTGACGATGGGGGCTGCGTGCAAGTTGTCGAATCCGACGAATCTCACGGAAGGCATGGTGCTGAACTTCGCGATCGACCAAGACGCTACGGGCGGCCGCGTGCTCACCTTCGACACGATGTTTAAATTTCCGGGCGGAACGGCGCCGACGTGGGTTACAACTGCCTCGGCGAAAAACTTCCTTAGCTGCTATTACGACGGGACAATCCTTCGTTGCAGCGGCGGCGCGGGGTACGCCTGATGTTCGCCATGGGTCCGGCCTTTTTCAATCGATCCTCCGCCTACGCCGCGCTGGCGGTCACCGGCACGTTCGCCGCAGCTACCGTTGGGGTGGCATACTCATCCAGCCTCCCGATCACGGGTGGTCTTGAGCCGTACTCGCTGACGGGCGGCACGGGCATTGCGTCCGGCTCGCTCGATACCGGCTTTGCGCTGTCGATCACCGGAACGACGGGGGCGCGCTTCCTGACGCTCGCCTGTGCCTCGCCAACGACGGCGGACACGATGAGCTTCACCGCTTCCGTTGACTCGGCGGACTCACAGTCGGTGACAAGTGCGCAGAGCGTGACGGTAGCTGCAAGCCCCACGGTGTCGCTTCTGCATTTCGATGGCACGAACGGCAGCACGACGTTCACCGATGCAGTGGGGCACATCTGGACGCCGCTCGGCAGCGCGTCTATCAGCACGGCCCGATCGAAGTTCGGCAGCGCCTCGGGCCTGTTCCCGGGCAACGGGGCAATCAGTACGCCATACCATAGCGATTTCGATCTGCTGTCGGCGAGCGCTTCCACGGTGGAAGGATTCGTATATCAGACCACCGGGGGCGACCGTCGCATCTTCACGTTGGGGGGGTCGGTAACCGCGGCCAATAATACGACGGGGTATCATCTGCTCTTGCAAGTAAACTCCTTAGGCCAGTTCGTCGCGACGGTATCCAACGGCACGAGTGCGCCCATCTCCTTCAATTCGGGAAGTGCGCATATCGTGGCGAACGCCTGGCAACACGTAGCGATGTGCATTGACTCCACTTCGATTCGCCTATACGCCGAGGGCAACCTATTGGGATCTACGTCATCGAGCACTATCGTGCGGCCCTCGGGAAATCCGCTGCCGAGCATTGGGCGTATTACGTCGCAAGGCACGGGTAACGACTGGATCGGCAACATAGACGAGTTCCGCGTCACCAAGGGCGCCGCCCTTTACACGGGTAGCGCGTACACCGTGCCGACCGCGCCGTTCACATATCCCTGAGCTTCCAGTTCACTTCCGGTATCGCCGCCCGCGCCAGCCGCCCTTTGCCTTGATCGGCCAACCGGCGGCCCAGGGCGGCATGACGTTCATCTCGGCCTCGAAGGCTTCGATCGAGCCGAAACCCTTGGGCACCTCGGAGGCGTTCTCGTCGTAGACATGCAGCACGACGGGATAGCCGGCGGCTTCGAGCCGGTGCTGCCCGTGGCGTAGGATGCGGTTGGCCGTCGCTTGGCAAGCATTTTCCAGCAGCTTGCCCGAGTACGTGGTCATCGCGCACCAGCCGTAGGCGCCCATCTTGGGGTTCGTATTGTACCCCTCGTAACTGATCTGCAGTCCGCGCCAGTCGTCCTTCCCCGGCTGCAGGCGCGGCCGATGGTAGGGGATATAGCTACCGTCCGGCAGGAACATGTAGAGCACGTCGTCATGCACGTACATCGTGAGCCCCGAGAACGCGCCGTCCAGGCGCATGACTGGGTACTGCGTCTCGGGGTTCTGGATCGCTAGCACCGCCATCCCTTCCAGCCCATGCAGATACGGCACGCCCTTCCAAGGCGGCACGCCGTCAGCGCGCGCGCGGCACCATTCCCATTCCTCGCCCGCATTGACCAAGCCGCCGACGGCTACCGCTGCTTGATGCCATGCGGCCGTCGACTGCGGGCAGCTCTGGCCGCCGCCGAGGAAGACGATGTTCGGGCTCGCGGCGCGCCAGCGCAGGATCAGATCGCGCGCTTCGTTGTCGTCGCCCTCGAAACCCATCGCGCGCAATGCGCCGATCCAGCCAAGGAAGCCCAGCGCCAGTTCGGTCACTTTGCCTTTCTTGCGCAGGGGATGGTGGTTGCCGGTGGTCTGCTTATATTCCAGCAGCTCGGCCAGCGGCACCTTGAACGTCTCGGCCGCTGACGCTTCGTAAATCTTGCCATGCGTGCGGAATACGTCGATGCGCCACTGCTCGCCGGCCAGCATCGCGTTCACGACGGCCTCGATCGCCGAGTAGTCCGAGCAGATAAACTCGTGCTCCTCGTCGGTGCAGAGCAGCGAGCGGAGCGATCCGCCCATGACCGCCAGCGCATCGCCCCAGATGCCCTCAACGAAGTCCAGGTCGCGCGTCGCAATCGCCGCCAGGCCATCCTCGGCCGCCGCCGCGTTCCATTCCTCGGCCTTGCTGGCCGGCCCGCGTAGCTGGAAGCACCACGGGCAGGCGACGCGCAGCGCGGGGTGCCAGTGGCCGCAATGGGCGCACTGGCGCACCTCGGGGCCGGAGTTCGGGAAATTGGTGGGCTGCGGCCCGCTACCCGTCGGACGGCCGGTTCTCGCGCCGTCCACGGTGAACAGGTCGTGCACCCGGTTGGCGGCGGTCATCTGGCCGCGCAACGCGTAGACTTTCTTGACGCTGGCGCTCCCGACTGCCTGGCGGATCTCCAGCGCGCGAATGCAGGCTTTGAGGTCGGTTTGGTTCATGCGACGTAGCCTGGCAGCCCGCAGTCCCGCAACACCAGTGCGTTATACGTGCCGTAGGCAATCAAGACAATCGGGCCGCCGCTATTACCTTTGGCTTTCGTGCCGTCTTGGTGGCGGAAATGCGGGCGCCCCTTTAGAAATAGCACCCCGGAAGCCCGGCCCCACACCGAGCGGTGAAAGCCAGCCGTATCGGTACGCGCGAAAGCAAGTGCGATGCCGTTGCCGTGCGCCGCCATCTTTTCAAGCCAAGGCCACGTATGTTCGCCAAACGGTGGATTGAGCCATACCCGACCGCTCCACTCGGCATGCAGGCCGTCCTCGGGCAGTTCGATATGACGCAGCGCAGTCGGCCAAGGCCTAGGACTTGGAGCCGCACACGGATCGAGGTCGAAGACACCGAGGGCATCCAAAATTTCAGGCGGCGTCAGCCATGTATGCGTCGCGGCAACTGGCCGATTTGCATAGGGGTGTTTCATTCAGGTGTTCCTCAGAATGGAATCTCATTGTCATAATCGAAGTCAGGTAACGGCGCTCCCTCAGCGGGGGCGGCCTCCGCTCGGCCGAGTAGTGCGCGTAATTCTTGCAGCTTCCCCGTCACGTTCTCTTCGTCCAGCGAATCGACGTAACACCCCTTCCCCGCAAGCCACCCGACGAGACGCTGCACCTCGGAGGCTTTCTTGACCGCGCCGCCGGTCAGCGCCGCCAGTTCGGCGTTGTAGCGTTCGAGCGCCTGCTCCAGCACGACGATGCAATTCTCGACGCCCGCGCGGTCCACCGGAATGCCGCGGCGATTGATCGCCAGGTCGAGCAGCCAGTAGGCGCGGCGGTCGGCGGGCATGTCGGGCGTCGCGGCGCTCACTTCGTCCTCGGCCAGCACGTCGCGGGCGTTGTACGAGTAGAGCCGCGGGCCATCGACCGGATCTTCCTCGGGGCGGATGCGCTTGCGCGGATCTTTCTTGGTCGGCTTGCGCGGCACGCTGAACTTGTCGAGCAGGCGCTTGCCCTCGGCATCCTTTTGGTGCTCGATGCCCAGCACGTCGCCGACGTCGGCCAGGGCAGGCGGCAGCGACCACGCGCGGGCCTTACCCATCGAACAATAGAGCTGCGCCGGGTCGATGCGCGGGAAGCCGTGCTTTGGCACCGCGACGTGCTCCCAGATCCACAACTCGAACTTGGCGCCATGTGCCTCGATCTCGCCGCCGTTGCCGATGTGATTGCAGAAGTCCGCCGGCAACGGTTGGCCCGGTAGCCAGAGCCGAGGGCCGGCGCCATCTTTCAGGTCGTAGACCATCGAGAGGATTTCCGTCGTCGGGTGCTGCGCGTAGACCGCCGCCCCGACCGCGGGCAACCCGCCGCGGCCCTTCGCGGCGGTCGCCGTCTTGAGCCACTTGCCGTCGGCTTCCGACCACTCGAAACCCGCCTCGCTGTACGTCTCCAAGTCGAAACTCGGGCGCACCGTCGAGTAGCCGAGCCCGACGCGAAGTTTGGTGCCGGCGAGATGGGTCATGCTCCAACCTCGGCAGCATCGCGAACCGAAGCGTCGATTTCAGCCCCCATCGCCTTCGCGAGCCGACAGATATGCAATGCGGCTTCGGTACGAAAAATAACGCGAATGTCGGCGGACGCCTCGCATCCGACACGCTCGCCGGAATTAAGCGCTTCAAAAAGCGCATTCTGCAATCGAGCCTCCCAGCTACGCGTCAGAGCCATACGGAAGCAATCCTTCGTAAAGTGAGCGCATCGCCAGGCGGTCGATCAGCGTCGGTTCCTTGGCGATGCGGCGGTAGAACGTCCCGTTCGGTAGCCCCAGTTCGCGGCGGGCGTCGGCATGCGTGTAGGCGCTCTCAGCCATCCAGCGCGCCCACTCGGGATGCACTGGCCGCTCGATGCGCACCTTCGGGACGATGAGTTCGATGGTCAAAACGGGCAGTCGTCAGGGTGGAGCGCGGCCAGCCGATCTTCAACGCGTTTTTGCATGCGCCGCGCAACCTCACGGGCGTGCGGGTGCGCATCTTCGGCTTGGGCGAGACTAGCTTCATCGCGCCAGAGTTTCAGTTCGACCAGTTCTTTCAATACCGCTTGCGGCAATTGCGCCATCTCAATTCTCCAAGTCCGTGCGGTACACGAATACCTTCAGGCCCATGCGTTCTGCGGTGGCGATCATGTGGCGCGTGCCGGGGCTCTTTCCGTCCCACACGGCAATGAGCGCATCGGCATAGACGGCCATTTGCAAGTTGCGCTGCCGGCCGGCAGCTTTCCCATAGCGCTTCCAGTCGGCGGGGAACTGGCGGACGGGGCGCCCGCGGCATCGCGCCCATTCTTCGCCGAGCTGATCCGGGCCGTCGGCGCAACCACTGACCACTTCGGTGATGCTGCCGCCCCAATGAGACCCGGTAATTGCACGAACGACAGTTCCGAATCGCTTCTCGGCGCGGCTACCGGCGATGATGGTTTTCATTCGCGCCATTTGCCCGTGACGGAATTGAAGTTTTGCAGCTCGCGTTTGAGCTGGCGTAGCGCGCGGGGGCCGACTTCCGCCATCCGTAGTCGTCCGGCGGCGAGTTCAGCAGCGTACCGCGTCGCTTGGTCGGCACGACGGATCGTAGCCTGCGCTTCATCCCATGCTTCTTGAATCTGAAACCAATTCAGGCTCATGGCGTGTTGCTCCGTCTGAAAGAAGCACCCGGCTCATCGCGAGCCGGGTGAAGTGCCGCCGCCCAATTACGCCTGCATCATCCCGTGCTGGACGAGCAGTTCGTCGGTCCACTGGCCGGTCGCCATGAACGCCTCGTAGGTCGCACCCTGCGCGGCCGGCAGCATCACGCGTTGCTTGGCGACGGGCGGTGTCGGAATGGCCGGCGGCCCGGCGAGGATCGCGGTGTGCGGCACGGTCGGCACCGGAGTGGCGGGCGCTGCGGGAGCCGCCGGGGGCGTCGGTGCGGCTCCGGGTACGGCGGGGGCATTGAGCGCCGGCGCCGGCGTGGTGGTCGCGCCCGGCGGCAGCGCGGCCTGGCCGAAGCCGACGCTCGTCGGATCGGGGCCGACGTAGATTTCCGGGCCGAAGCCGCTGTGCGCGACGAATTGATGATTGATGTAGATGCCTGGCTGCTGCGCGCTACCGTTGCCGTCCACGTTGCACAGCACCTCGACGTAATGGCCGAGCTTGATCGTTGCTGGGTCGACCGGGGCGCTGCCGTTGGCGGTCAGCGTCTTGGGCGCGAAGCCGCTGCCGAGACGAACGATGAAGTTGCCCGGGAAGCCCTCGCGATCGCAGGGCTTGTTGCCCTTCGTGTTCGGCACGGTCGAGTCGCCATCCTCGATCTTCCAGGCGAACTTCGGCGACTGGCATTGGTTCGGGAAGGCGGCCTGGCCGACGGCGAGGATCTTCGCGCCCCACGGCGTATCCCACCAGTTCGCAGCGCCATTCTTCGGCACGGCGACGGCGAAAAAGTAATTCGTCCGCGGCTGGCCGGTCTGCGGGCCGCTCTTGATGAGTAGCGGGTTGCCATCCGCGTCGGTGGTCTGCGGTTCGGTCAGCGAGCCCATGACGAGGCGGCCGACGGGGAGGAGTACGTCTGTCTTGTGATTGCTCATTGTCCGAATACCTTTTTAGTGGCGGTGAAGTCCATCGGCACGAGTTTGATCGCGCCTTTTGGACGGTCAGTGTATTGGCTAATGACGGACTCGTCAATACCAAGTTTGCGAGCGGCGGCGATGCCGATCGGTTGCGGCGGGGCGCGCAGATCCTTGCCGAACAGATCGCCCAACGTGAACAACTCGGACACGTCGCCGATCCAACGTTCCCGCGGCTTCGTCGAGTCAAGCGCAAAGCCCGGAACGTGTTGGCCTTTCAGCAGCGCCTTGATGAGTTGTTCCTCCAAGCCGGTCGCCATTGCGGTGAGTTGGCCCTGCGCACGTTGGACGAGCGCGAGATAACGCGCGGCTTCCGACAGGCTCAGATCGAAGGGAACGGAAGTCCCCGCCACTGCGCAAGCGTCCATTCCCGCTGCCTGCGCAGCGTCGCATCGAGTACGCGCTCGACAATCTCGGCAATTATCCGGCGTTGCAGTCGTTGCAGCCCCCGGTGCGAGAGCGGCAGCGGCAGCACCTTGAAGTCGATTGATGAGAGGTCGAAGATCGGACCCCTTGCACTCCCAGGCTCGAATGGGCCCGCTGCGATGGAAACTGCGGGGCTGAATGATATGGAAGCGCACTCGGACGAGCTGGTCCCCGAGCCCGTCGAGAAGTGCGAGACGGTCGGCGGCGTAGCAGATGAGTTGCTCATTCTCGAAGACCTCCACGTAGCGATGGCCATACTTATAATCAAAGACGTCGAGGATATTGCCCTCGAAGTGATCGGCGTCCGGCGTGCCCCAGCAAGCCTCATGGATCGCCCCGCCAAGCGTGCGTTGCTCGACGTGCTCGGGAGCCTTGCCGAGCACGCCGCGAATATAGCCGACGTACAACTCCGCGCCGTCCCGCATCTCGACGTCGATGACGACGCCATTGGGCGCCACTTCGCCAACGTCCGGTAGCCAACCGGCGACGAGAAGCATCTGGCAGACCCAATGCGCCGCGTGCCCCTGGCGGACGTCCTCGCTCTCTTCGTCCTCGGGGATGGCGGCCTCTACCGCCACGCTGCCGGCGCACGGCGCCGGGCCACCCCAGCGATGCGCGGCGCTCGGCTGTAACACCGCGTGGTCAGCCATCGACGTGCTCCAGGGATTCGATGGGCACCCACCGGTTCTCGATGAACGCCAAGATCGGCGACTCACCATCGGCCGCGGCGTCCTCGGTGAGAGCGAACTCCCGGCCGATTAAGGCGTCCATCTCGTCCATCCAGCCGCCCCAAAGTGCGCGACGGACGACGCGAACCTTATCGCCGGCTTTGAACGCGCGCGGCTCGCTCTCAGGTTCGCACGCGCGCTCGGCCATCTCGCGGGCAACCTCAGCCTGCATTTCCAGCGATGCGCGACGCTCCGCACGGATCAGCCGATCCAGCTCGCAGAGCGCCAGCGCGATGCCCTTGGTCAGCTCTTTCTTGCGGTCATCGGGGCTGGGCTTCCACCCGCGCCGGTCCCAATTTTCGGGCCAGTAGGCGCCGGCGTCTCGAATGAGGTAGCAGGCTGCCGCATCCGCCAACTCGCCGTCGATGTAGAGATCGTCCCGCTCCTCGCTGAAGCCCTTGACGTTGCGGATGCGGCCGACCTCAGCGGTGGCCAGGTCGATCGCGGTCAGCTCCGGCATCGGCTCGCCCGGTTCGATGAGCTTGGCGCCCATCGCCGCGTCGAGCGCAGCGCGGCCTTTCAAGCCGAGCATGAGAGCGCCTTGGACGCGCTCGGCCGCGGCTTCGTCTTGCGTTTCCATGGCTTGCAGCAAAAAGTCCAGCCTCTCGGTATCGGTGCGCATCTCAGGCTCCCAGCGTGTCGAGGATTTTCTGCCACATGTCGGGGCGCGCGTTGACCGTGTGCAGGCCATCCGGGAAACCCAGTTCGGCCAGTTTCACCGAGAGCACATTGCCGCTCAGGGTGCCTGCCGTCACGGCCTTACCGATACGCGACGCGACGACGCCGAAGGTTAGCGCCGGGGGGCCGGGCGGCAGCGGCGGGGCCGACGGTGCGGGAACAGGCGCTCCATTGGCCGGAGCTTCCGCCCGCGTCACAGGGACGTTCGGTGCGGGAACCTGACCGCGCAGTTGCGCTTCGACCTCGGCGACCAGTTCCGGGGCGACGTTGCGCTTCATCCGCCAGCTGCCGTCGGCGATCTTGGCGCGATTGCCCGAATGAATGCGCTCGTCCCACGGCAGGCCGTTCTTATCCGTTTCGACCGAGCCGGGCGGGGGCGGCGGCGCCACGGAAGAAACAAGCGGAGCCGCGGGGGCAGTCATAGATGGTGCGGCAGCCGCAGGGGCCAAAGGGAGGTCGGTCGGCTCCGCACCCGGCGGCAACGGCTGGGCGCCAGCAGGCAGCGGCTGCTTGCCGAACTGCGGGTTCTCGGCTTCGAGCTTGGCGAGCGTTTCGGCTTCGACCAGCTCGACTTCCAGTTTCTCGCCGACGCTTTCGAGGACGTCAAGGCGGCCGACCGCGCGCTTGAACTTCTCCAGTTCGAGGATCGCGTTGTCGGAGTTGACGCGCAGCTCCAAGTTTACTTCTCCGACCTTGGAGGGCTTGCCGGCGTAGGCGCTCAGGGCGGCAACGCAGCGGTTGATCTGCTCGGGCGTTTCGTTGCCGTGCAGTGTGATCTCGAATTGCATCTGACTCTCCTTGCGTGGGCTTGGGTGTTGACGGATGCTGACGGTACTCGCATACTATCGGCACTGTCAATAGGGTTATTTATGCCAACGCTCCGACCGTACCAGCAGCAACTCGAAGACGATGTTGACGCCGCTTGGTCTCGCGGCGCGCGAGTCGTGATGGCTATCGCTCCGACAGGGGCAGGCAAGACCATAACTTTCACCAATATCCTCGCTCGCGAACGCGGCGCCTCCGCCGCCATCGCGCATCGACGGGAGCTGGTCACACAGATGAGCTTGGCACTCGCGCGCAACGGCGTGAGGCACCGCGTCATCGGGCCGAAGTCGGTAGCGCGGGATGCAGCAAGTATCCACCTCGACGAGTTGGGCCGCAGCTATATCGACCCCAACGCCCGCTGTGGCGTGGTCGGCATTGACTCACTCCCCGGTCTCAACGAACGAGACCCTTGGCTCGGTCAGGTGCAGACGTGGGTCGGCGACGAGGGGCATCATTTCCTGCGCGAGAACAAATGGGGCCGCGGTATCGCCATGTTCCCCAATGCCCGGGGGTTGCTGGTCACGGCGACGGGCTTCCGGTCGGACGGCTGCGGGCTCGGCCGAGGCGTGTTATTGCCGTCGGGCAAGTGGAGCAACGATGGCTTGGCGGACGCGCTGGTCGAAGGGCCGACGATGCGCCAGCTGATCGAGATGGGCTATCTGACGGATTACCGTGTCGTCGCGCCGCCAAGTGATGTGGACTACTCCGACGTACCCGTGACGGCGATGGGCGACCTCTCGCCCGCGAAGCTGCGCGCGGCGGTGCATCGCTCGACGCGGATCGTCGGGGATGTGGTGAAGCATTACCTGAAGTTCGCGGCCGGCAAGCGCGGGGTGACCTTCGCCGTCGACGTGGAAGCCGCGACCGAGATTGCCAAGGCGTATAACGCGGCGGGGGTACCGGCGGAAGTCGTCAGCGCCAAGACGCCGGATTTATTGCGCCAGCGCATCCTCTCGCGCTTCCGGCGCGGCGAATTGCTGCAGCTGGTCAATGTCGATCTGTTCGGCGAAGGCTTCGATTTGCCAGCGATCGAGGTCGTGTCGATGGTGCGCAAGACGGAGAGCAAAGGTCTGTTCGACCAGCAGTTCGGCCGGGCGCTGCGGCTCATGGTAGCCGACGAGCATATGGCACGTTGGGATACCTACGACGATGCGCAGCGACGGGCGGTTATCGCGGCATCGGGTAAGCCCAAGGCGCTCATCATCGACCACGTTGGTAACGTCGAGCGGCATCGGCCGCCGGACGCGATCCGCTTCCATACGCTCGACCGACGCGAGCGCCGCGCCAAGCCGAAGCCCGGCGACGAGATCCCGCTGCTGACCTGCTTGAACCCCGAGTGCCTGGCGCCCTATGAACGCTGCCAGCCCGCATGCCCCTACTGCGGCGCGAGGCCGCTGCCAAGCAACCGCACGGCCCCCGAGTATGTGGACGGCGACCTGGCCGAGTTGGACCCGGCGGCGCTGGCTGCGCTGCGCGGTGAGGTCGCGCGGATCGACGGCGCAGCACGCGTGCCGGTCGGATTGGAGGGGCCGGCGGCGCAGGCGGTCAAGAATCGCCATGTCGAGCGGCAGCATGCGCAGAATGAGATGCGGGCGGCGTTGGCGCTCTGGGCCGGGCGGCGGCGCGACACGGGCCAAGGCGACTCGGAGATCATGCGGCGCTTCTACCATACCTTCGGCTGCGACGTGCTGAGCGCGCAAGCGTTGGGCCGCGCCGAGGCCGAATTGCTCCATGCGCGAATTGTGGAACGAAACGCTATTGACGGCACCGTCAGCGCGGAGTAAAGTCGGCGGTAATTACCGGAGATGACGATGGGCAATCCCCTTAAGCAAGCCTTCGAGCGCGGCGAGATTATCGAGTTCCGGTTGCGGGGCGGCGAGGGCGACTGGTTGCTTTGCCCGAACGTATGGGACGAGTCGGTCTATGAGTACCGCGAGTATCATCCGTTGACGCTGCCGCCGCTGGTGCTGTCGAGCGCGCAGCAGGCCGCCGTCGACTTGGCGAACAAGCTGATCGCGCAGAAGCTCGCAGCGGACCAAGCGGCCGCTGCGATGCTTCGTTTCAGCAAAGCGTACAAGCCGCTGCCTTGGTGGCGGCGGGTGCTGCGGGGGATGTGGAAATGAACGACACTCAGATTATTGATTGGCTCGAAAACATGCACAATTTGCATACCAAAGTTGAGGCCCTTTACGTAGTGGACGGCTACGTGGTCTCACTGACTTGGGACGGCGAGCCTTTGCATGAGTTCAAAGGAGAGACGCTGCGCGAAGCTTATTCGACGGCGATAGCGGCTTTCCCTCGGTATGAAGGCCGACGCTTTGTCCCCGCTTCCGAAGCATGAGCTGGCCGTGCCGCTGCCGACGCGCGGTTTGCCAAGCGCGGCAGAATACGCGCTTCAAGCCCGAGACGTATAAGCGGCCAAAGCGCTGCAAGAGTTGCGGCAAGGGATTGCTGCGAGTGGACTACTGGCGCAAGCGCAACGAACTGGGGCGGCCCGACAAGACCGGTCGCCCGGATCGAACGGGCTGCTGCGGGTACTACTTCCCGCATCGCCGCGGCAGCAAATGGTGCGATGGGAACCCTAAATTGACGATGGATATGCGAGAGGAGAGATCGAGATGGTAGGTAACGGCATTTGCGCAGACGACGTTGTTCTCGCAGTAAAGGCGCTGGCGCGCAGCGTGCCGGCGACAGAGATTGCGCACTGGTTGCGCTCGGACACGCGTTCCGTGGCCGCTGCGTCGCGTCGCGCGATCAAAGAGGGTCGCATCACGATCACGTACCGTCGAGGGGCGAAAGGCGAGCAGCGGCGCGGCTTCTACAGGTTCGTTCGCTGGACGGCGAAATGACCGTCCTCCATGAATGGGCGGCGCGCTGGAACGTGCCGGTCGCCGCGCTGAATGATCTGCGCGAGCGGCTGGGCGCGGGCAACGAGGCACCGCTGGTCGGCGGCAAGAGCGAGGCGGCCGTGACGAACCTGGTGCGCGCCGAGGCGCCCCGTGTGGGCGCGCGGCTCTGGCGGAACAACGTCGGCGGCATGTACGACGAGACCGGGCGGTTCATTCGTTACGGCTTGGCGAACGAGACCGCGGCGATGAACAAGGTCATCAAGAGCGCCGATCTGATCGGGGTGCGCCCAGTGCTCATCACGCCTGCGCACGTCGGCACGACGATCGGCCAGTTCCTCTCACGCGAGGTCAAGGCCGGCGACTGGCGGTACACGGGCACCGAACGGGAGGTCGCGCAGCTGGCATGGGCGACACTCATCACATCGCTCGGCGGGGACGCTGGGTTCGCTACGGGGAGCGGGACGCTATGAGCTGCAAGCACATCATTACGCGAGGCCGCAAGGGCGAAAAGGGTAGCTGGTGCGTCGATTGCGGCTTGAAGATTTACGACGTTGACTCGCGCACCTGTGATGGCTGCGTGCATTACCGAAGGTTGCCTAACGGCTCGATTTGTCGAAAACATCTGATGTCGGTCAGCGCGTCAATGCATGTTACGTTCAAGATCACCGAGGGGACGTGCTGGTCTCCTATTGACGCCCCCGACAGCAAGCGCTAGGCTGCGCGCAGTTACTATAGGAACGCAACGATGAAAGAACGTATCCGCCGGCTGCCGAAGGATCGCAAAGAGGAGCTGCTGAAGGCCGCCCTGGCGCTCGCCGAGAAACAGGGCTACATGAACGTGTCGCGGGCGGCGATCGCGCAGCGTTGCGGCGTGAGTGAGGCGCTGCTCTCGCATCACTTCGGCACCATGACCGAGTTCCGCCGCACCCTGATGCGCTACGCCGTGGCGCACGAGAACCTGTCCGTGGTGCTGCAGGGGCTCGTCGACGGCAACCGCTACGCCCTCAAGGCGCCCGAGGCGCTGCGGGCGCGGGCGTGCGCGGGGCTGCCGTCGTGACCCGACTGGAGCGAATCGTTGGAGTAATCTGCGCGTGCTGCGTAGTCTGGGCGCTTATCAGGATTGCTGCACTTTAATCAGGGGATACCATGCAAGTCTTGCCGCCTGCCCTGGCGCCCCTTGGCGCGTATCGGCAATTTATTCTCTATCGCCTGGTGCCGGATGGCGTCAAGACGCAGAAAAAGCCGATCGACCCGCGCACGTTGACTGTTGCCGATCCGCACAACCCCGAGAGCTGGGTGTACTTCCATGAAGCCGCGGCGCTGCTGCCGGCACTCGGTCCGTCGCACGGCGTGGGCTTCGTGTTTACCGAGCATGACCCCTTTTGGTTCCACGATATCGACTCGGCGTGGGACGGCACCGCATGGAGCGCCGTCGCGCAGCAAGCGTGCGCCGAGCTGGCCGGGTGCGCCGTCGAGGTATCGAGCAGTGGGCGCGGCCTCCACATTTTCGGCACGGGGCCGGTGCCGCCGCACGGCAGCCGCAATGCAACGCTGCACACCGAGTTCTATTCGTCCAAGCGCTTCGTTGCGCTAACCGGGCTGAATGCCGTCGGCGACGCGAGCCATGCGCCGGCCAATCTCGGCGCCTACGTGCAGCGCCACTTTCCCGTCGCAACCGGCGGCAACGGCGACATTGACGCGGGCTGGTGGAGCGACGCGCCCGTGGCGCAGTGGCGCGGGCCGACCGATGACGACATGCTCATTACTCGGGCGGTGCGCTCGAAGTCGGGCGCGAGTGTCTTCGGCAGCAAGGCGGCTTTCGTCGACCTCTGGGATGCTGACGCGACGGTGCTTGGCGAGGCGTTCCCCGCGGATCGTGCCGGCGATCCGTACAATGCGTCGAACGCGGATGCTGCCCTGGCGCAGCATCTTTGTTTTTGGACGGGCAATGACGCGGCGCGGATCGAGCGGCTGATGCGCGCGAGCGCGCTGCACCGCGACAAATGGGACGACCGCGACGACTACCTGCCGCGCACGATCCGCAAGGCGTGCTCGATGCAGACCGAGTTTCTGGCCGATGCGCCACCGAGCACGAGCCCGTTTGCCGAGGCGGTCAAGGCCGCGCCCGTCGCCATCGGCGCGCTGCCGGTGACGGATAGCACGTTCCTGTCGCCGGCCGAGCAGGTCGACTTTTTCGCCGGGTGCGTCTACGTGCTGGATGAGGACAAGTTCATGCTGCCGACCGGCATGCGCGTGGATGCGACCCGCTTCAATCGCGTCTTCGGCGGTCGCACCTTCGTCATGGACCACGGCAACGAGCGTACCACGCGCAAAGCGGCCGAGGCGTTCACCGAGAGCCAGGCGTTCCGCTTCCCCCGCGTCGACTCGACGTGCTTCCGGCCGCTGCTCGGCCCAGGGGTGATCGTCGTCGAGGGCGGGCGGTCACTGGTGAATACGTGGGTGCCAGTCGATGTGCCACGCGCTGCGGGTGACTCGACGCGCTTTTGGCAACACCTGGCCAAGATGCTGCCCGACGAGGAAGACCAGCGCATCCTCGCCTACTATCTCGCCGCGTGCGTCCAGCGGCAGGGGCTCAAGTTCCAATGGGCGCCACTGGTGCAGGGCACGACGGGAAACGGAAAAAGCATGCTTTCCCAATTTGTGCGCAAGGCGATCGGGCGCGAGTATTGCCACACGGCCCGGGCCAAGAATATCGACAACGATTTCAACGCTTGGATGGCGGGGCGCACCTTCGTCTCAGTCGATGAGATCTACATTCCCGACAAGCGGCTCAATATCCTCGAAACGCTCAAGGAGATGATTACCAGCGACGAACAGGAAGTCACGCTGAAGGGCATCGACTCGGCGACGCGGGAAATCTGCTGTAACTTCGCGTTCTTCACGAATCACAAGGACGGCATCCGCAAGAACCGCCACGAGCGCCGCATCGCCCCGTTCTACACCGCGCAGCAAGATCCGGCGGACCTGGCGCGCGACGGGCTGACCGAGGACTATTTCCGCGATCTCGTCGATTGGCTCAAGGGGCATGGCGGGTATGCTGGCGCGGTGCCGGGATACCACATCATCGCGGACATGCTCTGGACGATTGAGATTCCCCCAGCCTACGACCCCAGCAAGAGCCCGCGCGCCCCGCGCACGAGCAGCACGGAGGCTTCGATACGTGCCAGCCGCGGCCCGGCGGAGCAGGAGATTCTGGAAGCGGTCGATCAGGACGAGCCGGGCTTCCGCGGCGGCTGGATTAGCTCGGTGATGCTCAAGCGGCTGCTGGCCAACTCCTCGCACCGCGTGGCGCTGGGATTGCAGGGCGAGCTGGTCGAGGGCCTGGGCTACCTGCTACACCCCGCGCTCAAGGAGGGCCGCGTGAATAACACGGTGATGCCCGACGCGGCCAAGCCGAAACTCTACGTGCGGGAGGATGCGGCGGCCCTGCTGGCGCTACCGACCGCAGCCGAAGTCGCGCGGGCCTACAGCGCGGCGCAGACGGGGCACTGAGATGCAACCCAAACGGCAAGATGAGATCGATCTGTATGCGACGCTACGCCGACCGGCGTACCGGCTCGTGCTGCGCCTCGACGTAGCGGAGGCGGCTGAAAGGCTCGGCATCAACGAAAACCGAGCATATCGATTGCTCGAAAAGTGGGATCTGAAAGGTTGGTACCAATTTAGCAGCTTTCCGCCGGGCGGCTGGTTCACTGAGGTTGCGCCGGATCATCTCGACGCGGAGATGCCGGGGTGACGCTCTGGCCGCGGTTGCTCGAAGTGTTGAAAGACGGCCCAGGCACCGCGGCCGAGATCGCCTTGGAGCTGGAGTTGGATTCCCGGCGCATCGCGGTGAACCTGCGCGAGATGTGGCTGGCCGGCTACCTGACACGCGAGAAGCATCATCCCGTGTCGCAGCTATACGCGCGCCGAGGCTCAAAGACGCTCAGCTCGCGCCGACGGCGGGTGCTCTGGCGATATGGGCTCGACGCTGATTTGGTCAGAGCACCGATAGTCGAGGCTCGACGCTGATTTGGTCAGAGCACCGATGGTCGAGGCTCGACGCTGATTTGGTCAGAGCACCGATGGTCGAGGCTCGACGCTGATTTGGTCGCGCTACCGGCGGGCAAGCCCCTTGGCGCGTCGGTTTTCGCGGGACTTCGCCTGGCTGCCCGCTACGCATCGCTTGCAGATCACGCTGGCGTGACTCGCGCGCTCCGCTGCCGGCCGAACCGTCGCACACTTCGGACAGAAAAAGTGACCGGCCGGTAGCGGCGGGAACGGCGTACGCTTGCCGCTGAAATTGCGCTTGCTAAAGAGCATCGGGCGGAGCCTCTAATTTGCCAGTGAAGCCGTTCGCGTCATAGCCCGCCGCGTACAGGCGTTCAAAGCGTGCGACGCCAGCGGCCGATAGCAGGTAACCGCCGGCACGGTGCACCCAGCGGCCGCCGCAGGCTTCCGCCAGGTGCGCGGCGCGCGTTTTCCAGCCGCTACCATCGGCGGCCGGGCGCACGCATTGTTTGCCCTTCGCGTAGCGATAAGGGGTGATGACGTAGGCGGGCGCGGTCATACCTGCACGCAAAGGTATTCGGCGAAGTATCCGTCTGCCGCCAACCGTGCGAGATCTTCGCGGGTAATGGGGGCGTACTGCCATTCTGAAAACACAACGCCAGCGCCGGCAACGCGCCAAGCGATAATTTGCAGCTTCACGGCAGCAACGCCGGGCATTCGCCGGTTTGAATGTACGTCGCGCGCTGCAGGAACGTTAGGGAATGATCGTACTCGCCGCGCAAGGCAGCGGCCGCGCTTTCCTCGCGCCAAGCGATGTAGGCCGGCAGATCGTTAACGCGCACGGTGCCGCTTTGCGCTTCCGCGATGCAAGCGTGCTCATTATCGGCGAACCATTGCCGCGTCGCGCGGATAGTTTCTTGAGTTAGCAGGATCACGGTAGGCACTCCACGTTATGCGCCGGTTCGCACGGATGGCAACGCGCGTGCAAAACAAGCGCTTGTTCCGCGCTCCAGGTGGCGTAGGTGCAAGCGCTCGCGCGGCCGTCGGCTCGCGAGTAGTTGACGCGGTAAAGGTGCACGGTAGGCACTCCCATTGCAGCGGGACGGATCGCCCGTAACTGCGCCCTGGTGCAAGGCGCAGCGGCTGGCGGTCAATCTAGCAGCGCATGGTGGCCGCGAAATTCGGCAGAGCGCCGTCCATAACGCGCGTTTCGGTGAGCCGGTGAAACCCGTTTGACTCTGCCCATACGCGAGCCTTAGCAACGTCCGCGCGTCCGGCCGCCGTATCCGGCCGAGCGGTAATCAGGTCCGCTTGCCAATCTTCCGTCGCGCCTTTCGCCAAGGCGTGTAGCAGTATCGTGGCGGTCATATTGTCACCTCACGTTAAGCGGGACGGATCGCCCGTAACTGCGCCCTGGTGCAAGGCGCAACGGCTGGCGGTCAATCAAAGGGGGAGCCCGCGCGAATCACAGAATCGGCCGGGATTGCGCTTCACCAACGTGCGCGCCCATGCGTACAACACTTTACGATCGGCAAAAGGCGCAACGCATGCGCTACGGTCGGGAAACGTCACAATCAGGTCGGCACCGATGATGCGCAGTGTTGTTTGCCCGCACCCCATGCGGCGCGCTCGGTCTTTTATGCACCGCAGATTTTTCCCGCGCGCAACGGCAATGTTGTCGGCGTCATAGATAACGATCATCGGAGCCACTCCACGTTAAGCGGGCAAGTCGCCCGGCGGAACCGTCCGCGCTAGGCGGACGGCTCGACCTGGTGAACTGCTCAGTCGGCTACGACCTCGAACGCGTCATAAGGATCGGTGAACTTAGAATCACGGCTCACTTCATCCATTTTACGCAAGGCCGTCCGGCGCACCCATGTGCAGCGGCCCTTGTCGGAAAGAACGCACCACGTCCCGGCGGGCGTTGATCCGTTTTGCTTTGACAAGCGCATGCGAACGTAGAAACGATCTAGGGTACTCATGGTCAATTACTCCGGTGAATGGGCGATAGCGCGCAGAATGCGCAATGCGGCGAAAGCTTCGCGGGCCGATGGCAAGTCGCGCGTCCAAGCGAGGCCGGTATTGTCCGCGATGTAGTACCAGCGGCCGCGCGTACGGCGGGCAACGTGGAATGCGCTCATGGTCAGTTACTCCTGGTGGCGACGCGACGGCAGACGATAGACCAGCCGTGCGGAATGCGATCAAAGGGGCCGATGAACGGCAGATATTGCACGTGTCCATCGAGAAAGCGGGCAATGCGGCAACGGTAGGTGCGCACGTTAGCGATACCGGCAAGGCGGGCAAAGGGTGACGCCCTTGACCGTGTAGCGAACCGGCCAGCCGCGCGGATCGCGATTAATCTCCAGCCGTTCGGCGCCGATGCCGGCGCAAAGCGTTTCGATCCGCTTGCGCGCGCTGGGCTCGGGGTTCGGCGCGGGATAGTAGGTGCGGCTGCCGTCACGACGGATGATGGGCCGCGACGCTTTGCCCGCTTCATCCACTTCGATATCACCATTGCAATATTGGATGTAGAACGTATGCAAGCGTTGCGCATCTTTGCGGATCGCATCGGCCGTTACCTGGTCGATGCCGGCGCGCTCGGCGAGGCGGGCATACTCGGCGCAATCTTTGGCGTAACTCATGGCTTAATTCCTCGTCCAAGTGTCATACGCGCGGCTGCTAATGCGGCCCTCTTTGCAAAGCATGTCGGTCCAATTGTTCCACGCTTCATCCAGCGCGGGGCGGTCATTCTTGCCGTAGTGCGCCACGACGGCCGGCTTCACTTCCTCGTTGAAAATCTTGCGCGCTTCGCGCTGCGACGTTATGCGGTAACTCATTTGCTGAATACTCCGAGTAGATAAAGGGTGGCGGCCGTACACGCTTGGATCGCGAGCATGGTCAGAAGGTAACGTTGCCAGAAGCGGCGCGGGGTCATGACGGCATGCGCTCGGCGTAGCACTTGTCGCGCATCGCAAAGTAGAACGCGCGCTCCGGTCCCGCCGGCCAGTGCATGACAGCCGTACGCGTCGATACCTTGCGCCAGATACTGCCGTTGCACTCGAATAATGCCGCGCGGAACATCGCGGAACGGTACGCAAGGCAGTCTGCGCCGCATGCTTCCGGCGGGTGTTTCGTGGCAATCGACGGCCGCCGATTCGCCGCGTTCTACCGCGCCGGTTACGTGGTGGCGCAATGCGCTCAACGCCAGATTATTAGTGGCCATGATTGCGGCTCCAATGGTCTACGTTGCGAGCGTCGAGGGTGACGTGCGCGCCGTCGGTATGCGGCGCATCGGTAAGCGGTTCAAGCGTGGCGTTCGCGAGGCTGCCGATATGCAAGGCGACGGCATCGGTTTGTGTGGCGTTATCGGGCATGGCGTGCAGTCCTGTTACTAGCTGGGCCGGGACGTTCAACTGTCACGACATACCCTTTCTGTTTCCATTGCTTCACCTGCCAGTGCATTGCGTCGATTGTGTCCGCGCGTTCAAAGCTACCGCGTGCCGCGAAGCTGGGTTGAACCCAGTTGACAATCTCGCCGAGATGGCGGGCAACGATAACGAAGCGTGCGAGCGGGCCGAACTCGGTGGACTGGCGGGCGTTCATACGTTGAAAAACCGGGCGATGGCGCGGCCCAGCAACAGGGCGGTGATGACGATTACGGCAAGGATCAAGGCGAGCATGTCGGTGGCTCCAGGTGCGTTGTCGATGGCGCTAAGTTACGCGCTACTGACGCGGCCGTCAATAGGCAAAGCGAAACGATAGAGTTCAGTAACTCACTGCAGCAATCACATGCGCCTGCCCTGGTGATGCGCCTGCCCTGGTGATGCGCCTGCCCTGGTGATGCGCCTGCCCTGGTGATGCGCCTGCCCTGGTGATGCGCCTGCCC
>Ga0157370_10000675_pt1 | contig 42506 bp, 34 predicted proteins | sample C35metaG_FD_113463 | JGI IMG/M metagenome (GOLD analysis project Ga0157370, IMG submission 113463) | Corn rhizosphere microbial communities from Kellogg Biological Station, Michigan, USA - C3-5 metaG | ecosystem: Host-associated > Plants > Roots > Rhizosphere > Soil | place: USA: Michigan...
AGGGTTCGCCGCAGACCACGCTGAACTGGCGGCCGGGCAAGTCGGGGGAGTATCGGTTGCGGGTCAGTGATGATCAGGGGCGCAGTGCGAGCCGGGGGTTGAAGGTGGAGTTTGTACCTTAGGCGGGCTGCCGCACTTAACGTAGTTTGATTCCTCACCTCCCCGAGTTGATGCTGGAGACCCTGTCGGGTGAATTTAGAGAATTAAAACTGTCGCGGAAGGGTCCCGTTTTTTGCGGCCTGCAGCGTCTTGTAAAGGAAACGCAAAACTGTCGCAACCGCCCAAAAACCCGGTTCGTACACATGCTCTAGAGAATTAAAACTGTCGCAGCCAGAAACGACGCGGCTTTAACGTACATTCAAGAGGCCCGGCGGCTGGTCAGCCGCCGAGGCGTAGAATCATCGACGAGGGATGAAGTAGGCAACGAGACCGATGGTCATCAACCAGACATGGGTTGAACTGTCGACCGGGGTGTCATTTGGGAAAAGAGTCATGGTGTACATGGGCCGATTCTCCGGCCAGGGGAAGGGTCAAAGCCGGAATTGACTAGTGACTGTCCTGACTTCGTATTTAGTGGTGAAGGTAGTCAAGTTGACGAATCCAGGCGTAAAAAATCGTTTCGCAGTCGGCTGAGTCACAGATGCACCAGCCATCGAAACTCTTGATCTGTCAGCGCCGAGGCCGAGGTGACCGGTTGCCGAGATTTCACTGCCCCAGCCTGACTTTTCGTAAATCATTGTCTGTGCTGGATTTTGCAGGTTTGGAGATGGGGCAGTCTTGCGTCGGCAACTGGATCAATCCAGGGGGAGCGCCAACAATGATCAGCTCATTCTGTTTTGTATTCGGGTTTTTGTAAGTAAAACTTTCCGCCTGAAACCCATTAGCATCGTCCTCAGTGTTGGCGCCGGTGCCGAATTGACTCAATTGCTGAGATATCACTGACCCGGGCAGCCCCATCGCGAACCGCTACTTTACTGGATTTGTGTTGACTTGAGGGTGGGTTAATCCCACGTCAGCACGTGGGTCAATTCAGCGTTGGCGTTAACACCAAGGGCGCGGTAGGCGTTACCACCGGTGCTTTCGACACTACCCAGGCTGGTAACTGCCATCCCTACCGCGACCTGTAAACAAGCAGCCGTTCAATCAAGGGCCACCCAAGTTGTCTCTCCATTTACCAAGCGCGCAATACCTAACGGGTTAGCATCTTTGAGGGCCTCTGGAAGCAAAGCGTCCGGATAGTTCTGGTAACACACCGGTCGTAGGAACCGATCGATGGACAAGCTGCCCACCGAGGTCCCCCGAGCATCGGAGGTTGCCGGATAAGGCCCTCCATGTACCATCGCATCGCACACCTCGACGCCGGTCGGGTAACCGTTAAGCAGCAAGCGGCCGGCCTTTTGCGCCAATTGCGAAACCAGCGGCGCGCACTGCCCTAGATCCGCTTCATCGGCAATCAGGGTGAAGGTCAACTGACCGTTCAAGGCACTGATGATGTGCTGCAGTTGCACGTCATCCGCCGCTTCCACCACCACGGTAGCGGGACCGAACACTTCCTCTTGCAGCACCTTGTCAGCGTCAAGCAGCAACTGCGCCGAAGCCTGGAACAACTGAGGCCACGCCTGATTACCCTGTTGCGGCGCGCCCGCGATGTGACGAACCCCTGGGTGTTCATGCAGGCGTTGCACTCCCTGTTCATAACTGCGCAACGTCCCGGCGTTGAGCATGGACTGTGCCGGCAAGGCGGCCAACTTGGCCCCGAGCTTTTCGATCAGTGCAGAAAAGTCGGCTGAGCGCACGCCCATCAGTAATCCCGGCTTGGTGCAAAACTGCCCACACCCCTGGCTCACTGACGCACTCAGTTCCCCCGCCAATACGTCACCACGAGACGCCAGGGCCGCCGGCATCAGAAGCACCGGGTTGATGCTCGACATCTCGGCGAACACCGGGATTGGCTGCGCGCGCGCTGCGGCCATATCACATAACGCCCGGCCGCCTTTCAACGACCCGGTAAACCCCACCGCCTGGATTGCCGGGTGCTTGACCAGCCACTCACCGACACCACCGCCATAGATCAAGTTGAACACCCCAGCGGGCATCGCGGTTTTCTCGGCAGCCCGGCCAATTGCAGCCGCAACCCAGGCACTGGTGAGCATGTGCCCGCTGTGCGCTTTGAAAACCACCGGGCAGCCGGCCGCCAGTGCTGCTGCGGTGTCACCACCGGCAGTGGAAAACGCCAGGGGGAAATTGCTGGCACCAAACACGGCCACCGGCCCGACACCGATGCGGCACTGACGCAGGTCGGCCCGTGGCAAGGGTTGGCGCTCGGGCAAGGCGCGGTCGATTCGCGCACCATAGAAGTCACCGCGACGCAGCAGCTGGGCAAACAGGCGCAACTGGTTGCTGGTACGGCTGCGCTCACCGTCTATGCGTGCAGCGGGTAATGCGGTTTCGCGGCAAACGATGTCAATGAAGGTTCTGTCCAGAGCATCGAGTTCTGCGGCAATCGCCTCAAGAAACCCGGCACGGCGCGCCGCCGCCATGCCGCGGTACGCCGAATACGCCGCGCCCGCCGCCAAGGCAGCAGCATCGACCTCTTCACGGGTCGCCTGGACGAACAGGCCGTCCAGCGCCTCCCCCGTCACCGCATCGAAGCTCTGAAGCACGGTATCGCCGGCCGCGCTGTAGGCGCCGCCGATGTAGTTATGACCACTGATTTGAGACATGGATGACTCCTGGAAAAACATGGGGTGGCTCACAACGCCTTGATCGCGCCAATCGCCAGTACGTCATCGGTCAGCCTGATGCCATTGCGCAGCGGCGCACCGAAAGCGTCGAGGCTGACCTCGAAACGGTCCCCCGGCTGTACACGAATCCCGTCGGCAAACGACAGGGTGGCGGTGCCAAAAAAATGGATATGCACATCCCCCGGCCGCAGGAACTGGGCGTATTTGAAGTGGTGATACTCCAGGTTCGCCAGGCTGTGACACATGTTGCTTTCACCCGACAGGAACGGCTTCTCCCACAACACTTGGCTCTCACGAAAAATCCGGCTCATGCCACTCAGGTCTGCCGGCAACTCACCGACCCGCAGCTCCGGGCCGAAGCAGCAGAAACGCAGTTTGGAATGGGCCAAGTACAGATAATTACGGCGCTCCATCACATGGTCGGAGAACTCGTTGCCCAAGGCATAACCCAGGCGCCAGGGCTGCCCGTCATCGCCAATCACATACAGGCCGGTCAACTCCGGCTCCTCGCCGGCATCCTCGGCGAATGGCGGCACCGGGAAGTCCGCGCCGGGGCGTACCACAATGCTGCCGTCCCCCTTGTAGAACCACTCCGGCTGCGCACCAGGCTGGCCAGCCGGCGGTTTCCCACCCTCCAGGCCCCATTTGAAGATGCGCATGGTGTCGGTCATCGCCGCCGTACTCTGGTCCGCCTGCTGGTGCATCTGGTCGCGGGTCGCGGCACTGCCCAGATGGGTCAGGCCGGTGCCGCTGACCAGGCAGTGGGCCGGGTCTTCATGGTCCAGTGGTGGCAGGATCCGTGCCGTGTCCTGCAGCTCGGCATACAACGGCCCCGCGTCGGTGCCGCGCCTGGCCACCTCATCCCGCAGGCTGATGCCATTGCGGATCGCACTCAGTGCCAGTTCACGGGTGTAGCGGGTATCGCGCACCACCTGGATCTGCGCACCGTCGACACAGCCAACCTGCCGTTGCCCTTGCGGGTCTTCAAATTGAATCAATCGCATCGCCAGGCCCGCCTTATTCGATGATGTTGAAGTCGTGCAAATACTCATCGGAAATTTCCAGGCCCAGGCCCGGGGTGTGGTCATCCAGTTGGATATAGCCATTGACCGGTTGCGGTTCGCCCTTGAACACGTAGTAGAACAATTCGTTGCCCACTTCGACGTCAAACACCGGGAAGAACTCGGCCATCGGCGAGGCCGTGGTGGACATGGTCAGGTGGTAGTTGTGCATCTGCCCGGCATGGGGAATGACCGGCACCGACCAGGCCTCGGCCATGGCGTTGATCTTGCGCGCAGCGGTGATCCCGCCGACTCGGTTGGTGTCGTACTGGATCACGTCCACGGCACGGCGTTCCAGCAGGTCTTTGAAACCGTAGGAGGTGAACTCATGCTCGCCACCGGAGATGGGCATGATGCCCATCTTCTTCAGCTCGATATAACCTTCGATATCGTCAGCGATCACCGGCTCTTCCAGCCAGCGAGGTTCGAACTCGGCCAGCTTGGGCAACATCCGCCGCGCATACTCCAGGGTCCAGCCCATGTAGCACTCCAGCATGATGTCCACATCCGGCCCGGCCAGCTCGCGCAGGGCCCGCACTTGTTCAATGTTCTTGCGCATGCCCGCCGGGCCATCCTTGGGACCGTAGCCAAAACGCATCTTCAACGCGGTGAAACCCTGGCTCAGATAACCCTGGGCCTCTTCCAGGAACAGATCGAGGTTGTCATTGGCGTAGAGCTTGGACGCGTAGGTCCAGATCTTCTCCTTGGTACGCCCGCCCAGCAGCTTGAACACCGGCTTGTTGACAGCCTTGCCCATGATGTCCCAGATGGCGATGTCGATTGCCGAAATGGCCGCCATGCCAATGCCCTTGCGACCCCAGGCGTGGCTCTGGCGGTACATTTTCTGCCAGATGTATTCGTTGTCGAACGGGTCTTCGCCAATGGCAATCGGCGCCAGGTAGGTGTCGATGATTTCCTTGGCCACACGCGGCGCCAGTGCACAGTTGCCGATGCCCACCAGGCCGGTATCGGTTTCTACCTCTACCACCAGCCAGCCATGGAAACGAAACGAGCCCATGGCATCGCCGCGTTCGAACAGGATGTCGCTGGCATTGGTGCAAAAGTGTGCCTGGGGCGGCACGACCTTACCCTTCCATTCGAAGACACGGGTACGGATGGATTTTATTTTCATTATTCAACTCCTTTGGGTGAGCAGAGCGCCGACACCGCAGCGCTTTAAGTCCGCAAACTCTAGCCACGGGGGAGGGTGCTGGATAATCACTTGTGTGCATCCAGTGATAGCCAGGGGTAATACGTTTTAAGAAAAAAATCAGGCTTAAGTTATCTCTAGTGGGAGAGCCGGCTTGAAAAAACAGACCGGCTATCAGGCCACCAGAAGCGTTAAAACAGATTCAGGTTGTAGGCCACCACCAACCGGTTCTCGTCGTAATCCTCGCCATAGCTTTTGCGCACGCTGGAGTTGCGCCAACTCAGGTTGACGTCTTTAAACGGGCCGCTTTGCACCGTGTAGGCCAATTCGAAATCGCGCTCCCATGACGTGCCATCACGCACCAGGCCGACATTCGCATCAGAGCCGTGGATGTAGCGTACCAGGCTGGTCAAGCCGGGCAGGCCCAGAGCGGCGAAGTTGAAGTCGTAACGCAGTTGCCAGGAGCGCTCATCGGAATTGGAGAAGTTGTTGTTATAGGAGTCGTTGGCCATGGTCCTGCCGCTGGTGCCGGCCAGGGCCAGCCAGCCGGTGCCCTCGCTGACCCGTTGCAACCCGACAAACATTGTGTGCGGCCCGGTGCTGGCGGAGAACAACCCGCCCCAGGCCTTGCTGTCGAGGTTGCCCGCCTTGGCACTGCCCTGCTCCTGATCGACGAAGTAGCCAAGCTTGGCCGCCAGGGTCCAGTCGCCAACAGGCTGGCGGTGGGTCAGGTTGTAATAGCGCTGCTGATAGATGTCTTTGAGCTGCGCCTGCCATACACCTACCTGGGTGCGCTCTTGGTTGAAGCGATACTCGGCCCCGACATAGTTGAAACGATCCGAGGTAACCCCCGGAAAACGGTTGGCCCACATGTCCTGGTCATCGGTGGAGTTGCGTTGCGCCACCTTGCGCATCTGCCCGCCGCTCAGGGTCAGGCCTTCAAATTCACGGGAGGTCAGTGCCAGCCCTTCAAAGGTCTGCGGCAACAGGCGTCCGTCATCGGCGCGCAGCACCGGGATATCCGGGCGTAACTCACCGACCTTCAACTCGGTGGCCGACAGCTTGGCCTTGAACGTCACCCCCGCCCGTCCATAGCTGTCCGGCGCGCGGCCATCATCGTGACGTGGCAGCAACTCGGTGCCCGTGCGATCCGGGCTACTGTCGAGTTTGAAACCGCTCATGGCGCTGACATCCATGCCGAATCCCACCAGCCCCTGGGTGTAGCCGGAACGGAAGTCGAGGATAAAACCCTGGGCCCATTCTTCGGCCTTGTTGCGGGTTGCGCTCGCCCCCTGGAAATCGCGGTTGTAGTAGTAATTGCGCATCAGTAGGTTGGCGCTCGAATCCTCAATAAAGCCGTGTTCCTGGGCCATCAACGGACTGATCGGTGTGACCAGTGCCAGCCCTATTGCCGTGTGTGTGATTACTGCAAGTTTCATGGCTGCTCTCTTTCTTATAGGCACAAGGAAGCCTTCCAGGCCGACAAGACCCAGAGGCGGGGGGAACCGTCAGTGTTGGATTAAAGGGCTATTCGGAAGGCGTCGGGAACGGGCCGAAACGCGCACGCTGATAACCTGTCGGGTCATCGGGAAAGTGTTCAGGAATGGCAAAACCCGCCGGGCGCCACGCGGGGTCCGGGTAGGCATCGCCCCGTTGCGGCGCATGCCGGCGAGGTAATTCGCTGTTGACGTAGGCGGCGATGTCATAGGCCTGTTCGACACTCAACAATGGTGTGTCGGCGGTGCTGCCCAACGGCATGTTGGCGTGAATGAATTGAGTCAGCAGCGGCACCATGTACATATGCCCACCGTCGTCGTAGGTATCGTCGCCCGCAATCGGCGGGAACACATAACCGCCGCCAGTGGCAAAGTCCGGCGCCTTCAGCCCCAGGCCCTGGGCGCCATGGCATTGCACACAGTATTGGCCGAACAAGGCCTGGCCCCGACCAGGGTCGGCGGCTCGCTCAGGCAAGGTAATACGCGCCAGCCCCGTGCCTTGCATGCTCATCCCCGGCTGCGCCTCACTGCCCAGCCAGCTCAAGTAGGCCAGGATCGCCTTCATCTCGGGCGTGTCCGCGCCCATGCTCGCCTCGCCCTTGCCGAACATACCGGCGACCCGCTGTTCCAAGGTGATCACGCGCATGCTCTTGATATCGAGCCTGGGGTAGTCGTGGATCGCATTGACCAGTGCCAACCCATAAGGTTTGCTGCCCGGCAGCCCCGACGGGCCGGCTTCGTGGCAATTGATACAGTTGAGGTTGTTGCGCGAAAAACGCTTGCCGGGATCCGCCACCAAGGGGCCGGCCAGGCGCGTGGTGTTCTGCAGCAAGGCCATGCCCTGGCGGATCAGCACGGCGTTGGACTGACGTTCGATATCGATTGCGTTTGGCACACGCCACGGCTGCACCGCACGGGCCTGCTGCGCCCGCAGCAACTGTGCGGCCTGCTGGCGGTCAAGCACCGGCTCAGCAAGAACCGCTGTGGTGGTGAGCACCCCACACAGGAGCGCTCCGTGGATCAACCACGAAGGTAGGGTCATAAACATGTCTGGCTCGCTTATTGTTGTTATGGCGCGGCGTTGATGTTCAAGCGGCTGCGAATTGACAGCCCCGGGTGTTCAAGTCGATGGCATACAGCGATGTCGAGGCGCTGATAAACAAGCGCTCGCCACGCAGTCCGCCAAAGGTGCAATTGGAAACTTTCTCCGGCACATGGATCTTGCCCAGGCAGGTGCCGTCGGGCGCATATACCTGAATGCTGTCCAGGGAGCTGATGTACAACCAACCCTGATGATCGACCCGAAAGCCATCCGGCAGCCCCGGTTCGATCACCGCAAACACCCGGCCATTGACCAGCCTGCGGCCCGCCTCGACATCAAACACGCGCACGTGATGGCAGCCTGCTGGATCATGGGAGGCCGAGGTATCGGAGATGTACAGCAAGGATTCGTCCGGCGAAAACGCCAGGCCATTAGGCTTATGGAAATCATCGGCAACCCGTTCCAGGACGTTGGCGAGCGGATCGAGACGGTACACATGGCAGCCATCCTGTTCGCTGTCGGCCTTGTAGCCTTCGACGTCACTCATGATTCCGTAGGCCGGATCGCTGAACCAGAGGCTGCCATCGGACTTGATCACCAGGTCGTTGGGCGAGTTGAGCCGTCGTCCTTGATAACGGTCCACCAGCAGCCGCACCTCACCGTCCGACTCAGTACGGGAAATGCCCCGGCGACCGTGCTCGCAACTGACCAGCCGGCCCTCGCGATCCAGGCTGTTGCCGTTGCTGAAATGCGACGGCTGGCGGAACACGCTCACGCCCTGCTCTTCATGCCAACGCAGCATGCGATTGTTGGGAATATCACTCCACACCAGGGCCTGTTCGGCGGGTAGCCATACCGGGCCTTCACCCCAGATGGCGCCGCCGCCAAGGCGCTGCAACACGCTACTAGGCTTGAGAATGTTGTGCAGCCGCGGGTCAAAAATCTCGATACCGGTCATGAGCCTCGCCCTCAGCGTTGCCAGATTTTGCGATAGGCCGCGGCATAACCGTTGTCCGGATCGAAGGTATTACGCGGACCGCCGTCCACCTGGATATTGTTGGCCGTGATCAAGTGCACCGCCGTCACATAGTTGCTTGGCCCAACCCCGGCAAAGGCGCGGTTCAGTTCGTCGATCCACTGCCAGCCGTGCAAGGTCACCGGCTCCGGTACGGTGGCGGCCTGGTAGCTGGATTTGCGGATGCGCTGGTACGCCGATTCGCTGCCGTCACCCGCCGACAGGCTCAGCGGTGGCTGGTCGGGCTTGCGCCCCAGGCGGCTGAGGGACGAGCCGATAAAGTCGAAATACAGATCATTGATGCCCAGGGTGTAGTTCCACTTGTCGCCAAACCGCTGCAACAACGATGTGGTCAGCTGCGGCATGCGCGACGAGGTTTCAGCCAGCGGCGAATCTTCCAGCGCCAACAGGCTGCACCCGCGGCATTGCTTGATGACCTCGGCCATAGCGTCGGATTTGGCGGTGGCCACCGCGTACAGCGAATCGGTGAGGATCACCACGCCGGCCTTGCCGTCCGATTGCGCCACAGCGTAGTAGGCGGCGATTTTCGCCACATCACCGGGGTCGGTGGTGACATTGACGAACAAGCCTTCCTCGGCCATCGGCCCGGCGCTTGGTCCGGCGTGCCAGCCCACCACGGGGATCTTGGCCGCCTGGACTTTCTTCAGGGTGCTGAGCTGTTCCCGGGCGTCGAAGCCACCCAGAATGATCCCGTCCGGCTTGAGCACGATGCCTTGGTTCAACGCCGCCGTGCGCCCGGACACACTGCCCTGGCCATCAAGGATACGCAGCTTCCAGCCCATGACTTGCGCTGCGGCCTTGACCCCTTCACTGACCCCTAGCACACCGCTGTTGCGCAGGTCCGAGGCGATAAACAGCACCTGTTTGCCCGCTTGCGCCACGGGCCCGCTGTCCGGGCCTTGCCAAGTGGTCCAGGGCTGGGTGGCCGCCTCCACCCGTTGCCGGGCCTGTTCGACAAACTCGTCTGCCGCAGCCTGGGCAATACTGGCGAGCGAGATCACGGCGACACACACGAGCAAGCGGGTACGACGAAACACTTCAAGGCTCATAAGGTTCTCCCAAAAAAAAGATGGTTCAGGGTTTGGCCGGTGTATTGCGCACCCGCACCCGGCGCCGGCCCGCATAACCGGCAATGCCGATGGCCAGCAGCAAGGTCACACCGTTGAACAGTGGCTCGACAAAAAACGCCCCGCCCAGTTGCTGGATACCGGCGATGCCCACCGCCAATACCGCCACGCCAATCAGCGTGCCCCACACATTGACTCGGCCCGGCTTGATCGTGGTCGAACCGAGAAACGCCCCGACCAGGGCCGGCAACAGGAACTCAAGGCCCACGCTGGCCTGGCCGATCTGCAAACGCGAGGCCAGTAACACCCCGGCAAACGCCGTCAACACGCCCGAGCCCATAAAGGCCCCGACCACATAACGCCGGCAGGGAATACCATTCAACTCGGCCGCTTTCGGGTTGGCACCAATCGCATAGAGAAAACGCCCGATCGGCAGATACTCGGTCACCACCCACAGCAACAGCGCCAGGCCCAGCACGTAGAACGCGGCGATCGGCAAACCGAACAGGCTGGCACCGTTAAGCAACAGAAAGCCTTCTGGCAAATCCCCAAACACCTGGCGGCCACCGCTGTGCCACAACGCCAGGGCGTAGACCACGGTGCCGGTGCCGAGGGTGGCGATAAACGAGTCGATCCTGGCCATTTCCACCAGCAAGCCGTTGATCAGGCCGAACAACAACCCGGCCGCCAGCACGATCAACACCGAGGCTTGCCAGGAAAAGCCATAACGGGTCTGCAGGCTGATCGCCAGGATGTGCCACAGCACAATGCCGTAGCCCACGGTCAGGTCGATCTTGTTGGTGAGCATCGGCACCATCGCCGCCAGGGCCAGGATCGCGATGATCACCTTGTCGCCCAGGATCGAGTTGAGGTTGAGCAACGTCGGGAACGAGTCCGGCAGCAGCACCGAGAAAAACACGATCAGCCCCAGCAACAAGACCGGCATGCCGTACACCGGCAGCAGGCGCGAAAAGTCGCGGGTCAGGATCCTCGGGCTAACCGCCGAGGCAGGATTATCAGCGTTCATGGCAGGCCTTCTTGTTATCGATAAAGTTCAATGGAATAGAGGGGGCTCAGGCAGCATCGCTGGCCGAAGCGCGGTGTAACAGGCTGCTGAGCGACAGGTCCTCCTTGCCCAGGGTCGCCACCACAGTCGAGCGGCTGAACACCAGGGCGCGGTGGGCGATGTTGGCCACCTCCTCGAAGTCGGTGGAGATCAACAACACCGCCAGGCCGCGCTCCAAGGCGCGTTGCACCAGCCGGTAGATATCGGCCTTGGCTCCCACGTCGACGCCGGCGGTGGGCTCTTCGAGGATCAGCAGGCGCCCGGTGATCTCCAACCAACGGGCCATCACCACTTTTTGCTGATTGCCACCGCTCAGGGTTTCCACCGCACATTCAGTGGCATTGGGCCGTACATCGAATTGCCGGACCAACGCCTCGGCCTGGCGCCGCTCAGCCTGCGGCGAGATCCAGCCCAGCAGCCCTTTGCCGCTGGCCAATGGGTTGAGAAATAGGTTCTCGCGCACCGACAACGGCATTGGCAGCGACTCACCACAACGGTCCCCCGCCACCAACCCCAAGCCTTGGCGCATGGCCTGGGCCGCCGAATGCGTGCGCAACCGCGCACCGTCGAGCAGCACCTCGCCAGCGTCTATCGCCAGCAAGCCGAACAAGGCCCGGCCGACGCGCTCCTGCCCAGCGCCACGCAGCCCGGCCAGGGCCAGGATTTCCCCGGCGTGCAGGTCAAAGGACAGACCGCTGACCCCGCCGCACGCCATATCACGCACCTGCAACAGCAACGGGCCGTGACTGCACGGTGCCGCCTGGTAGAGTTGTTCGGGTTCACGCCCGACAATCTGGCGCACCAGATCCTGGGGATCGGTTTGGGCGATGGCCTTGCGGCACACCAGCCGACCATCGCGCATCACCGCCACCTGATCGGCCACCCGGAAAATCTCATCCAGGCGATGGGACACATAGATCATGCCCACGCCTTGCGCCTGCAAGCGCTTGAGCACCACAAACAGCCGCTCGGCGTCGTCGGCGGGCAGGCTCGCGGTGGGCTCATCCAGCACCAGCAGGCGCGCGTCCACCGCCAGCGCACGGGCAATGGCGACCAGGGATTTCTGAGTGCGCTCCAGCTCACCCACCGGGGTATCTGGGTCAATGCTGTCGTCAACCAGGGCCAGGGCTTCACGGGCCTTGCGCCGTACTTGCCGCCAGTCGATCAGGCCGCCGCGACGGGCAAAACCACAGGTAAAGGCAATGTTTTCGGCAGCACTCAGAGAGTCGATCAACCCCAAATCCTGATGGATAAAGGCGATGCCCTTGCGGTCGGCCTCGGTTTCGATGGGGTGGCCGTCAAACAGAATCCGCCCGCTGTCGAGACGATGCACACCGGCCAGGAGCTTGATCAATGTCGACTTGCCCGCGCCGTTTTCCCCCAGCAGCGCCAGCACGCTGCCGGCCTCGACCTCAAGGCTTACGTGATTGACAGCCAAGGTACCGCCAAAGCTTTTGCAGACATTTTCAAAGTGCAGCAACGGCACTGCGCCGCGCTGGCCAGGTTCGAGAGTATTCATGGATTGCACCGTCATTATTGTTATTCGGAACTACAGCGTGATGCGGTAGACCTGCTGCGCGTTGCGCCAGAAAAACCCTTCGCGCTGCACTGCATCGTAGCCATCCAACAGGGCATCCATGGCCTGCACCAAAGCGTCATAACCAATGCGCAAACCAGCCACCGGGAAATTACTGGCGAACAGGCAGCGCTCAATACCAAACAGAGCCAGGGTTTCGCGAACCACTGCGCGGTTGCCTTCCACCGTCCAGGGTTGGTCGCGCAACCCCAGTTCGGAAACCTTTACCCAGACGTTGGGTTGGGCCGCCAATGCCTGCATCCCTCGCCGCCAACCGGCCAGGCCGCTCTCACTGCGGTCCCACGGGAAGCCCATGTGGTTGAGCACGATGGTCAATCCCGGAAACATCGCGGCCACCTGTGCAGCCTCTTCCAAGTGCCAGTAAGGCACACGTAAATCCCAGGACAGCCCATGCCGCTCCAGCAGCGCCAGGCCTCCGAGCCACTGCTCGTCCTGCAGGCTGCCCGACAAGCCGCGCACAGTATCCGCCTGGTGTGGCGTGGCAGCGGTGAGCGGCTTGCTGCGGATACCTCGCACCAGTGGAAATTCCAGGTGCAGTCCCAGAATGTCGGCGCAGTTATCAGCATGCAGCCAGGCATGGGCCACTACCGCATTCGGGAACCCGTAGCGGGCATATTGCTCATGCACCCAACGGGTCTCCCCCACTTGATCGCTGCGCTCGTGCTCGGCCTCGCAATGCACAGTGGCCAACACCCGGTGCGCAGCGCTGTCGGCCAGGTAATCCGGCGCCCGGTAATGCCGGCGCAAAGGCTGATAGTCACCGAGGAAAAACCCCGGGTCCGGCGCCCCTTGCAGCCACGGGTAACGACCGCAATCCAGGTCCCAGAGGTGATGGTGTGCGTCGATCAGGGTGATCGGTGCAGCCCCGTTCATCTCAAGGCCCAGGCGTTCGTGCAGGCCGAGGCTGCTCACCGCACGATGACCTGGGAGACATCCGGCTCCAGCAGGGTTTCGAAGTAACGCTCGAAGGTCCAGGTATTAAGGTCGAGCATGCCCACGCGCTGGTCCTTGAGGGTGACAAACGCCAGGTCTCGCGTGGGGTGCAGGCTCATGGCAATGGCAGTGCTGTCCAACTCGACACGGCGGATTTGCTCCAACTGCGGGCTGAATACCGAGAGCGATTGTTCGCCGTAATTGGTCACATAAAGCCGGTCCTGGCGGTCGCGGTAGATCCGAGTCGGGTCCGCACCGGTACGCCCACGATGGGTCACTTTCAGGGTCTCGACGTCGACCGCGACGATGCTGTTATCGCCACGCGTGGTCACGTACAACGTGCGCTCGTCACGGCTGAAGCAATTGCCTTCCGGCTGGCTGCCCGGCTGCATGGGCAGCGGCGCAATCGTCGGATCCTGGGGCTTGAGCCGGGTGATGGTGTTGCTCAACAGGTTGAGGGCAAACGCGGTCTCGCCATTGCGAGTCATAGCCACCAGATGGCTCTTGTAGCCGCCGGAAGGAATCGCCCGGTCCGGTACATCACGCAAGTGGGGCTGATCGAAGATCAGCAAGGTCGAGTTGCCTTCGCTGAGCACGTAGAGGCGGTCCTGATCATCCATCGCCAGGCCATGGGGGCGGCGGAACGGCCAGATGCTCAGGGTGCGTACATGCTCGGCGCGCTCAAGGTCGATGACGAACACCGAACAACCGCCCTCGCCTTCGTGGCTGGAAGTTTCGATGCCGTAATGGCCGACGTAGGCAAAGCGGTTTTTCGAGTCCACCACAAACTCGTGCGGGAACTCCGGCAACCGGATGTGCTTGAGCACCGCCCCCGTCTGCACGTCATAGAAACTGAAGGTATGGGCGCATTTTTGCACCAGCAAGAGCACTTCCTGATTCATGGTTCGATTCCTCTTCAAGGTAAGTCTTAGGCCTGTTCGCACTTGCGTGGCAAGGTCATGGCGAGCACCGCCGCCAGCGCCACCGATAGGGCCAGGCTGTAGACGCCGATGCTTTGGGAGTATTGGCTGATCAGTACGCCGACGATGTACGGCCCGCAAAACCCGCCGAGGTTGCCCAGGGCATTGATCAGACCACGAGCACCGCCAGCCGCTTCAGCGCTGAAAATTTTCGCCGGGATGGTCCAGAAAATTCCCGCTGCCGCTTGCAGGAAGAACCCGCAGCCCACCAGCGCGGCAAAAGACAGCCAGATCTGCTCACGCAGGATAACCGACAACGTCAGGCACAGCGCCAGGCCAGCCAGGGGCACGGCAATAAATGCCCGGCGCTTGCCGCTGCGATCCGACAGGTTGGAGAACATCAGCATGCCGAACATCGCAGCGATATAAGGCAGGGTCGCCAGCATGCCCACCTTGCCCATGCCGCTCTGGGTCAGTTCCTTGACGATGCTCGGCAGCCACAGGGTGTAGCCATAGATACCGGCCTGGTAGAAGAAGTTGAGGGCGATCAGATGCCAAAGGGTCTTGTCAGCCATGACCTCGGACAACGAGGCGTTTTTCACGGCCTTGGCGGCAATGGCTTTCTGTTCTTCGGCCAGGGTGGTGATCAAGTAATCGCGCTCACGCTCACTGATCCACTTGGCCTCTTGCGGTCGGTCGCTGATGGTCAGCATCCACAACACCATCACCGCCGCCGACAACAGGCCTTCGATGATGAACAGCATCCGCCAGTCCAGGGCCGCAATAATCCAGCCGGATAACGGCGCGGTGATGATGCCGGCCAATGGCACGAACATGATCACAATCGCGTTGGCCAGCCCGCGCTCCTTGTCGGGGAACCAGTTGCTGATCATGGTCAACACCACCGGCAACATACCGCCCTCGGCCACCCCCAGGGCAAAACGCAGGAACAGCAATTGATAGTGGTTGGTGACAAAGCCCGTGAGGATCGAAATCACCGCCCAAGCCAGCAGCGACCAGCCGATGAAGCGTTTGCCACTGCCATGTACCGCCAACTTGCCGCCGGGCACTTGCAGGAACAGGTAGCCGACAAAAAAGATACCGCCCGCCAGGCCCACCATACTGGCAGAAACACCCAGTTCGTCAGCCATGCCACCGGGCATGGCGAAGGCGATATTGATGCGGTCCATGTAAGACATGATGCAGGTGATGACAATCGGTGGAATCACCCGTAGCCAACGAAGATCGACAACGGGCGGACTCTGGGTAGTCGCCGGGGAGCTGGTTTGCATATCTTGATTCCCACTTCTTATTTTTTTTGTGGAAGCGCTTGAGTACTTGGGTTGCTAGCGCCGGTTGAGGCCCATGCGGCAAGCGATTTCGAAGGCCTGGCGCATCGCGCCGACGTTGGCCTTGCCCTGTCCGGCGATATCAAACGCGGTACCGTGGGCCGGCGTGGTGATCGGGATCGGCAGGCCGCCCTGCACCGTGACGCCACGGGAAAAGCCCATCAACTTGATCGCGATCTGGCCCTGGTCGTGGTACATGGTGACCACCGCATCGAAGGCATTGGCATCACCCTGGACCTTGAGGAAGATCGTGTCGGCCGGGTACGGGCCATCGGCATCGATCCCCAGGACCTGGGCGGACTTGACTGCCGGGCCGATGATGTCCAACTCCTCACGACCAAAACTGCCGTTGTCACCGTTGTGCGGGTTGAGCCCGCAGACGCCGATGCGCGGCTGCGGCAAACCGCTGCGCTTGAGTGCCGTGTCGATCAACTGGATGGCCTGCACCACCCGTTCCTGGCTCAGCAAGCCTGGCACCTGGGCCAGCGCCACGTGGGATGTCACCCGGGAAGTCCAGAGGTTGTCGAGTACGTTGAATTCGCAGAACGGCCCGTCAAAATCCAACAGCTCGGCAAACCAGTGCAACTCGTCGCTATGCTCCATCCCGGCCATGTGCAGGGACGTTTTGTTCAGAGGACCAAACAGCAGGGCATCGGTGGTGCCTTGCTGGGTCAGGCGCAGGCCTGTTTGCAGGGTGTCGAGGCTGTAGCGGCCACCGTTGGCGCTGGCCTGGGCATAGACAAAGTCACGACTGGCATCGCCTCGGAAGGGGTAGAACAGCGGCGTATCGTCGCTGAACACCAAGTCATCCAGAGAGTCGATGGTGCGGTAGGGAAACGACAGGCCGGCGATCGCCATGCCACGCAGCATTTGCGCTTCATCGGCAATCAACAGCACATTGGCCTGGGCGCGGACAACAGGGTCAGCCAGCAACCTGGCCACCAGCTCGGGGCCAATACCGGCGGGGTCGCCCAGGACCATGGCAATGCGGGGTGCGGTCATGCGGGATTCCTCTTAAAACGGCGTGCATTGTTGTTCTTGTATAGGGGCGCAGTTACAAAAGATATCGCCCGTTGGATGGCATGAACTATCAACGCTACGAGTGATAACCGTCCAATCAAAGGTGATGATAGGGCGATACACTGAGGTTATCGCCAGACGCCCCCACTTCCCCCTTGGCAAGCCTGCACAATTCTTGTAACTCTGGGTGCTCTCCTCCTGACCCGAGTCTTGTCCATGAGTCGAATTCCCGAAGCGCACCTGATCCACAGCCGCCTGCGCCTGAGGCAATTGCGCTTGATGCTGGCTCTGGATGAATTGGGCTCATTGCGCAGGGCCGCCGATGAAATCGGCATGACCCAACCCGCCGCCCCCAAGATGCTGCACGAGGCCGAAAACCTGCTGGGGGTCGAGTTGTTCGAGCGCATGTCTCGTGGGATGCGGGCCACACCGTTTGGCGAAACGGTGATTTACTACGCCAGGATGGTGTTCGCCGAGCTGTCAGGCATGCGTGAAGAACTGGCCGCGCTGGAATCCGGCAACCTGGGCCGGGTGACCATCGGCGCGATTCCGGCACTGGCGTCCGGGTTGCTGACCCGCACTATTGCCACCCTCAAACAGAGTCATCCTCGCCTCTCGATGAGCATCCAGGTAGACACCAGCGACGTGCTGGTCCAGGCCCTGTTGCAGGACCAGTTGGACGTGATTTTAGGGCGTATTCCGCCTGGCGCCCGCGCCGATGAACTGCTCTTCGACAGCCTCGGCGAGGAAGCCCTGTGCGTGATCGTCGGCGCCCAACACCCGTTGGCCAGCGCCACGGCCCAGGACCTGAGCTGGGGCCAACTGCAAGGCATGACCTGGGTCTTGCAGCAACACCCCAGCCCGATGCGCTCGATCATCAACCAGGCGTTCTACAACGCTCAACTCGACATCCCGAGCAGCATCGTCGAAACCACCTCGATCATGACCCTGCTGTCACTGATCCAGCAGACCGACATGTTGGGCGTCACACCGTTGTCGGTGGTCAATGAATACCCCGGCAAACACCTGCTGGCCGTACTGCCGATCGAGTTTGAACCGCGCCTGCCGCCGTATGGCTTGATTACCCGGCGGCATCGGATCAAGTCGTCAGCCATGCAGGCATTTATGGGGGCGGTGAGGACTGTGTATGAGCAACAGGTTCAGGAGACGGATTGACTTGCCCCAGAAACTCGCAAACCTTAACTGGCCTCTGAGTTGAGCACGGCAACGCCATTACGCCTCGCAAGAGACTTCATCTGGCAAAGGATAATCGCTCGCATGGATGAGTACCCTGGCCTAAAATTCGAGGTATGGTCGTCTACCCCCGCCGTCTCATGGACAGCGGACAGGCCACAAGAGTTGGGAATCCACGTGCATATATATGAGAAAGGACGACGTTTAGTGGATGATACTTTTGGAAAGGTCATATACCAAGGCCAAGAGCTTGACCGAAAAACTGAATCGCCCCGGATTCTTTAGACACCTTGCAAACTCATTGCGTAACGCTTTTCAAACTCTACCGGTGACAGCTGATTGTTGAAACCATGGCGGCGTTTTGCGTTGTAGAACATCTCGATGTAATCAAACACATCACTACGAGCATCTTGCCGCGAGGTGTAGATTTTCCGCTTGATCCGTTCCCGTTTCAGAAGCTGGAAAAAGCTCTCGGCCACGGCGTTGTCATGACAGTTGCCTCGGCGACTCATACTGGCAACCAAATTGTTCGCTTTCAAAAAAATGCGCCAATCAGAGCTGCTGTACTGGCTGCCTTGGTCGGAGTGAACCATCACCTCCTGTTTCGGTTTTCGCCTCCAAACCGCCATCAATAACGCATCAATGGCCAAATCACTGGTCATCTGCGACTTCATTGACCAGCCAACGACCTGACGAGAAAACAGATCCAGCACCACTGCCAAATACAGCCAGCCTTCATACGTACGAATGTAAGTGATGTCGGTGACCCAAACTTTGTTGGGTTCTACGACATCAAACTGGCGCTTCAGTAAATTGGGTGAGGCGACCGCAGGCTTACCGCCGTACTTTCCAGGGCGACGTCGATACCCTGTCTGAGAGCGCAGCCCTTCAAGACGCATCAGCCTCGCCACACGATGGCGACCACAACCCTCACCGACTTCGCGCAGATCGTCATGGACTTTGCGATAGCCATAAACGCCGCCGCTCTCCAGCCAGGAATGCTTGATCAAACCCAGCAGTCGCTGGTCGTCTTTGGCGCGTACAGATTGCGGCTCAGACAGCCAGGCGTAATAACCGCTGGGATGGACTTTCAGTGTCAGGCAAAGCCGTCGAATCGAATAGTCGCCCGCTCGCTGCTTGATAAAGGCGTACTTCAACCGCACTCCTTGGCAAAGTACGCGGCGGCCTTTTTTAAGATGTCTCGCTCTTCGGTGACCCGCTTGAGTTCGGCTCGCAGACGACGCAGTTCAGCGTGCTGATCATCATCCTGCTGCCGTTCTTGTTGAGGTTTGCTGTAGCGCTTTATCCAGGCATAGAGGCTATGCGTCGACACGCCGAGACGAGCCGCTACATCAGCGACAGGCAGCTTCTTTTCGGTCACTTGATTGACCGCTTGGATTTTGAATTCTTCGGGGTAACGCGGGTTGCTCATGGCACCTCCTAATTGGCCTCAGTTTAAGGCAAAGAGGTGTCTACGAAACCCGGGGCGATTCAGTCAGCAACGGATACCCCGCAGCAACGAAGCTCAGCCTGTTACTACTGTCAGGGTAACGTATCGCCTTAAGCGCAAAACCATCCTCAACCGGCCTGCATGCTCCTCAAGCTTACGGACAAGATCCCCAACTGCTGGCGTTGGCGCCGAATTGACCCAGTTGTCGAGATATCACTGACCCGGGCAGGCTTCTCAATAACCAATACTTTTACTGGATTTGTGTTGGCTGAGGATGGGTTAATAGCACGTCAGAACGTGGGTCAACTCAGCATTGGCGTTAACACCCGCTACGCAGATTCTCGTCACTCGTGCATGCTCTATGGCTAGACCACTCTTGGCGGTTATCGCCAAAATTCAAAGGACGAAGCAGGCTTTTCCATGAGCGGACTCGCAGACGAACACATCCCCATTGCTCGCACTTTTCATGAGATTGAGGTGAAAGCCAAAGATTCCGACGAGTCGGACATTTCTCACTGGTTTTCTGGTACGGGAAAACTTCGCTGGTCAGAGCTGCTGAAAGAGCACCGAGTCATTTTGCTATCCGAAGCAGGCTCAGGGAAAACCGCTGAAATCCGTCACATCACCAGGACCCTTCGTGCTGAGGGCAAACATGCTTTCTTCATGCGTATAGAAAATATTCGTCCGCAGATCGAGGAAGCGTTCGACGAAGGATGTTATGAAGAGTTTATCGACTGGGTTGATAGCGGAAAGCAAGGCTGGCTGTTCCTAGACTCAGTAGATGAGGCAAAGCTGCACGACCCGCGAGATTTTGAGCGCGCCATGAGGGCAATTGCAAAACAGCTCAAAACCGTTCTTCCGACAGTTCACATTGTCATCACTGGCCGAGCAACAGCATGGCGTGTGAAAACAGACCTACTTCTCTGTGAAACACTGTTCCCCTCCCCACTGGCTCATCGAGTTCCTGAAGAAGGCACGAGTGTTGGCGAAACAGGCGAATCAGCCACAGAGCGCCCCAGCGGCTCGCTCGGTACTTCCAGTGTTTTCAAGATAGTAGCCCTGGACGATCTGCACGATGACCAGATTGACCAGTTTTTGCAGGCAAAAAACGTCAATAATATTAAGGTGTTCAAAGATGCTGTGGCGCGAAAGGAAGCATGGAGACTGACTACCCGCCCCATTGATCTGACAGAACTGATTGAGTTTTGGAAAGCAAACGAGCGCATTGGGTCAAGCTCCGAGCTGATGCAGAACAGCATCGACCGTAGACTGAAGGAGCATGATTCAAACCGCGATGACCTACTTCCGATAACGCCTGATCAATTGAGAAAAGGGGCTCGCCTGCTAGCAGCTGGCGCTACCTTGGGGCAAAGCTCGTCCATCGTACTGCCAGACATAGAGATTCAAATCAAAGGAATCCAGGCCGCTGACGTTCTGCCAGGCTGGACGTCCAAAGATGTCAAAACGCTGCTGAGCAGGCCCATCTTCGAACCAGATATCTACGGAGCGGTACGCTTTCACCACCGTGCGGATTCCACGCCATTCGGACACTCAGCCCACGAACATCCGGACACTCGTTCCACGCTCATTCGGACAGGCAGTCGGAGCGCAGCGACGCAGGTTTGCATTGTTAGTCTGAAGCCCCTGCCGTCGTCAATTTCGTTGCGCGCCTGCGCATCGATTCGCCCTTCAGTTCGATCCGGTAAGCGTTGTGCACCAGCCGGTCGAGGATCGCATCGCCTAAGGTCGGATCACCGATCAGCGCATGCCATTTGTCCACCGGCATCTGGCTGGTCACCAGTGTCGAGCGGTTACCGTAACGATCATCCAGCAGTTCAAGCATGTCGCGCCGTTGCGCAGCGGTAAACGGCGCCAGGCCCCAGTCGTCCAGGATCAGCAAGTCGGTCTTGGCATAACCCGCCATCAGTTTGGCGAAGCGGCCGTCGCCGTGGGCCAGGCCCAGTTCCTCCAACAAGCGTGGCAGGCGCAGGTAGCGCACGCTGTAGCCGTCGCGGCAGGCCTTGTGGGCCAGCGCGCAGGCGAGCCAGGTTTTGCCTACGCCGGTTGGGCCGCCGATGATCAGGTTCAGGCCGTCGCGCAGCCACTGGCCGCTGCCCAGTTGCAGGATCAGCGCCTTGTCCAGCCCGCGCGGGCTGCGGTAATCGATGTCTTCCAGGCAGGCGTTATGGCGCAACCGCGCTGCTTTGAGGCGAGTGGTCAGGCGGGCGTCTTCGCGCTCGGTCAGCTCGCGATCGACCATCAGACCGAAGCGTTCGTCGAAGCTGAGATCATGGATATCGGGCGTTGCGTGTTGCTCGCCCAGCGCCTTGATCATGCCGTGCAGGCGCAGGGTTTGTAGCTTGTCCAGGGTCGGGTTCGGTAGCATTTTGATGCTCCTTTTTCAGGTCAGTGGTAGTAGCCGGGGCCACGCAGGTTGATGTGCTCGTCGGGCAGCAGCGGCAGGTTTTGCTGGGCCAGCGGCAGGCGCTCCAGCCCTTGGCGCAGGATCGATTCCAGGCTCTTGTAACTGCATGCGCCCAGTGCCAGCGCACGCTGGCACGCGGCTTCCAGCCGCGCTTCGCCGTGCTGTTTGCTCAGGCGCAGGATGCCCAGGCAGGCGCGGAAGCCGTGCTGAGGATGGATTCGGCGCTCGAGGATGTAGGCGATGACGCCTGCGGTGTTAGGCCCGGTCTGCTCTGCCCAACGGATCAACCGTTGTGGAGTCCATTCGGCGTGCTCGCGGTGGCTCTTGGGCATGTGCTCGGTTTGGGTGGTGTGGCGGCCATTGTGCTGCGAGCGAAGGTGGCTGGCCACGCGCTGGTTGGCGTGGAAGCACTCGACGGTCTGGGCGGTGAGTCGTACTTCGAGTTGGTGCTTCACTAGTTGGTACGGCACCGAGTAGAAGTGGCCATCGACCTCGACGTGATAGTCGATGTGGACGCGCACTTTTTTCCATTCGGCATAGACGTAAGGGTGTTCCGGCAGCCCTTGCAGGGCCGGTTGGTCGAGGGCCTCGAAGGCTGACCGGCGTGAGCCGGGCAGCTTTTTGAAGGGCTTGTGGTTGAGGCGATCCAGCAGCAGCGCGATGGCTGTGTTGAGTTCGCCCAACGAGAAGAACTGCCGGTTGCGCAGCACCGCCAGGATCCAGCGTTCGACCACTTGCACGCCGACTTCGACCTTGGCTTTGTCCTTGGGCTTGCGCGAGCGAGCAGGCAAGACGGCGACGCCGTAATGCTCGGCCAGATCGCGGTAGCTGGGGTTGATATCCGGCTCGTAACGGTGCGCTTTAGTCACGCCACTGCGCAGATTATCGGGCACCAAGATCTGCGTTGTGCCGCCGAAAAAAGCAAAGCATCGGACGTGCGAGCCCAGCCAGTCGGGCAGTTTCTGCGACCAGGTGGCCTCGGCAAAGGTGTAGCTGGACGCGCCGAGAACGGCGACGAAGATCTGCGCCTGGCGGATCTCGCCGGTTTGCCGGTCGATGACCGGCGCTGTTTGCCCGGCGTAATCGACGAACAGCTTTTCGCCAGCACGATGCTCCTGGCGCATGACCACGTCGACCTTGGCGGCCCAAAGGCGGTAGTGCTCGCAGAACCAGCTGTATTGGAAGCCTTGCGGGTGAGCGAGTCGATATTCCTGCCAGAGCAAGGCCAGAGTGACGCCGGGGCGGCGCAACTCCGCGTGTACCCACGCCCAGTCAGGCATCGGGCGCTGGTCGGTGGGCACCGGCACTGCCGGTGGAAACAGCCGTCGATTCAGCTCCGCATCAGAAATATCGATGGGCCACTGAAGCCCACTTGCGGCGAACCGGCAAAGGTAATCTCCTGCACTCGAATGGCCGATGGATAAGCTGGCGGCGATCTTGCGCACGGACAGGCCGGCGTCGAACTTTAGGCGTAGTACCTCTCGGATTTTACGCATGGATAAACGCTCCACGACGACCTCTTCGCTTCGATAAAAGAGGCCGATGGTAGTGAATAATCCTGCGTTGCTGCCTGCCTCAAAGTGTCCGGATGGCCGTGGAATCGGTGTCCGGATGCTTGTGGAATGAGTGTCCGGATCAGCGTGGAATCAGTGTCCGGATGTTGGTGGAATGGGTGTCCGGATGGTCATGGAATCCGCAACCACCGATCAGTACGAGAGTATTTAACAGCGGAATGGCTGCATAAACTGATCATGAATAATGCCTCGCGACTACGGGTCGAAAGCCTTTTCTTCCGTAGTCAGTACGACATTGAAGTGGTCATTCCAACGATGCGGCCAGTACTGAGCTGGCTCGCTGTCATGGATACTCGAATCCTTGAGCGAGTACGCCGCGTAGCTCCGGAAGTTGTGTTTGAAGGTGGGGATCCTAGCCTGCTGCACAAAGACGTCAGGATCGAAATCTTGCGGCAAGTATGTGCCGAGCTCGTCTCTGACTCAGGCAGTCGCTCATTGATTGACTCGACGTCAGCACGAAGATTTGCCAGCGCAGATCTCGCCGACGAGATAAATGCGTTGCTCGAACAATATCGCGACCACGAGACAGTAAGTTGGTTTCTGCTGATGATGGTCTGGCAGGGAGAAGTTGCAGGCTGCTTGGCCCAAGCCAAGAGCTTCGCATGTGAGTCTCGGGACAAGCACACTCGACTGGCCGCGATCTCCGCACTGGAAGCTCTGAACGCGAAGCTTGAGCTGGAGGAAGTCCGCAACGGGTTTCTCGAAGAGTCTCCTGAGCTGGATCGTAGCTGGCTCGCTGAACTGATCGGTGGGCTACCAGCAACCGAACCTTCCGTAACATGGCTCTTGTCAGCCGCCGAACGTGCCGCACCCGAGGAGCGTTACCACCCCGACAGCCTTAGTAGAGTGCTGGTGAGCCATGTAAAGGGATGGCCTTCTCACCTAGTTGGAGCTCTAGCCGAGGGCTACTACGCGTTACTAAAAACACCTCCAGTTGATGACACATACCTAGCCCAAATTTCAATACGCTATGAATGGCTGATCCAACCAGCTGCCAGTGCGATTTCTCAGATGGTGCTGGCGCGTACTGAGCTATGCCTAGAACCCGAGATGCTTTCTCTGCTCAGGATGATCCCAGCAGCGGACAAATCAAACGAACACGATATCCAGCCGCTGGTGCATTCCCTTCGAAGCGACATCGCCGATTGGCCGGCGCTTAACCATGCGATGTTTTGGCACGATGTTCGCGAATGCAGGATTCGGAACGTGAACGGCCGCAACGATGGCCTTGTGAACTTTCATCAAGTGGGTATTTTCGGCTGTTTGTGGAGCTTGCAAGCCATCGGTTTTTCCACCCTCTGTGATGACATAATTTCTCGCCCACTGCCAGACGACCGGCTTGTAGGGCTTTCGGCGGCGTGGACTCTTTACCAAGCCGCAGATAGGCCCGGGGCTTGGCTCAAGGATCTAAAACGCGTTACAACGGGGAATCCATCCCTCGAAGCAATGCTCACTAACTACTTGAATCCCCCCGAAGATGAAATGGCGAAATTCCTCCAGCGAGAGTCAGAATGGAAGAAAAAGGCTGAGAGGGAAAAGAGTCGGCGCGAAGTGCAGGCGACCGACTGGAAAAACAGACTGAGATCAAACACAGAGTCGCTCCGCAACCCGCCTGTTCTCGGACAGATTACAAATGGGCAGCTATATCTGTTGGATCAAATGCGACAAAACTCGAATACCCATACCCACTGGAGCGACGCCAACTGGGAAAGCCTGATACCTGAATTTGGCAAGGACGTTGTCCTGGCATTCCGGGATGGCGCAATCAATTTTTGGAGGAACTACTCGCCTCAATTACGCTCCGAAGGAGCCCCCCCAAACAGTATCCCTTACACAGTTATATTCGGGCTGACTGGTCTGTTGATTGAATCACAGCAACCACAGGCCATGCTGGGCCTCTCGGACGACGAAGCGAAGTTGGCTACGCGCTACGCCATGCATGAATTGAATGGCTTTCCGAGCTGGCTGCCCTCGCTTTTTGCATCTCACCCCAATTCGGTAATCGAGATCGTGTTGAACGAGATTGATTATGAGCTCACCACGCCGGCCGAAGGAGCAGAAAATAGTTACGTCTTGTACGACGTGAGCTGGAGCGGAGAATGGTTGTGGCCTGCTTTAGCATCTTTGATCATTCCTTACATGCGCAAGAAAGACCGCAACATCTCTCAGCTCAGGCAGCTGCTAAGCATTGCCCAGGGATCGCCGCTCGGTGATTCTGAGCTGGCCTCGCTGGCTGCGCGAAAAGCTCGGGCCAGTACTGAAAGCGTATTTGCAGCTGTGTGGTTTGCAACATGGGTAGGGGTAGCGCCGCGTCCGGGCCTGGCAGCTGTTTCGGCCCACTTAGCCGCAATGACATCGGCACAGGAGCAAACTAGCTTTTCGACGAACTTTATCACCACTCTCGTCGGAGGTAGGTTTGAGAAACGCTGCGCGCGCCAAGGATTCAGAACTGTTCCAATCATGAGCGACCTGTTCCTGCTCATGCAGCGCTACATCAGAGAGGAAGAGGACATTAATCGTGCGAACTCAGGAGTTTACTCGCGTGGGGAGAGAGACGCCGCTCAGGACGCCCGCAACGCTTTGCTTTCTTTCATCCGAGAGACACCTGGCAAAGACGCCTTCCTAGCCCTGATACATATTTCACAGAGTCACCCAGTGCCGAGTGCCCGACAGTGGATCGCAAGACAGGCTAAAGACAAAGCCACCCTTGATGCTGACTCCGTTCCATGGACAGCAGCACAGCTGTTGGAATTCCACAGCGGCCTGGAACGAACCCCAAACAATGATCGAGAGCTGTGGGAGCTGGCCGTCGACCGATTGCTCGACCTGAAACATGATCTTGAAGACAGCGACACGAGTAATGCGACTATCCTGCAAAAATCGAATCAAGAAACCGAAATCCGAAATTACATAGGCGGCTGGCTAAGAGACCACGCTCAAAATCGCTACTCCGCCCCTCAAGAAGAGGAGTTTTCAGACGCAAAAAGGGCTGACCTACGAATCCACGGGCACACGTTCGACGGTCAGATACCTGTGGAGCTCAAACTTGCTGACAACTGGTCAGGTGCGCAGCTACAAGAGCGCTTGGAAAATCAACTTTGTGGCGACTACATGCGTGATCGACGTTCGAGTTACGGTGTCTTTCTTCTAGTGTATCAAGGTACCCGATCCAGAAAGTCCTGGACGGCACCACCCAACAAGCAGCGGCTGCCCTTTGACAAGCTTGCGGACGCTCTTCAGAACGCCTGGGTGGGCTTCGCTCACCAATTTCCTAACATAAATGGCATTAGGGTCATTGGGATTGATCTCACCAAACGAGGCGTGGATGCGAAGACAGCATCACTCCAGCGTAGGGCAAAAACCGGCAAATAGCTGTGAGAAAACCTCGACCGTCTACGCATACCTCATGGGGCGGAAGGCGGGAGCCACTAAGGGCTAAACTGCAAGACGTTTCAGCTCAACGGTCTTCGGCACATGACGAGTCGCGAGCTACTCAAAGACCGACGCAAAAGCTCATGTGCCAGCGGAGAAAATGACGGGAGTCAGAGAGGCAACGCGCAGCGGTCATTTCTGATCGTCATGACCTTTTGACAATCCCTCAGCAGCCCTTCGACTTCCAGCGAGTATCCCAATAGGTTCGTCAACCTCCGCCTGTACCGCAGCGTGGATAAAACGCCCAACATCGGGTTTAGAAGCCAGGGTGGCCCTGGCTTCTTTGATGTACTGATCTTGCATGAGCCACTTATCTGTCCTGACCTTACGACGTCCCTTCATTTTCTAACTCGCAGGCCGAATTCAACAAGGCTAGTTTATCAGTTCGAAGATGCCTCGCCAGTCGCCCGTATCAGCGACCGGACTCCTTAAAAAAGTCGTCCCTAGCAACGAGACCAAGATCGCTGGAGTGTTTCGGCGAATCATCGCTTAACATGTGTTCCGCCCGCCGTTGCTCCTTGATATTTGCCAAGGCCTGGAAGAAGCAATGTTCACAGAGATGGATCTCGTACCGCTCTCCATCATGCAGAGTGCCATATCCCCAGTGCGCTTGTAGCGTTCCGAACTGGTATCCGCCTTCCTCGATGCGCGTTGAGGTGCCACATACGTCGCACTTCACATCGATAACGCTCTCCACCTCTACTGGCCCAGTGATCTTCATTGCCAGCATCTCCATAAGCGGTTGCTGGCCAGCAACGCCTCATGGCGCCGCCAGTGAGCCACTGGCCATTCAGTTTTAGGCTGCTGTAAGAGGTTCATTCATCAAGACTCGAACTGAACAACTCAGGGTATCCGCTGATTGCCAACTCGCGCCGAGGATCACCAGGCTGCGTCGAATGAATGACCTCATCAAGCCACGCTGCGTGGAGCAGCAACCTGGCCTCCGGGTAATGGCGAAGCAGCCGCGCTGCCTCAATGCGGAAAGGTTCAGGAATCAGCTGACTTTTCGAAAGCTCGCGCAGGAAATCTCCCGTCTGAATCACACAGCGGGTACGCTCCACCGGCATCGTCATTTGCGCACTCCCACAATAATCGCACGGGCTAATACTTTAGCCTTGCCTCAAGCAAGATCTTGTCTGTTGCGTGCTGATCGAAGCTCCCACGCCACTCCGGCCAGTTTAGGGTCAGAGAAAGAGCTATCCGCCTCTTCAAACGCTTATTGTCCGAACAAGAATGCGCTTCTTTGCTCGGCTCAGGCCATTTGCCGATCAGCGGTCGACCAATCGGGTAAATATCCCCAGCGATGATCTTCCAAGACGATGGATCCATACTATTCTTGAGCTAGCCCTTGGCCAGCACTCAATGCTCGCCGGTTGCCAAGGAGGCAGAGCAGTGACTCAAGGAGACGAATGTGAAATTCGATTTACGGCGTGCCATCAACAGCATCTCTGACATAGTAATGAATCGCCCAGCACCACTACGGGAATTTGATCAGATCTACATGAAAGTGGCCGACATGGTCATTCAGGCTGAGTACGTTGCCCGGGTCTTCGATGGTAAGAAGGTGGTCTTTGTCGGTGATGGCGACGGCATCGCTCTCTCAGCAGCCCATTTGAAGGCACAAGGGGTAGTGGACTATGGACCATCATCTATCACGCTGCTCGATTTCGATGAGCGCATCGTCAATTCTGTCCGGCGGTTCGGAGAAAAGCTGGCGGATAAAGTTCATATCACTGCCGAGCTTTATAACGTCGCCGATCCACTGCCAAGTCACCACTTTGGAGCTTACGACGGGTTCCACATCAACCCACCATGGGGCGCCAGTAATGATGGTCAGAGTGTCACGGCCTTTTTGGAGCGCGGCAGTCAGGCTACCAATGCGAAAGGCTTGGGGATCGTCGTCATTGCAGACGACCCGGGGCTCGCCTGGACACAGGAAGTGCTTCGAGACACACAGAAAAGAGCAATAGAACTCGGTTATGTCGTAGCGGAGATGCTCCCACAGTTACACCTTTATCACTTGGATGACGCACCCGACCTGCGTTCATGCTCCTGTCTGTTTCGAAGGGTTGAACCCAGACTGATGGAGAAATCGTCCGAGAAGCTCTCCACAGCGCGTCTTCGCAATTTCTACGGCAAGAACAACCCCCTCACTTATCAGTACGTGCGCGAGATACCGACACTCAACGTGGCGAAAGAAGCGGATCAGCGATATACCCTCGAACAGTACAAGGAGGTACCAGATGCCTAACCCAATAGAGAATGGCCAGGGCGTGATCTTCATGAAGGTTGGCCTTCATGCCTCCGAAACGTTTGAAGACATCGTGCGCCGGAAAAAAAGAGAGTACGAAGAAGCCGGGTCGATCTTCTGGGGCTATGGCGGCAGCTCATGCCATCCAACGACGATGGTTCAGCCTTTCGGTAAGTCCATGGCACAGGCCGGTAAGCAGTTGCTCATCATCATGAACGAGATGAATTCCAAACACTCAGCTCCGCCTGTCGCCGCCTCTCAATATTCAGAGGATGGAGTTGACTGGCAGGCAGTCCCTCAGGGCATCGAAGTGCGGGGTTCACGATTCGCTTTGGTGCTGGATAACTTGGAAATGGCCGAATTCGAGGTCAATCTGAAGGAGTTTGAGGTCGGCTTGGGGCAATCCCGAGGGAAGCTCGCTTCAGAATACATCAAAGGTCAGAACGACAAAGGCTGCCTGATTTACAACGAATTGGACATTCCACCACCACCGGAACAGCGCATCATCAAACAAATCGGTTTAGTAGCCAGGGTGAAAGAACCGTTTGCCGTGTTCCTTCGGTAATTCAGGGAGCATAGAGATGGGAAAGGTCATCTACCTGACAGGAGCGCCGGCGACTGGGAAATCGACCCTGACTGCCCGTGTGGCCGCTCATGCAAAGGATATAGAGGTGTTCACGTACAGCCTGGAGCTTGCACGGGTCACGTCATCGCGAATCGGAAAACTGACGCAGAGCGACATGCGAGAGCAGTCCGCCAAAATCATAACCAGAGAAGACGTCGCGCTTGTCGACGAGCAACTAATCGAAAGGGCCGCCTCGTTCAGACAGCGGGATGGATTCCTCGTTATTGACTCGCATCCAGTGACGATTGAGGAGTTTGGCTACAGGGTTACGCCGTTTACTAAAGGGATGCTGTCCCGATTATCTCCAGACGTTATCACCTGCCTGTACGCGGATGCAGCTACCCTAGAGGCTCGTATCAAAGCGGACGCTGCGGGACGGCCGCTGCCATCGCCTGCCGACCTGAGTCGTCACGTCGACCTGCAGTGCCAAGTAGCTTGGACCTATGCGTTTGAAACAGGCGCTTCCCTTTACTTCCTAGACGCCTCGCTACCTGCGCACGAGGTGATGACGAACTTCATGAAGGTCGCAAAAATCCCAGATATCACGCTGTCGCAGGCAAGCCCTGATCCATACCGAACAAATCGAGAGTAAAGGGCGTACGGCTTTCAGGCTTGCGCTTGCTGCGCAAACGAGCAACTAGATGCTCCCAATCGGCGAGGTTTCCCGAAGCTGATATCACGCCAATATCTTGGACATCTGTTCTAGAGAGCAACTCGGGATTCGCTAGCTGAACCGAGTACGGCGCTTCCATATCAGCAACGAAGCTTACGGAGTATTTCTTGGCCACGTTGCCGGTGAGGGCATATTCAGCGTTGCGGACCACGGCAGTTACTTGGGAGGCACCCAACGACTTGTCACTTGAGAAGTTACGTAGAAATGCTGCGGTCACTTCAAGCTCAGTTTTCGCCGCCAGAGAAGCGGCTGACTTGCATACCAGGGCGTAATGGCTGGTCTTGCGTCGCCCAGAAGGCAGGTCAGCGCGACTCGTGACCAACACGTGCTCAGGCAGGGCGTGGTACTTCCCGGCGCTGTCGACCCAGCTGTTCCATACGAAGACATCTCCTGGCGTGACATCAATGTCCTTAGCCTTACTGGCCATAGGCGAAAATACCACTTTCATGTCGCCATCAATCAACGCGGCAGCATCCCGAGCATTTTCGCCGAGAGATTGCCCAATTCCCCAGAAGAACAGCCCATCCCCCAACTGACGCTCCCAGTCCTTGCGGCGAATGATGAGGTCGAGGCCTTCGCCTGACTCAACGCCCATTTTGGTCCAGCAGAAAGTTGAAGGGAGCATGCGGGTGATTCCTTGGGTGGTTACACCGAGAGTGTACCAAACAGCCTATTCACTTTCAATTCAAAAAAGTCTATATTGAATAACATGAATAACCTACCCATGAAAAATGCTTACGATGAGCTGCTCACTGTTCTCAGGAAGGATACGCGGAGCGATGGTCAAATTGCCCGGGATAGTGGGGTTTCTCAACCTACGATCTGGAGGCTTCGCAACAGGCCAACCGGTCGTCGGCGAGCAAGCGATCAATTCAATAAGCTGTGTCGATTCTATGGATTAACTGAATTACCCAAGCTGAGTCCTACGGGATCATTGGAGACAGAGCTCAAGGGTGCGATAATGACATTATGGGATGGCTCAGATGAGCATGCCCGGGCGCTGATTAAAGTACTCCGTAGCCTCAAGGCACTTGATGTACGAAATCACTCGACGCCTGAGGGCTAAAAGCAACACTAAGGGAGGTCGAAATGCCGGCAACACAAATCGACCGAATATTCGGGGTACTGGAGTCTGCAGGCTACCCACGAGAATTCCAGCATTCCCTGCTCCCTGACTGGGTGACTCCTGACGTGTTACAGGACTCAGGAGCGACTCTTGAGGTTGCGTCCATTCTAGCTAAACGCTTGGGCCTCCGGGTCAGCCCTCTGGTCTCAGAGTCACCTGGGCTTGAAGATCTGCGCCGACGCGATGTGAAGTACAAACGTTCGATTCCAAATCGCTCCCGCAATCTGAGTGCAGCGACCTCCTTGGCGATGTTTGCGGCCGAATCAGCAGCTTACGCCACTCCCGTACCCTACACGCCGTTTCCCAGGGATCCTTTGGAACTGCGTGCGGAGATACTCAAGCACGAGCCCGGTAAGTGGCTGGGGTTGCGGAATTTGCTTCAAGCTTGCTGGCGACACGGTGTGCCAGTCATCTATCTCGATCACGTCGGTGACGGACTGCCCAAAATGGATGGGATGGTCACTCATGTCGAAGGCCGTCCCGTCATCATTCTCTCCAAGAAAAGCACTTCCTGGGCTTGGCAGTCATTCATCATCTCCCACGAGATCGGTCACTGTGCTCTTGGGCATATTGAACCGGACGAAATCCTGATCGACGAGACATTAGGTACCGAGTCCTACGCGATGGACGACCCCGATGAAGACGAGCAAGCGGCAGACCGATTTGCGATCACGATGCTGAATGGTCGCGAAAACGCTACCTACGGGGCAGAGGGTCGGCGCGCAAGCGCTGGAGGACTCGTGGAAGCTGCCATGGCTTACGGGACCGCTCATCAGGTGGACCCAGGGCACATCGTACTCAATTACGCCAAGCATAATGATGCATGGCCGATGGCGATCGCAGCTCTCAACATGATGCAAGTTGGACTTGAGCCAGCAGGCAAAATCGTCAACGACCTTGCGTGGCGTTGCCTTAGGGAAAACGTGCTTCCCAGCGACACTGCGGCGTTGCTCCACCGCGTTATGCCTGCTTGAAAAGGATTTCGTAATGGCGCTCAAACTCTTCGTCGACAACGATGTGATCTTGAAGCTGGCTCAATACGGAATTCTTGAACACCTAACCGCACTTTTTACAGGCCCGGTTGATCTGATCGCACTGAATTCTGCAAAGTACAAGCTGCTTCCAAAACGGGATCGCCTGGAGTTGTGCAAAACAGAGGTGGTCGCCAGCCGAGTGCAGGCATTTCTGGATACCGCGGTCCCAGCCTCGTCAGAGCCTGTTGACGTTGAACTCCTTGAGAGACTGAACGGCTCGCCCGGTATTGATACCGGGGAGGCACTTCTCTTCGCGGCGGCCGCCAGCGCGGAAAACGCAAGAGTGCTCACTGGTGATAAACGAGCACTTACCGGACTCGTCGAGCTACTAGACACCCATTGTGCTCAGCTCTTAGCTGGCAAGATAATTATGCTGGAAGCTCTCCTTCAAGGTTTCACCCAAATCGATCCCGGGCATACCCAGTACGTTGTTCGATTAAACCCAACGGTCGACAAGGCGCTCACTAATGTTTTTGGCGTTTCCGCACCAGCCTCAGTTGATAGTGTTTTGGCCGGGCTAGAATCGTACAAAGGGCATGTGAAGAAAGCACTTGGGAATCTGCTGAACAATGGTCCACCGTTCTAGCTGAATCAACCGCTCGCGCTATATCCGCATGGAGCAATTACTAGTTCAGCGATTCAACTCGCTGATAATACTGGTCTAACAGACTCGATAGGATTGAAGAGATCTACCGCCAAGCGTGTTAATGCCAACACCGAATTGACCAACGAGCTGACTCAAGACTGACCCACCTCCATATCGGTATAAATCCAGTCAGCCAACTAGCGTTGCGCGGGTATCAAGTACAAATCGTCATCTAGATAACCGCCGTTACTCCATTTACCTGGGCTTCTTAGGGGGCTGGGGGCCCGGTTGCGAATCCATGTACTGGTGGAACGCCCGCACCAAGTCTTCGTCCGTAGCTTTCGGAACCGGCGAACGACGATTTTTTCTGGCAGTAGCTTTCTCCTCGGGGACAAGGATTTTATTTAACACTGACCGCTCCGCTGGGGTGGTTGAGGAGTCGAAAGCTCGCGCTTGAACTCGCTTGTCCCGCTCGGCGCGTGTAAAGCTCACCACATTCGACTTGTATTCTGCAGGCAAATCAAACGGACAAACCAAGTCCAGGCGCGCTCGCTTGGAGCCTTGATTGATCATTTGCAGTTGCAGTTCTTCAACATCGCGCGCGTTGCTAGTGTATCCACTGGAGCGATATGCCCTAAAAAGATCATCGACCTCAATCTGCTTTCTCCCCGCAGTACGGCATTCGATGTAGGCCGCCTTGAGCAAAAACATTGCGAGCCGTTTGATGCCAAAAGTCGAACGGTAAAGCTCGGCAGCGAATTCGTCCGTGGAAGCTTTGATTCGATCACCGCTGACCCTCATGCATTCTTTGACATAGTCATGCCAATCCTGGCTTTCCGGAGTATCCGGCAGCATTATCCGAGGCTCCGAAAGCAGCCTCTGTTTATCCTCACTGTTGCGCCGGAAGAGCTTATGAATAAGGCTGAAGTTCGACACATAGATCATCGGCGGGCCGATGCCCGCCATGGTCTGCAGAATATCGGTGACTTTGGAGGCGCCCTGACCGGTATTGATATGCTGGGTTTCGTCCAAGGCCACGATTGACACGCCATCTCTACTTGCAATCTGCCTGCTTTGGACGAGCAGTTTTTTCAGATTTCCTCCGCGCCCATCATGTTCACCACCAATGACAAAATCCAGAAGAAGCTGCTTACCACTGGCTTTGCCCCGAGCACTGGCATACCAATAGCTAGTCAGATAAATGGTGCCTTGGAACAAATCACATGCAAACTCTATCGGTGGGGGCAGAGCCCTCAGCAAAGCAACGATCGTTTGACTCTTACCGACTCCCGCCAATCCGTTCAAACAGATCGGGAAAACCTCAGTGTCGGCAGGAGTGAAGACCTTTTCAGAGTACCCTGCAGCACTGCTGAACGTTTTAAAACTATGCAAGTTCGCGAGGTTGATCATTTCCTGAATGAACTGGAGGGAAAACTCATTCGGTAGATAAATCTCCATGATCTTCTCCGCGAATTTCTCTGCGGCGACCCGTGGCTGCAGTGCCTCCAAACCTTCGACAGGGTCTGGATGCAAAGTAACTCGCTTGCGGATGTTCTCAATGTCCGTATAACCATCGAACCGCGTTTTGATAGCAGGGTTCATTTACTCGCTCCCCTGAATCGGTTGAAGTCATCGGTGTCGCGTCGCGCAGCGCCCCCCTTCGAGGGTCGGCCAAACTTCCGCTCGCCGGCGTCCCAATCCTCGCCAGTGTTTTCTTTGAATAGATCATCAAAATACTGCTCATGTGCAGGCTGCTCATCACGAAGCCCTGCACCGCTGTGCCTTCGCATCTCATCGATTTGCTGCAGATCGCGTAGCGAGATATCTATAGTGCCCAACGACGTACGAGCTGTTCGGACGAAGTCCAACTCGTACAAAACTCCCTTCACTTCAATCCAGATATGACGAACGCACATGGTCAAGGCGTACGCTGCTGTTTTGATCACACCGTCACGCGCGATCTGGTCAAATACTCCCGTTCCCGCTAACGCCCGCGATCTGTATTTACGCCCGTAAAAATAGACTCCGTCTTTTCGAATCACCGCCGGCCGCCGGCTAAGAAACTCCCTTACGGCGCTTTCGAAAGGCATCCCGATTGATGAGTCGCGACCGCGCATGCTCCAGTAGGTGAATATGTCATGCGGCGTCGGCTTGATGCCCGCCTGGTACATTTCATCGTCCATGCGACGGCTCGCGTCGGATAGATGATTATTCCTCAAAGCCCGAATGATCTCGCGCTTCGCCATTTGCACAAAATCAAGCTTGCTATGAACATGGGTCGGTTGACCAAGCGTTTTCTTATCCCTGGGGTGCGAGGACTCAACTGTTGCCTTTGATTGTCCGGAGTAGATAGGCGTCAGCTCAACAGACTTCAACCAGTTGATCTCAACATCACTGTCATAGCCCGCAGCGGGACCTCTGTCGAGCACCATCCCCCCGGATAAACCGATGCTTGGCCAGTCCTCCGCGCTGATTTCAACACCGTATTGCTCGCAAAACTGAACCTTGTCGCACGCCATACAATAGAGGGCCATTCGATAGGCTTCCATGTTCTCCTTACCTTCCGAGAAGCCAACACCCAACACCATCCCTGACAAAGCACAGACCGCACGGACCACGCAGAAGCTGTCAACGGCACTCCCTTCCGTCAGACCCGAGATCTTTTCCGAGATGTAATACCCGTCGAACTCCACACGCTGGTTTACATTAATCACGCTATCCGCAAAGCTCCCTTGCGACCCTGCTTTCGCACGGGCACCGTGCGTTCCTTTCAACGCAATTGCGAGTTCTTTAGGGCTGATCATTTTTGAAATCCAATAACGAAACTGAGGGAAGGACGGAAAGGGCTTTCCTTGAGGATGTCGGAACTCGATGGGCTGATTCTTTTTTTTAAACGACACGCAACCAAAGTTGTCCGTGAGAACTTCTCTGTAGATCTTCCCTTGGGTTTTGGCAGGCGACTGGTGGGCGATGAAGCCTTTCAAGAGGGCCTGCTGCATTTCAATGTTGCAACGGTAACCCTGACGTTTACCTTTGCGAGAAGGCCGACCAAGCTTCGTCGTCTGACCAGGTCCTTCACGATCCCATTTCCCAATTCGGCAGAGAGGCGGGAGCAACGCCCATTTGTTCCGGCCGAAGACTACGTAGGTGTAAAACCAGAGTCGCAATCTGCCAGCGTTCTGTTTAGGCCGCTGAGCCTTAGCGCCAGCATTGATAAGTGCCGCGGGGTTATCACTGGCCAAAATTTCATCGCGGCGAGTTATAAGATCGGCGATGGCTGCAAAGCGCTTGTCCACCATTTGCTGGTAGCTCGTCTTTTTAGAGACTCTGCACTCTTCCAGATATGCGATATCCACGCCCTCTCGGAGCTGAAGCCAAGGGGGTGTCGACTCAGCGGGACCATCTTCCACGATCCAACCGTTCTCAATGGCCTCTTCGAAATCGAACTGACTCAACTCAACCAAGTCAGCGCTAATTTTTTGGCTGCTCTCACCGAACTCGACCAACCGAACGCGGTTTCGGTGCCCATCGCTGATGAGGAAGTGGTAGGTAACCCCCTTACAAAGGTTGAGAAACCCACCAGGCGCAAGGATCCGGGAACCCGCCCTCATGGTGCAGTCCCTTCAAAAAACGAACTGAACTCCACAAGCAGATCACAGCCGCCAGTGACAAGCGGATGATCTATCAAGATTGGCTCATGGAAGTCCACGAGGATCTTGCGATCCCAGATATCCTGATAAATTTTCGCGATGAACTGATCTCTGAAGCCCCACCGAGCTCCGTATTCAATCGCAACGTAGGCCACGGGATCACCACGATCCACGGAATCCGCTACCTCAGCACTAAAGTCATCCAGCAGAGAGCTGCCGATCGAGAAATCGAGGTCATGCATGCAATACAACAGGTCGAGGTTGGCCTGGACAACTGGTGGTAACAGATCGCGTGAAACTTCGACGGTGCGAATGCCGGCGCTGGCGTAATACCGGCGCTCCAATTCGCCCCGGAGCTCGGCGTGCTCACGATCTTTTTTCTGCTGAACCGCGGTTTTAGCTTTGCCACGCCGACGCTCGTGGAAGGCAGAACTATCGTCTTTCACCGTCCAGTTGATAGCGAAGGGCCCGCCACAATCACTATGGAGATAGAGGAGCAAATCTCCTAGGTACGGATAAGGCATTTTCCGCCACACGCCGGCCGCATCTTCCTTAGTAATTTCATAGTGTTTAAAACCAATTTGCCTGGCGATTTCCACAGTACCGCTCAGCGGGGGAGGAAAGGTACCCTTTGTAAGCGGATGCCCCCTCAGGGGATGTGGCGCGTGTATTGGCCAGAGCATTTTTTGCTCATGCAGCTCAAATAGGGCGGGGTGGTAGAGCGCCATTTGCGCAAACAGCTTTTCCGGGCCTGATAGGAGATGGATCGTTCGTCCCAGCTTACGGCTATGCAGCCTACTGATACGTGATCCTTTTGGAGCCTCGCGGGGAAACGCCAGAATAGATGGCACATATTCCCCACCCCACTCAAACCGGCTCTGCCGGCCCATTATGAGGTCAAATCTTTCCTGCGGTTTCATCCAAGCAATCCGATTACATGGAAATCGCCCACTGTGCATGTGCTGGGGATAACAGCTCTATGCACAGGCGAAACCCTTATCCTACGGGAGGATCGTGCCGCGTTAGCCTGTGGATAACGCGAACTTTCCTGTGGATGAGCGAAGTCGTGCAAGACTTGACGTCCTACATGCACGGGATAGACAATGGACAAGTCAGGGGTTCTACTTGACTTGTCCACAAGGGCCCAAGGTCGCACTTGGGCCCTTGTCTAACTGACTACGGCGCTCTCATTTAGCAAGCTGGCATCTGAAGTCCGTTCGTATAGCTCAAACCTTAGGCGTAACCGCCAGCAGCGAAACGTCCACCTCATCAGTGCCTCAATCAGGCATCAAATATGCAGTCCGTCTCAAATCCATGTTGATAAAGTTTTGTATGTTAACGCCGGAATTTCCCGCCTGACAACAGTTTTGCGCGCCTGGATAAAATTCAATGGGTTAAGAATTTCTGCCAAGTAAGAGCGCACTCAGAAGTCTGGTCACCGCACACAAGAGTACGGCCTGTCAGCGACGACAGTTCCACTGGCTACGGCGCGGATAGGCCGTGTCGGGGGACGAAAGCATTTCTGAAACCGATACGTTCTCCGTCTGTGTGCGTTATAGGAATATAAAGTTTATGGTTAATTCCATTTGGGAATTTCTCATTTTAACAACTTAGGCTTAATGTGATTTTATTTAAGTGGTTAGTTATTATGAGCACTAACAGGAGGCCAGAGACTTATTTAAACTGGCTCAAAGACGAATGTTTTTATAGTCTTTGCAGCCGACAACACATGTTTTGGGCAAATAGCTCTGCTCAAGAAACCCTTGCATCATTATTTGAATGCAATATTGCCACCTACTCCCATGATTTCCCAAGAAACCTCAACAGTCTGAACAAAAATGCGATAGCCGCGTGGGGAAGTGTAGACGAAATAATTGATGAGCACACAATAGCCCCTATTTTCTTTCCTTTTCAATCAACAGAGCATATAAGCGCTCACATAGAAGCAATGAAAAGTGAAAGCTTGGGGTCTATCAAATATAAGCTTGGACTCATCACTGGCCGATTTGGCGCTGAGCATCCGCTGAAAGCCTGCAGCGAGTGCATCATCAGTGACAAGTGTATGCACGGAATTACGTATTGGCATCTATCTCACCAGCTTCCTGGAGTAACAATATGCCCAATACACAACTGTGTGCTCAAAGAGTCGAAGGAAAATAGACAATGGTCCAAAGTGTTTCGCTGGCTCACTCCCTCAGAGTCAATTCTTATCGAAAGCGAGAATATAGCGTCTGACAAGGATGTGTTCGAAGCATTAAAAAATGTATCTGTTGCTGCTACCAAACTTGGAAAACTGCAAGGCAGGGCCAGGTACGAACCAGAGCTAGTAGCCCAAGTTTATGGCGCCGCGCTGGCCCGCCTTGGGACGTCCCGAAGCGAGAAAGATGCTGCTGCACGAGACTTTACGCATTACTGTTCGCAGCTTCGTAAACACCCGCAATTCTCGTCCCTACCAGATTCCGTTATGTGTGCGATAGCGTTCACCTCTCAAATGACTCGAAAGCCACGTGGTTATTGTCACCCATTGACACACCTGGTGCTAATTTCGTGGCTTTTTGGAAGCATCGAGGTGTTTAGTAATGCTTATGAGCATCAAGCAACAGAGAATACAACTATAAAGACAAACACGCCCCAAAAGGTTGAACACTATAAAGCTAAACCATGCGCAACAGAAAACTCTGTCATTCATGCGCCAAAATTAAAACCTAAGAAAATTTTCGAGGAAGTTAGAAACGAGGTATTGCAACGTTTGAGAAACGGCATGTCCAAAGACGAGGTTAGCCTCGATTTTGGGATATCAGTAAGCACAGTGAATCGCCTTCTAAGGCTAAATCCCAAAATTGTAGAAATGAGAAATGAGAGGGCCAATCTCGGGAAAATTCGGCAGCAAAGAGAACAATGGAACTCGATCGTGGATAACAACCCCGACCTCAGCGTGAATGAAATTAGGCGCCTGATTCCAAATATTTATGCTTGGCTCTATCGCAATGACAAAGCCTGGCTTTCTAAAAAAAATATGAACCTACCTAGCGGAAGATCTGGTAATAACTCTAAAGTCGACTGGGAGAGTAGAGATGAAGACCTATGCACCATAATCAAAAACATAATAGCACAGCGAGATCTTAACTCGGTACGCCTGTGGAAGTACGACCTATACCAATTGGTACCTGGTTTGTATTCGGCCCTTGAAAGCAAGCCGCATTATCCTAAAACTCGGGTCCTACTCGACAAGGTAACACAGTATGCCTCTGACGTACGTCAGTAATAGCGGCTACGGGCAAATTATAATTTCAGCATTATAAGTTTAATTATTACCCGTTTCAGTAAGGTCTGCTCGCGGGCTAATTATAGGTATGTAAGTCTTTTTCGTTAAAACTTTTTAAGCACCGTCAGCCTATATTAATTAGTTTAATAAACTTAAATATTGCCGGGGCCGGGGGGATTTTCTTACGATGCAAGCGCATAAAATCGAACTCCCCAAAATACGGCTTGCACTGAGGAGGTAAAAGGCAAGTACGCCCGTTACAGACGTTTTTTTGCATTTTGAGACGCCTTTGCGTCGGGTCCTCAACTCGAATGAGAGGAATGCTGGTTGCATCAGTCCCCGCTTAATCGATCCGCTCCACGTAACGGACAACGGCAGATACCAATCTGCGTGTGCGAGCAACCGATCGGAGTGTCCCCGCTGGAGCGTGATTGATCCAGATGCTGATAGCCCACTAACCCAAGCCGTTATGACGGAAACCATTAATGAATTTGGAGCTTTCGCTAGCTGAAGCGAGGTGCCGCCCACCAGGCAACCGGATTAATTAGGCTTCAGCGGTCACACTTGACCCAAACCTGATCTAGACGAGCGACAAAACAGCGATACGTGGCGCTGCTGCACCACCTGGTCTGGAGAGGCAAGTGTTCCTAAGACCTATCGATAACCATATGGCCTCCGCAAACTAATTGCATCAGGGATCTGCTAACCATGCTGCAACGGCTTCGACTCTCCTCGGCATAGGAACGGGCAGTACAACGTTACATCGGGACAGACCTTTAGCTTATTGCCAGCGTCTCGTCCTGTTGCAAGCGGGGAACGCATGGAAGAGAAGCATAAGCTGGGTGCACGCCGCTGGGATGTGTTTCTGATGGGTTGCAGCAGCTATACCTCCCAGGGTTCCAGAACAGAAGGGAATGGTTCCTGACAAACGGGTCTCGACTCAAATCCTCAAAGGCAGGCCATGACCATTCGGCAACACCAAGACGGTAGTTCTCTTTAACAAAATGCTCTGAACACTGACCAAAGCAACAGTATGTATCCCAAAAATAATTAATACTCGGCGCATTAGCTTCCAGCTTATGACAGTCGGCCGCAAACTCAAAAAACGTCTTATATAGGGATGCAGCAAGCGCAATTAATTCGCTAGAAAGCGAGTGATATGCCCACGAATCAATTACATCGTATAGCCCGGAATTTTCAATATAGAGTTGAAACTCTGCTACCGTTCCATTTTCCAGTGAAGCGCTTGGATAGTTAACAGCTTTTTCAATCAGCTTCGCTTCCAGGACTACTGCTGCCGTATCGATATAGATGTGGTGGTCAGCTTGGCAGAGATCGTCGAAGAATTGAGCCAGGCGGAGCGAGCTCGGGTCGAGGTTCTCCACAGGCCGCGCCTGCCATAGGTGGCGACCGGAGCATCCACCCCACATGACGCTAAAGGCATGGCCGCTCCCTGCAAATGGCTTGTCGCAGAACTCACATGCCGTAAGCAACAAAACATTATGTTTAGCACACACTTTAACTTTAGGAAATATACGACGCCAATACGAGTATCCCAGTCGAAGCTTGTCCTCTTTAGCACATATGGGGCAATAGGATCTCACTGCAGATAAGCTGTCAAATCTTTCATAATTTGATATATACAGATGGCCCGAGTATGAATGGTTGAATCTAGATTTCAACAAACTTTCCCAAGGATAAATAGTATGTCCATGAAGCAGTTTGTTGAAACCGTGGCAACCATACCAACCAAGTAACTCAGCGATTATTTTTACTTCGCTACTATGCCAATCCCGGCGAGAAAGACTTTGAAAGACGTGGCTGTCAATGCTTGTGATAGGGACGAAAAGATTCCGTTCCACATACGAACGTAGGGATTCATTTTTCTGGATTCGCAGCAGCATATGGCGGCTCGGCAAGTCTAGCGGCGTGGTCGTGGGAGGAAACGGCAGGCCGAATGGCATAGCAGGGGCCGGAGCGAGTGATCTCTCCGGCTTCTGCGACAGGTTTAATTATCTTGCGACAGCTTTAATTCTCTAAAATCACGGGCCTCCAGGGTGTGGCGGGTTACTCCACCGTCACCGACTTCGCCAGGTTACGCGGCTGGTCCACATCGGTGCCTTTAAGCACGGCCACGTAGTACGACAGCAACTGCAGCGGAATAGTGTAGAGAATCGGCGACAGGGTGTCGTGGATGTGCGGCATGTTGATGACATGGGTGCCTTCACCGTTGGTCATGCCGGCTTTTTCGTCGGCGAACACCACCAGTTGGCCGCCACGGGCGCGGACTTCCTGCAGGTTGGACTTGAGCTTCTCCAGCAGTTCGTTGTTCGGCGCCACGGTAACCACCGGCATGTCGTCATCCACCAGGGCCAATGGGCCGTGTTTGAGTTCTCCGGCCGGGTAGGCTTCGGCGTGGATGTACGAGATTTCCTTGAGCTTGAGCGAGCCTTCCATCGCCACCGGGTATTGCGCGCCACGGCCGAGGAACAGAGTGTGGTTCTTGTCGGCGAACAGCTCGGCGACTTTTTCCACGGTGCTGTCCATGGCCAGGGCTTCACCCAGGCGGGTTGGCAGGCGGCGCAGTTCTTCGACCAGCGTGGATTCGACGCCTTCGGCGAGGGTGCCGCGAACCTGGCCCAGGGACAGGGTCAGCAACAGCAGGCCAACCAGCTGGGTGGTGAAGGCTTTGGTGGACGCCACGCCGATCTCACGACCGGCCTGGGTCAGCAGGGTCAGG
>Ga0157370_10000676_pt1 | contig 42494 bp, 35 predicted proteins | sample C35metaG_FD_113463 | JGI IMG/M metagenome (GOLD analysis project Ga0157370, IMG submission 113463) | Corn rhizosphere microbial communities from Kellogg Biological Station, Michigan, USA - C3-5 metaG | ecosystem: Host-associated > Plants > Roots > Rhizosphere > Soil | place: USA: Michigan...
ATTCTGCCCAAAAATCTACTAATACGGGTTTATCTGATTTTAATACAAGCTCCTCGAAGTTTGCATCTGTGATTTCTAATGCCATAATTATTTTTTTTATGTTCAAATATATGTATTCAATTGCAATGCCAACTATAACGTAATGTCAATTTGACACTCTTATGGTTTGTTGGTTTTAGTTAGCTCAATTTGGAATATATTCCAGAGTAGGTATACACCTAAGCAACAAACCCATTACTCAACCAGAAACCTAGTTCAATTTGTAGTTAACAACATTAAGCCCTAGTAATTGTTCTAAAAACTTATTGTTCGGATTAATTTTTATATTCTTAGATGATAAATCTAACATAATCTGCTTCTCGCTATCAAAAACAGCGAAGTTTAGCTGGCAGTTTTGCTGATCGGAATTTGCCTTATTGTCTGATAAAATTAGTTCTATCTCTTTCATCAACTCATCATTTACCCGCTCAATAGGAACCTGAATGGTTAAACTTTTTGTTAGTTTATCCCGCAACTCAGACATTAAATTAATCGCCGTAATTTTGAACTCCCAGTCTCCTGCCTTTCCAAATCTTTCGCCTACCCTACCTCTTATTTGCAAGAAATATCCTTCGGTTAAGAACGATTTAAATTTCAGGAAGTCTTCTCCAAAAAGTGCCATTTCACAGGCATCCTCATAATCTTCAAATACAAACGTACCAAATGGTTTACCTGTTTTTGTGATTCGTTGAGAAGCGGCAACCACTAATCCGCCTACACAAAGTTCCCGGTTTTGAAGCTTGGCAAATTCGGCTAAAATATCTTCATTGGTATCGCCCATGCGTACTTTATTAATGATACTCAATTGCCTCACGCCATGGGTACAGAATTTATCAAGTTCCAGCTTATAATTATCTAATGGGTGACCGGATAGAAAGATTCCAATCGCATCTTTTTCATATTTCAAACGGTCCATCAATGCCCATTCAGGTGAAACAGGTAAGGAGGGCTCCAAAATTAAATCGGCTTTCGAACCACCAAATAACGAGGCCTGCGAGGTATTTTCATTGTTCTGGAAATCGTTCGCAAACTTGATTATCTTTTCAATTCCATTCATTTTATCATTTGGTCCAATATAGAAATATTGAGCCCTGTGGCCCCCAAATGCATCGAAGGCACCGCTATATACAAAACTTTCGTAAGCTTTTTTGTTTACAATACGGGTATTAGAACGTTTTGCAAAATCATAAACTGAAGCATAAGGGCCATTAGCACCACGCTCTTCGATAATGCTTTCTACCGCTTTTTCGCCAACACCTTTCACAGCAGACATCCCGAAGCGAACCTCGCCTTTGGCGTTTACGGAGAACTTCAGGTCAGATTCGTTAACATCGGGACCTAAAACCACCACGCCCATTTGCCTGCATTCTTCCATAAAGAACGCCACTTGTTTAATGTCGCTCATGTTATTGGAAAGTACCGCAGCCATATATTCTGCCGGATAATGGGCTTTTAAATAAGCGGTTTGATAAGCAATCCAGGCGTAACAGGTGGAGTGAGATTTGTTGAATGCATAAGACGCAAAGGCTTCCCAATCTTTCCAGATTTTTTCTAATGTTGTGGCATTATGACCTTTTTCGGCCGCCTGCTTCACAAATTTAGGTTTCATTTTATCCAGAACATCCTTCTGCTTTTTACCCATCGCCTTCCGCAAAACATCGGCCTCACCTTTGGTAAAGCCTGCGAGCTTTTGCGATAGAAGCATCACCTGCTCCTGGTAAACTGTAATTCCGTAAGTTTCTTTTAAGTATTCTTCACAGGCATCTAAATCGTACTGAATTTCTTCTTCCCCGTTTTTACGGCGAACGAAACTTGGAATATACTCCATCGGTCCCGGGCGATATAATGCATTCATGGCAATTAAATCGTCGAAAACCGTTGGTTTCAACTCTTTCATGTACTTCTGCATTCCCGGACTCTCGTACTGGAAAATCCCGATGGTTTCACCGCGCTGGAAGAGCTCGTAAGTCATCACATCATCAATCGGGAAATTATCCGGATTGAGATCGATGCCGTGCCTTTTCTTTACCAGTTTGACTGTATCTTTGATCAGGGTTAAGGTTTTTAACCCCAGGAAGTCCATTTTTAATAAACCGGCGCTTTCCACCACCGAGTTATCAAACTGGGTTACGTATAAATCAGAGTCTTTGGCGGTGGCAACCGGAACGAAATTGGTAATATCGCTTGGCGTGATAATTACCCCGCAGGCGTGAATTCCCGTATTTCTCAATGAGCCTTCTAAAACCTGTGCCTGTTGGATGGTTTCGGCACTTAAATCTTTCAGCAAGCCCATCGCTTTCAACTCCTGAACACGCTCGTATTCATCGGGACGTAAAGCGTCTTTTAAACTCTTTTCATCGAGGTTGAAAATTTTTGCCAGCTTCATGTTTGGAATCAGCTTCGCAATTTTATCTGCTTCAAATAAAGGCAAATCCAATACCCGGGCCGTATCACGAATGGATGACTTGGCTGCCATTGTACCATAAGTGATAATTTGCGCCACCTGACTGGAACCGTATTTATTAATTACGTATTCCATCACGCGGCCACGGCCCTCATCATCAAAATCGATATCAATATCGGGCATGGATACACGATCCGGATTCAGGAAACGCTCGAAAAGCAAATCATATTTAATCGGATCGATATTAGTGATCCACAAGCAGTAGGCAACTACCGAACCCGCTGCTGAACCACGACCAGGCCCAACAGATACATCTCTGCGACGCGCTTCGGCAATAAAATCCTGCACAATCAGGAAATAACCCGGATAACCAGTTTTTTCGATTGTAGCCAGTTCGAAGTCTAAACGCTCAATAATCGGTGGAGTAAGTTCACCATACCTGATTTTTGCGCCTTCGTAGGTTAAGTGCCTTAAAAATTTATTTTCCCCCCGCTTTCCTCCATCAACTTCATCTTCTTCCACCAGAAATTGTTCCGGAATATCGAATTTAGGTAAGAGTACTTCGCGGGCAAGTTTGTAGATTTCTACTTTATCTACAATCTCCTGTATGTTTAAAATCGCCTCGGGCAAATCAGCAAAAAGCGCCTTCATTTCCTCGCCCGATTTGAAATAATATTCCTGGTTGGGCAGGCCATAACGGTAACCCCGCCCGCGGCCTATCGGTGTGGCCTGCTTTTCGCCATCTTTTACACAAAGTAAAATATCGTGTGCATTGGCATCTTTTTTATTAATGTAATAGGTGTTGTTAGTTGCAACCAATTTCACCTCGTGTTTTTTAGCCAGCGAAATTAAAGATGCGTTTACGCGATCCTCATCTTCCTGGTTGTGGCGCATTACCTCCACATAAAAATCATCGCCAAACTGTTCCTTCCACCAGATCAAAGCTTCCTCTGCCTGGTTTTCACCCATATTTAAAATTTTATTAGAAATCTCACCGGAAAGGTTTCCCGAAAGTACGATAATATCATTTTTATACTGCTCAATAACTTGCCTGTCAATTCGAGGAACATAATAGAAACCTTTAGTATACGCAATAGACGACATTTTCGCCAGGTTATGATAGCCGGCTTTGTTCTTTGCCAGCAATACCATTTGGTAACCATTATCTTTTGTAGTTCTATCCAGGTGATTATTACAAACAAAAAACTCTACCCCGATTATTGGTGTCATCACCACTTCTGTAGGTCTTTCGCCGGCCTCTATAGCAGCTGCGTTTTTTGCTTCTGCCGCCTTATTATGATTGAGCACGTGGTTCACAAAGTGAAATGCACCCATCATATTGGCATGATCGGTCATCGCTACCGCAGGCATTTTCATAGTTGCTGCCGCTTTAATCAGCGCAGGAATGCTAATGGTACTCTGTAAAACAGAAAACTGGGTATGGTTATGCAGGTGTACGAACGTTGCAGAAGCCAGTTCCTCTTTGTTTCTTGCAATTTCCTGTTTAGAAACGCCACCGCCTTCTGCTTTTTGCAGTCGCCTGCGAATCTCATCAGAAGCTGATTTCAGATTAACATGCTGTATCCCAAAGCTGGGAATGGATGCCGGATTTATTTCCCTGAAACGTGGAAAATATTCTGCATCAACCAGTAATTCTTCTTTTTTGAAAACTTCTTTTTTAATCAGTTCCAGGAAACAACGGGTAGTCGCTTCTACATCGGCAGTGGCATTGTGCGCCTCATTAAAAGGCACCCCGAATAAATAGGAGTGCAACTCTGTTAAGGTTGGCAGTTTAAACTTTCCGCCCCTACCGCCCGGCAGCTGCAAAAGTTGCGCGGTAACTTCTGTACAGGTATCTAATACCGGCATTTCTGCCATGCGGTTTTCTATGCCAAAACGGTAAAACTCACACCCCATAATGTTTACATCGAAGCCAACATTCTGCCCAACAATAAACTTGGATTTTGCGAGAACTGCATTAAATTTCTCCAGCACTTCGGCTAAAGTGATGCCTTGTTCATCGGCCAGTTCAGTCGAAATGCCGTGAATGCGTTCAGCATCGTAAGGAATGTTAAAACCTTCTGGTTTAACCAGATAATCCTGATGCTCAACCATCCTCCCCATCTCATCGTGTAGCTGCCAGGCAATTTGAATACAACGCGGCCAGTTATCCGTATCGGTAATTGGTGCGTTGTAATTACGAGGCAAACCCGTGGTTTCTGTATCAAAAATTAAGTACATATTGTAATCTAAAGAATAAGCCGTTCAGGAATGATAACGGTTCTTCAAAAATAAGGAATTTGAAATCGGATGTTGTCAGGATTTTATCAACAAAATCTTACCAAGATAGCAGTTCGCCCAAAATCAGCACGACGATTCGCTTAACGCATTTCTTCAAAAAATCCATCATCTGCTGAAGCAATCTCCTTTGGAGAAATTGCAAAAAGGAGATTGCTTTGTCGTGCCTCCTCAGCAATGACGACATTAAGAAAATAGTAACGTTTGTGAAGAATCTTCCTTTAGACTTGTCTATCGGCTGGTGTCGCCACCTGCCGAAAAATTTTTCCGCTGCGCTGGCTTGCCTCGGCTGGCCGCCGAAGGGCTTTTCTCTTTTCCTTGATGAAAAGAGACAAAAATCAAGGCTTGGAACTGATGTCGGATAAAATCGTTAAAGCTTTTAGAGCGGCAGCACAAGCACCCGATGAAGGATCGGGCAAAATGCGCTGCCTTGGGTAGTGGTGGGTTGAAAGATTGTGGTCGAAGCTTTCAACGTTTTCTCCTTCCATCATTTCCCAGGCCGGATAGCATGGGGGCCATAGCGGGGTGTCATTCAGAGCGCAGCGAAGAATCCCTGTGTTTTTGTCTACTGCCTTCAGTCAACATCGAACCTTTTTTATTACGTCATTCTATGAACCGTGGGTTAAAGCGGTCGTCATCCTCAACTTGTTTCTGGATGCTACTCCAATAGGTGCTGAACTAAATTCAGCATGAAGAATCCCTTAACGCATCTCTTCAAAAAACCGTCATTGCGAAGCAGATCCTTCATCTGCTGAAGCAATCTCTATCGAAAAGACCTACAAAAAATAGATTGCTCGTCTTAGCTTCCTCGCAATGACGATTACTTAAAGAATCGTCTTCCAGAACTTGTTTCAGGATCTTACCTACCTTAATGTTTAACCCCCCGCAGGCTTTTAAAACCTACGAAATTTCGATATACCTTAAAAATGCTCCTGGCTCACCAATTCGCTTACATCATATCCCATTACCCGACAGTTCTCGATGATATCCACTAATAAGTCTGCTTCCATTTTTGGTTCTCGCGCCATAATGAAAAGATATTTTTCATCTGGATGCCCAACTACTACATAACTATAGTCATCAGCAATTTCAATAATCCAATAGCCAATTTTAAAGGGCCATAAAAACTGTGCTTTCATGTCACCATCAGCTTTATCTTGATTGAAAAACAGTTTGGAGGTAACAGTTTTCTCTTCTGGCCTCCCCTCTTTGTGGTACGTTGTCAATACGTCGAAGTGATCATCACCTTTTAGCGTATATGTTTCTGTCGTCTGTTTCCAGTTTTTATCTAATAAGGTTGGAATCGAGTAAAGAGAATACCATTTACCTTCAAACGCTTTGTGATCGATATGAGCGATGGGCTTGTTTTCCATGTTTATAGTTGTCAATGTTTTCTAAGTTAACCCTTAAAAAGGCAAAGAGTTTGACCAGGAAAATACATCATTTTGATTTCTGCTTATTTACTTCCTACCAATGATTAGTTTCTTAAAAGGATTTTTTAACCTTATATTTATTTCTACCTTCGACTAATATTTAGAGAAGCAAACCATTAAAATATAGATATATGAAAATAACGGTTGTAGGTGCAGGCGCTGTTGGGGCTACCTGTGCAGATAATATTGCCCGTAGAGAACTAGCCAACGAACTCGTTCTACTCGATATCAAAGAAGGTTTTGCCGAAGGTAAAGCAATTGATATGATGCAGACCTCTACGCTGCTGGGTTTTGATACCAAAATTAGTGGTGTTACAAACGATTACAGCAAAACAGCAGGTTCTGATGTGGTTGTAATCACATCAGGGTTGCCGCGTAAACCAGGTATGACACGTGAAGATTTGATTGGCATTAACGCCGGCATTGTTAAAGGTGTGGCAGAAAACATTTTAAAATTCTCTCCAGAAGCCATTATCATTGTGATCAGTAATCCGATGGATACCATGACTTACCTGGCATTGAAATCCTTGGGGTTACCAAAAAACCGTATCATAGGAATGGGTGGCACTTTAGACAGTTCTCGCTTTAAATTCTATTTATCTCAGGCTTTAGATTGTAACCCAAATGATTTACAGGGTTTTGTAATTGGCGGCCATGGAGACACCACGATGATTCCACTTACCCGCTTAGCCACTTACCAGAGTTTACCGGTAAGTAACCTGCTAGATCAAGCTACGCTGGACAAAGTTGCGGCAGATACCATGATTGGCGGCGCAACATTAACAGGTCTAATTGGCACATCGGCCTGGTATGCCCCAGGCGCAGCCGGTGCAGCTTTGGTAGAAGCCATCGTTCGCGATGAGAAAAAGCTTTTTACCTGCTGCGTTTCATTAGAAGGTGAATACGGTCAGCAAGACATTTGCTTAGGCGTTCCGGTAATTATTGGGCGTGGCGGATGGGAAAAAATTATCGATTTCAAATTAACCGACGAAGAACAGACCGCATTTAATAAAAGCGCTGATGCGGTTAGGAATATGAACAGCGTCCTGGCAGAAATGAAGTTAGTTTAAATCATAAATCAACTACCTGGAAAAACCTTAGAATAACTTAGTTGTCATAGGTGGTAAAAATAAATCAACCACCTTAGAAACCTAAGAACAACAGTTGATTAAACTTATTGCCTTAAGTGGTAAAATATAATCAACCAGCTTAGAAACCTAAAAATAAAACAGCTGATAAAACTGAGTTGCATTAGGTGGTAAAATAAAATATGAGATCAATCCCTATCCCATTAAAATTAATAAACTTACAAGACGATGGTTTCCACCTTTTGGTGGAAATTGTTGTTTTCAACGAAATACATTTTGCCGTATTGGATACCGGTGCCTCCAGAAGTGTATTTGATAAAGCGATTATAGAAAAACACCTTTCCGAAACCCTTCAGGTATCAGAAGAAATTAATGCAGCTACGCTTTTTACCACTACCACAACCATTCAAGCCACCATTCCAGAAGTTAGAATGGGTACACTTAAGCTGAAAAATTATGAAACGGTCGCATTTGATCTGCAGTCGGTTAGTGAAACTTACCAGCAATTTGGACACCCACCCATCATTGGAATTATTGGGGGCGACATATTAATGCAGTATAAGGCAGTAATCAATTATGATAAACTCATCATGAGGTTGTATAAGTAACATCTGATTCATTTTATAACCTTAATCATTTTTCTTGATTCATTTTCGCCGATATTTGTGATTGGATAATTTGCATTATGAAAGATATTGAGAATAGAGCCGACATCATCCGCCTGGTTGATCATTTTTATAGAAAAGTGCAGGATAACAAAACAATTGGGCCGATTTTTACACAGGTAGCAAACGTAGACTGGTCTCATCATTTGCCTAAGATGTATGACTTCTGGGAGAGCATTCTTTTCGGAAAAGCAATTTACAAAGGCAATCCGATACTTACCCATTTTGCGCTGAATGAAAAAGCACCCCTTAAAAACGAAGAGTTTAACGCCTGGAAAACAATCTTTTTTACTACTGTCGATGAGCTTTTCGCCGGAGAAAATGCAGAAACCATTAAGCAAAAAGCACAATCCATTGCTGACTTGATGCACTTTAAAATCAACTCACCAGGTAGAAACATCAACATCGTATAAACACTTTTAATTTCACCTATTTTATATTAAATTTATTTAACCAAATAAACTTAATATGAAATTCTTGAAAATTCTGCTCGGCATCATCGTCGTACTGGCAATTGTATTCGTGGTTGGCTCCTTTCTCCTGCCAAAAAGCTACGTTGTAAACCGCACTACATTAGTTAATGCACCAGATTCGGTTATTTATAAGAACATTGCCAATTTCAATAATTTCTATCAATGGAATCCCTGGGCTAAAATGGAGCCATCTGCTAAAGTGAAATTTTCCGGTACACCTTTGCAGCCAGATCACTTATATGAATGGAAAGGAAAAGAAACCGGATCGGGCTACATGAAAATTTTAACCGTTATACCGAATAGACAAGTGGACATGGAACTTAAATTCCTTGAACCTTTTGAAAGTGTTGCCGATACAAAGTTTGATATAGCATCTGAGGGAAATGGCAACAAAGTAACCTGGACAATGAGTGGCGGACACAACATGTTTACCCAATGGATGTGTGTTTTCAAGAGTATGGATAGCATGATTGGAAAAGATTTTGAAAACGGATTAAGGTCTTTGAAAAAGCAATCAGAAAAGGGAATTTAATAGTTATCACCAATTCTGAAAAAGATTTAATATTGAAAGAAACTTCATTCAAACATCTTATTTCTAAGCCTTTTTATTAACGTTCCTGAAAAAATGGCAATTAATATATGTCGTTTTAACCCAAAACGATTATATTGGAAGATTACGGAAGATTAGATCTTGCAAATCCATAATTTTTACAATTATTTTGCCCTTAAATGAATTTATTAGTAGTAGAAGACGAGCCAAATGTGGTTTCTGTAATTTCGAGAGGTTTAACAAACGAAGGTTTTACAGTTAGTATTGCGCCAGATGGCCTGATTGGGAAACAAATGGCAACTGAAAATAATTTCGATTTAATTATTCTCGATATTATGCTCCCTGGCATTAATGGGTTGGAACTTTGTAAAATCATCAAAGCGCTTAAACCAAGTACGCCTGTAATTATGCTTACCGCTTTGGGCACTACAGAAAATGTAGTAAATGGCTTAGATAATGGCGCCGACGATTACCTGATTAAACCTTTTAAATTTGCCGAACTTTTCGCCCGGATCAGAATGCTTTTAAGACGCTATCATGGCACGGTTAACCTTGATCAAATCATCAGCATTGCCGACTTACAAATAAACTTAAGTGCCAAAACGGTAAACCGAAGCCAAGCCGAAGTGGTTCTCACTGCAACCGAATACCGTTTACTGGAATATATGGCCAAAAACAAAGGGAAAATCTTATCCAGAATTGATATCCTCGAAAATGTTTGGGACATCGATTTTAACCTGGGCACCAACGTAGTTGATGTTTATGTAAATTACCTCCGGAAGAAAATTGATAAAAATGCTGACCAAAAACTGATTCATACCGCCGTAGGTTTGGGTTATGTACTTAAAGAGAAATAATGCAAATTGCCAAAAAGATCACATTACTTTTCGCCATCCTTTCGGCAGTAATTATCTCCCTGTTAAGTGGTTTTGTTTGGTATTTTTCCAATGAGTTTGCTTTTGAGGATTTTTACAAACGCCTGGAGGCCAGGGTAAACATTGCGGCACAAATTAAATTATACGATGACGACAATAATAGTGTTTACGCTAAAATGCGTAATCAATACCTCGAACGCCTCCCCTCAGAGCGGGAATTTATTATTGATCCAAAGAAAACAACCTCCCAGGTTGATCGCGAATTACCTAAAAGTTTTTATAAAAAAATTAGTTCGGGCACTATGGCCCGCTATCGGGTTGATAATCATTTTTATGCAGGGAAATATTTTAAAACGTCCAAGGGTGGCTATATTGTAATCATTTCCGCTAACGATCCTTTTGGTTTCCGCGAGCTGGAAGATTTGCAAAAAATTCTGATTATTGGATTTTTCCTTTCTATTATCTTATCCTTTGTTGTTGGATGGAAATTTTCTGACTACATGCTTACACCGCTTAGAAACATCATTAAAAGTGTAAAGAAAATAAAGGCAGAAAATTTACACATGCGTTTGGATGTTAAAAAAGGAAGTGATGAAATGTCTCAGCTAGCTCAAACCTTTAACAACATGTTAAACCGTTTGGAAACTGCGTTTGAGACCCAAAACAACTTCATCAGCAATGCTTCACACGAATTGAGAACGCCTTTAACCGTGATTACCGGAGAAGTGGAGCTGGCCATGAAACCGGGTCAGGACATGGCTCAACAACAACAGGCATTGGCAAAAATTAAAAATGAAGCCGAACGGCTGGAACACATCCTCACCAGCTTGCTTGGCTTGGCACAATCTGGCTTTAATGGAAAAAATCAGCCCTGGGAAGAAGTACGGATGGATGAATTGCTCTGGGAAATTAAAGATTCAGTCAATCAAGTTTATCCCCATAGTATTATTGAAATTGATTTTAGTAAATTACCGGAAGAAGAATCGCTGTTAATACTGAAGGTAAACAAAAACCTGATCAAACTTGCCATATCCAACGTGGTAAGCAATGCATGTAAATATTCTAATGATAAGCTAGTGAGTATAGGAATTGAGAGTAACGGACAAACATTATCAATCGCCGTAACTGACAGGGGAATTGGTATTCCGCAAACCGATATTCAACACATTTTTGAACCTTTTTATCGGGCATCGAATACAAATGCCTACAAAGGTTACGGTGTTGGCTTACCCCTATCGCTAAATATTATCAGGCTACACAGGGGGAGCATCGCCATTAAATCTCAGGAAGGGGTTGGAACGGAAATTAAAATAATATTGCCTTTATTAAGCTTGTAGCACTATAAGTTGTCGTGCTTCCACTAATATTAGCACTTTCTGAAATTCTAATCTCATTCTAATCTGGTTCTTATTTAGCTGTAATCTTATCCGCTTAAACTTGTATTAATTATTCATTTAAACAAGTAAGCAATGAAAACAGTATTAGTACCAACCGACTTCAATTTAGAAAGTACAAAGATTATTGATGCGCTTGTTCAAGCTCAGCCTCATGAAACCTTGAACGTGATATTTCTTCATGCTTTCAAATTATCTGATTCTATAACCGACATGCTTATGTTAAGCCGTCGCAGCCGCGATTATGAAAACGTAAGCGATGAGTTTTATCAGCAATTAAACGAGTATAAAAAACGCTATTCGAATGAAATCAGTAAAATCGGCATAGAATATTTTTATGGCAGTACGGTATCGGCTTTCAAGAATTTTATAGAGGCATTTGATGTTGACTGCATCGCATATCCAAAAGATTATAATTTTAAAGCGTTAAATAAATACAGCATTGATCCGAAGTTTTTAACAGAAAGATCAGGTTGCGAAGTGATTTATTTAAACATCATGACACTTCATGTTCAGGAAAATTTAATCGAAAGCCGGATTCCAGAAGCGCAGTTACAAAAGTCGAATGCCTAGTTATTAACGAATAAAGATAAGATATTATGCTACTACGAAATAACATCCCGCTCACCTACACATTTGGAAAGATTAAAACAGAATTGCTTTTCGTAATCAGTTATTCTATTGGTATTGTAGTGCTTTATCAGAATTTTCATGTCACCAGAATTTCTATTCCGGTAGCAGTGCCAGCCCTGTTGGGAACAATCATTTCCCTGCTGCTCGCTTTCAGATCCAACCAGGCTTATGACAGGTGGTGGGAAGCCAGAACACTTTGGGGTGCCATGGTAAATGACTCCAGATCAATCTCCCGCCAGATCTTATCTTTTGTAGAAAACCCCTATGGATTGGATGAGGTAAATCAGTTTAAAGAGCGTTTTATTAAGAGGCAAATTGCCTGGTGCTTCGCTTTAAGTCAGGCACTAAGGGGTTTCAATGCCCGCAAAGGACTGGAAGAATTTTTATGTCCGGAAGAACTCGCTTTTATTAAGAAACGCCGGAATGTAACCACTTCTTTGCTGGAGTTGCATGGAATGGACCTGAAAAAAGCGCTAAGTGAAGGCTGGATTAACAAGTACCAGCAAATTGAAATCGATAAATCAATTACTGCATTGTGTAACCACATGGGCGGCTGTGAAAGGATTAAAAATACGGTTTTCCCGGTTACATATAGTAAGTATATCAATATGTCTATCCACCTGTTTATTGTGCTTTTGCCTTTTGGTTTGATAGAATACTTTGGGTACATGGAAGTGCCTCTTGTTGTGGCAATTGCAGCATTCTTTTTACTGGTAGAGAAAATGGCCGTTCATTTACAGGATCCGTTTGAAAATAAGCCTACAGATACCCCTACTACAACCATCTGCAGAAATATAGAACGCGACCTTTTACAAATGATCGACGACGATAAAATATATGAAGACAAGCCACAAACAGAACTGGCTTCAGTAGGATCTTATTATATTTTATAAAATCTTAATTCTTAGTTCTATTCCGATTTGGAATGGTTAGTTAAAGCCATAGTATTCGCTCTGGATAGGGAGAAGCTAATGGCACCCATATTAATGATTAATTAATGCGCTGATTTATTGGCGCATTAATTTTTTAAAAAGCTTTTTATTTTAATTTAAAAAGATAAGCTACTTAAACCTGATCGCTTTTAAAGGCGAAACCTTACTAATTAAAAGCGAAGGAATAATCAGCACGGTTAGACACACCACAACGGTTACAACATTTAAAGCCAGCACATCCAGGAAATGAAATTCTATTGGGGCATAAGCCAAAAAATATGAAGCCTGATTCAATTTAAACAGGTGGGTAGATTGCTGGAAAAAGCCCAAACCTAAACCTAAAATATTCCCAAGCAGCAATCCAATTCCTATCAAATAAGCAGAATTGTAGAGGAAAATCTTCATAATTGACCAGTTACTTGCCCCGAAAGATTTTAGCATGCCAATCATATTGGTTCGTTCTAAAATCATAATTAACAATGCGGTAACCATATTAATTACGCCAACAATTAACATTAAAATTAACAATACCCTTGTATTTACATCCAGTAAACCTAACCAGGTAAAAATATTCGGGAAGTTTTCTTTAATGGAGAATGAACGGAGATTTTGAGGCAGCCCATCGAAAATCCCATCCGCAACGGACTTGAGCTTATTAAAATCTTTAATTCTAATTTCTACTCCTCCAATTTCTTCAGGTTTCCAATTGTTTAAGCGTTTAATAATATTGAGGTTTCCCAGTACGAATCCTTTATCTATATCTTCAACCCCGATATCGTAAACACCTACAATCTTAAATTTTCTTGGGCGTAACTGATTTTGCACAAAATACATGATGAAATCATCACCTGTTTTGAGTTTCAGTCTATTTGCAGTATAGTTAGAAATCAATAGTTCTTGTATAGCAGCTGTACTATCACTAAAATCAATTATGGTACCGCTAATAATGTGTTGCTTAATGTAATCCCAGTTATAGTTTTTATCTACGCCTTTAAAATTTATCCCTTCAATCTCATCATTGGCAGAAAGAATGGCTGGTTTAGTGGCAAATGGATAATAGAAATCGATGTCTGGATTGTTTTTTAGTTGTTTTTTAGTTTCAGCATCCAATACAAATGGTGAGTGTTCAAAGGAGTTATTTAAGTCGTAGCGGGTAATTTGTACATCGCCTAAGTAACCCCTAACTTTATCCTGAATTTCGGTTTTAAAGCCTTTAATAATGGCGATAGATAGAATCATGACAGCCAGACTCAGCATCACCCCGGCAATTGCAATCCGCACAATTAACTTGGAGAAAGTCCGCTCAGATTTTATGGCTATACGGCCTGCTATGAAATATTCGAAATTCAATTTTGATAATTTTGTAACAGCAAAAATGCTTAAATCCTTTTTAAAAATGACATATATTTGGAATATAATGGCAATAGTTTATACTAAATCATTATAAACTTAAATTGTTTTATTGTTGATTTATAAAGATTGAATATGAAAAAACACATCAGCTTTGCCTTTGGGTGGTTAATTGCACTTTCTGCCTGTGGCCAGAGTCCTAAACCTTTAGATCAACAAATTGGACCAGATAAGTCAAAGACCCACAAACTATTAATCAAAGACAATATTAAACTGCCTAGCTCGATTAAGACCGGTGCTGAGCAAACTGAAATTTACCTGTCCATGCTGGAAGGTAAGCGCGTAGGCATGGTGGTAAATCCAACTTCAGTAATTGGAACACAAACCTCGGTAGATAGCCTGCTCAAACTGGGCGTAAAAATTCAGAAGATTTTTGGTCCGGAGCATGGTTTTAGAGGTGATGCCAGCGCAGGTGTGCACGTTAATGATTCCGTTGATACTAAAACCGGAATAAAGGCAGTATCACTTTATGGCAAACACAGCACCCCTACCGCAGAAGATTTAGCAGATATCGATATCATGGTATTTGATATCCAGGATGTTGGCGTTCGTTTTTACACCTATATTAATACGCTTCAATATGTAATGGAAGCCTGTGCGGCCAACAATAAAGCGCTTATTATTTTGGATCGGCCAAATCCTAACGGGTATTTAATTGACGGGCCAATCTTAGACCCTAAATTTAAGTCGGGCATTGGCGTTCAACCTATTCCGATTGCACATGGATTAACAGTCGGCGAATACGCTCAGATGTTAAACGGTGAAGGCTGGTTAAAAAACAAAGTGAAATGTAAAATCACGGTGATCAGGAACCTGAATTACGACCATAATATGGAGTACGTTTTGCCTGTAAAACCATCACCAAACTTAAATACACAACAGGCCATTTTGCTTTATCCATCTACATGTTTATTCGAAGGTACTTATCTTAATCATGGCCGTGGAACCATGTTTCCTTTTACCGTAATAGGCGCGCCTTATTTAAAAGATAAATTCGATTTCAGCTTCACACCAAAAAGCATCAAAGGAATGTCGGAAACGCCATTATTTCAAAACCAGGTATGCTACGGCTTAGATTTGAGAGATTACGATACTTCAGAATTAAGAAAAACCAAACAGGTTAACATCTCCTGGTTAATTGAACTTTACAATGCTTCGCCAAAAAAAGAAGATTTCTTTAATACCAGATTAAGTAAAGAAATGGGGGTGATTGAACGTTTAGTCGGCGTGGCAGATTTCAGGCAACAGGTGATCGCCGGGAAAAATGAAAAACAGATCAGGGCAAGCTGGGAGCCCGGATTAAACGCTTACAAAAAAATGCGTTTGAAATACCTGCTTTATCCATAGTTTATTGATGAGTTAATGATTGAAGGGTAATTAGAGAATGATTACATCATAATTGAAGGAGAGCATGATTGAATGATAAAATGAATGCAAGTAAAGATTGGCAGCTGGTGGTATTCATCCTTCCGCATTCGCTCAGGCAACAATACTTTTAAACAATATTTATCAAGCTTTGTTGTCTATTCAGCAGACTCAGAATATTGCTAAATAACATTCAATCACTCACTAATTCATTCATTCAATATACTACATCATGAGCGGACCAAAAGAAACAAATGATAATCCAGGCAGCAATTATAGAGAAGAAGTACCGAAAGGGCGCAAACCAGTGGATCATCAAACAGTTAGAAAACCTAATGACAGTACACCGAACAAACCGGTGAAAACAGATAATCCTGCGGAGCAAAGGGAAAATGAGGAACAGCCTGTTCACCCGATAAAAAAAGCACCTAAAGCGCAATAAATAAGTTGAGGTGACTGGCATCCAGGCCACCTCAATTTTTAACTGAAAAGAAAATGTTTTATTTGCTTCCAGTAGCTTTCAAGAAAGAAAGCAACACTTTTTCATCATGCTCCAGTCCCAATTTCCCTACAGTTTTATGGTTGTTCATCTTTTTCATATACTTTTCCAGCTCATTATTTTCATAAGCGGTAATTAATAAGGGATACACGTACGAGCTTTTACAAACTGCCCTGGTGTTGCCTAATTTCTTTGCCACGCAATCGAGTACATTCACAACCGTTTTTTTAGTGTTTAATTCTACGTTTACATCTACAGAACATTTTGCAAATTGACGTAATGCCTCCAGCGTTCCACCCCAGGTTCTGAAATCTTTAGCGGTAAAGTCATTTTGGGTGATCTCTTTAATGTAGTTGTTGATTTTGCCAGAATCAATACCCCGGTGTTCTTTACCATCGGTATAATATTGAAAAAGATCCTGTCCGGGGATATCACGGCATTTTTTCACCAATTTAGCCAGGCTTCGATCATTTAATACGAGCGTTTGCCGAACGCCTTTTTTCCCAATAAAATCGATATTAATCTTGCTTCCTTCAATCTTCACATGTTTATCCCGCAAGGTGCTCAGTCCGAATGAACCGTAAAGCTGCTTATAGTTTTCGTTTCCAACTCTGATCAAAGATTTTTGCAGTACATCCACAGAAATGGCAAGCACTTTTCGTTCATCTAACTCTTTTCGCCGTAAATCTTTAGCCAGTTTTTTGCGGGCTTCGGGCAAAGTTTTCCCAAACTCATAAAGCCTGAAATACTTATCTTCAGAACGCCTGGAAGTCCATTTCGCATGGTAGCGATATTGTTTCCGGCCTGCAGCATCTGTCCCTGTTACCTGTAAATAAGCATTGGGTTTATTGGCAATCCAAACGTTTTGCCATGCCGGCGGAATAACCAGCGCTTTGATCCTGGCCAAATGCTTTTCATCAGTTATTCTTGCTCCTTTTTTATCTTCATAGTAAAACTTACCAGGTTTTCCCTTCCGATAAATACCAGGCATAGCATCCGTTACATAAACTAATCCACTCGCCTTAACAACATCTTCGCCTTGTACCATTTTTACTGATCAGGATAATTTAATTTTTAGTTATTTTGTAAAACTTAAGGTGACTTATCACATTATTTTAGAACACAACACTAACGGTATGAAAATAGTTTTTATGGGCACGCCCGATTTCGCAGTTGCTTCTCTTGATGCACTGGTACAGGCCAACTTCGACATTGTTGCTGTGGTAACAGCGCCAGATAAACCTGCCGGACGTGGGCAAAAATTAAATGAAAGTGCTGTTAAAAAATATGCGGTAGAAAAATCTATTCCTGTTCTACAACCGGAAAAGCTTAAAAACCCTGAGTTTCTGGAAGCTTTAAAATCTTACCAGGCCGATTTACAGGTAGTGGTAGCTTTTAGAATGCTCCCGGAAGTGGTTTGGAACATGCCGCCAAAAGGAACCATTAATCTTCACGGCTCGTTGCTTCCGCAATACCGTGGTGCAGCACCAATTAACCATGCCATTATTAATGGCGAAAAGGAAAGTGGCGTAACCACCTTTTTTTTAACACATGAAATTGATACCGGCGATATTATCCTAAGCGACAGCACACCAATCGCACCTGATGAGACCGCAGGAGAACTACATGATAAATTGATGGTGATCGGCGCAAACCTATTGGTAAAAACAGTCACGGCTATTTCGAACGGTGATTTTTCAGAGCAACCGCAGCCACAAAGTGATGAGTTGAAGCATGCACCTAAAATTTTTAAAGAGGACTGTAAAATCGACTGGAACAATCCATCGATAAAGGTACATAACCTGATTCGAGGCTTAAGTCCTTATCCAACTGCCTTTACCATATTAAATGATAAAACACTTAAGATTTTCAAAGCAGCGTTTGAAGATAAAGAGCCAGGAATTGCTGCAGGTGGCTTATTAACAGATAATAAAACATATCTTAAGTTTGCGACTAAAGATGGCTTTATTAAGTTGCTTGATATTCAATATGAAGGAAAAAAACGCATGTTGATTGAAGATTTTTTGAGGGGAATGAGGTTGTAGATGGATTTATCTATGCCTCGAGGTCTACCCTGCTAAACAGCATTTCAGTACAACGTTCATGGTTTCAAAAAACTGAACCCGTCTTTACAACAGATTCAGTTTTTCATTCAGATACTTAGAAAATTCATTAAAATACCTTTTCCGGCCGTAGCCCATAATCCATTGAATGCCTTGAGTAGCATTGGTAATAAATACCTCTTCGGCTTCTTTTAATATTTCCGGACTGATTTGCGCTTCAATTAATGGAATGTCGTTCATTTTGCAGATCTGCATAATTGTAGAACGCATTACCCCACCAACACAACCCTCGGTTAAAGCAGGCGTATAAATTTGCTTGTCATACACTACAAAAATGTTCGAACTGATGCTTTCACACAAAAAACCACTTTGATTTAAAATCATCGCTTCATCTAAACGGTTCTGCGTTTTGAACAGCCCGGCCATTACATACAGTAGTGCGTTGGACGTTTTAAAGTTAGAAAGCTTATCAATTGATTTGGTCATCTCATCGAAAACATCAATAATTAAACCTTTGGTATTGAGCTCGTATGCAATAGATTTTAAGGGCATTCCCTCTAAAACGTAACCTGATTTGTTAATTTCCGGAGTATAAATGCCTGCACCCTGGCGGTATACAGAAAGACGGAACCGTACATTTCCATTCCACCTGTTTTTCTTAGCTAAATCTGCGGTTTTCTGCCGGAGGAAATAATCATCCATCAAAGCATGTCCATCAATTTTTAAAGCTTTCATGCCTGCAGCTAGCCGATCGGCATGTAAATCTGCAAACTGAAGTTTTTGATTAATCATCCGCATGCTTTCAAACAAGCCATCACCAAATTTAAACCCCCGATTGGAGGTAGTTAAAACAGGCGCATCAACTGCATGATATTCATCATTAAATAAAAGGTACTCTTGAGACATATTTTATGATGCGGTGATGTAATTTTCCCATTTCGTTAAAGCTGCTTTAAAATCTGCCGGTAAGGGCGATTCAAAGTGCATATATTCTTTTGTTGTTGGATGAATAAAGCCTAAACTTTGTGCATGTAACGCTTGCCTTGGCAACAATTCGAAGCAATTATCTACAAACTGTTTGTATTTATTAAACGTGGTTCCTTTTAAAATCTTATCGCCGCCGTACATGGCATCGTTAAATAGCGGATGCCCAATGTGTTGCATGTGCGCACGAATCTGGTGCGTGCGGCCCGTTTCCAGTTCACAGCTGATTAGCGTAACATAACCCAAACGTTTTAAAACTTTATAATGGGTAACCGACCATTTCCCTTTTTCTTCCTCATCGTAAATATCCATCACTCTCCGGTCTTTTACACTTCTGCCAATATAGCCGGTAACGGTGCCATCGTTTTCAATATCACCCCAGGCCAGTGCAATGTATTTTCTGGTGATGCTGTGATCGAAAAACTGCCTGGCCAGATGGGTAATCGATTTTTCATTCTTACTAATAAGGAGTAAACCAGATGTATCTTTATCAATTCTGTGCACCAAGCCTGGTCTGCCATCATTCCCGGGCAATTGTGGCAATTGTTCGAAATGGAAAGCCAATGCATTTACCAAAGTGCCGTTGTAATTATTAAAACCAGGATGCACAACCATCCCGGCAGGTTTATTTACAATTAATAAATCGCTGTCTTCATAAAGAATATCTAGTGGAATATCTTCCGGATAAACTTCCGTATCGCGTGGCGGATGGGGCAAAACAATCGAAATTTCATCATGCGGCTTTACTTTATAGCTTGCTTTGATTTGTTTTTGATTGACCAGCACATTGCCGGCATCTATTGCATTCTGAATCCGGTTGCGGGAAGAATTCTCCACGCGAACCATTAAAAATTTATCGATACGAAGTAAAGACTGCCCTTTATCTACAATTATTTTTAAATGTTCATATAATTCCTGCTCCTCTGATTCCTGCAATTCGACCACATTTTCCATGATGCAAAAATAATCTTTTACGACCAAGAATTTTGAAATCATTTTATAATTAAAAAAATGGGCTATCTTAGTGATACAAACCGTCCTAAACCCTTCTATCATGAAAAACTCCTATGCAAAAGCCATTTTGGCTTTCTCGCTATTTGCTTTCGTTCAGCGAGCGAATGCCCAACAAGACGTTGGAAATCTGTTTATATCTGGTCCCGAGGATGCTACAAAACTCGTTAATGCCTACCTCGATCCATTGTACAAAGGCCTCGGGCAAGGACTAAACGATGGCTGGACAAACACGGCAAAATCGAAGGGATTTTTGAAATTTGAAGTCAGGGTCTCTGCATCCGCCGCATTTGTACCACAATCTTCCCGAACTTATGATGTAAACACATTGGGCTTAAGAAACATTAAACCGGCAGCGGGCTCATCATCTATCGGGCCAACCGCTTTCGGGAAAGACGAAGATGGCGGACGAATGGAAGTATATACGACCGATGGACTTCCGACCGGCAGATTCTTCAATTTACCAAGTGGAGTTGGTTTTCATGCTGTTCCGGCGCCTCAAATTCAGGCTACCTTAGGCCTACCGAAAAATATTGACATTTCGTTAAGGGCCATGCCCAAAATTAATTTTGGAGATGATTTTGGTAGCATGTCGATGATTGGCGTAGGCGCGAAAGTCGAACTTTTACCGCTGATCTTAGGCACAACAGATCGGCTGATTCCGGTAGATATTGCCATTTCTGGGGGCTTTACCCAATATAAATACAACCTGGATTTGAATATTGATAATACTTCAAATTCAGATCAACGAATTGATGCCCGTTTTAATGGTGTTAATTTCGATGCAATTGTGTCGAAGAAAATCTTATTCTTTACGCCATTTGCCAGTATCGGCTACCAGACGGCAAAAACAAATTTAAAAGCTTTAGGCACTTACAGCTTTGCAACAAGCCCGCTAACATCAGTTAGCTACACTGATCCTGTTTCAGTTAAACAAACGGATATCGATGGCGTTCGCGGCAGCCTGGGCTTTCAATTAAAGTTTGGATTCTTCAAATTTTACGGCTCTTACACCCAGGCCAAATACAGTATGGTAAATGCTGGTATAGGATTTGGAATTGGAGAGTAAAATTATCATTCTTATTAATTGTTTAAAAAACACCTGATTATTTCAGGTGTTTTTTACTTTTACACGTGTTTGAAGAAGTCTACAGCCCGGTACAAAAAATCAATATTCACCCCTTTAGCAATTTCTTTGTGAAAAGGGATGACCTGATAGATCCATATATTTCGGGAAATAAGTGGCGCAAGCTCAAATACATTTTACAAAAGGCAAAAGCAGCATCTAAAACCCATTTAGTTACTTTCGGTGGTGCTTACTCCAATCACCTGGTGGCAACAGCCGCCGCTGCGGCCCGATCTGGATTTAAAGCAACAGCATTTGTGAGAGGTGAAGAAGTGAAAAATGAAATGCTGCTGATCTGTTCTTTATATGGAATGGAGCTCATTTTTACCGATCGCGAATCTTACCGAAATAAAGCCGAATTATATAAGAGCTATTTTGGTCTGAATAGCGACACCTATTTTATTGATGAAGGTGGCGCATCAGCCGAAGCTGTTAGAGGTTGTAGTGAAATTATTTATGAGTTGAAAGAAACCTACGATCATATTTTTGTTGCAGCAGGTACGGGCACCACAGCAGCGGGTTTATTGAAAGGCATTCAGGAACAGGGTTTAAATACCAAACTCCATGTTATTCCGGTTTTAAAGGGTGGAAACTTTATTGCTGATGAAATTGCCGTGTACACCGAAATATCTAATCACTTATGCTTGCATACAGATTATCATTTTGGTGGTTATGCTAAAACCAGCCCCGAACTATTGGCTTTTATTAAGAAGTTTACAAGAGATACTGGGATACAAATCGACCCTGTTTATACCGCAAAAATGTTTTACGCGATTTTCGATTTGTGCAAGCTGAATCAGATTCCTTCTAGCAATCGCATTTTAGCGGTCCATACAGGTGGATTGCTTGGTTTATTGGGTATGAAAGAAAAATTTTGAGGTTTTAAAAAGCTGATTTAAAAATTGTGGTTTTAATCCATGTCTCGTCCTGAAATAGGTGTCTTGGTTTGAAGCGCACACGCGGCACGCGTACGCCAGCGATGTACACGCCCCGCATATGAAATACACGACGCTTTAGTTAATCCAATAAATTCAAATGCATTAATTCCGGGCGGTGAGACACCGCCTAATAAGATAATTTCGAAACAAAATAATCGTAAACTTTATTTTGTTTACAGAAAAAATGTTTACAAAAACCTTTTTCTTTCTATCTAAACAATAACCAATGAAATTAACGAGCAAACAAATAGAATTTGGTTTTAATTATTACTTTAAAGAAGAACACGATCAGATTAAATCGGTTGTCGAAGTTTCTGAATACAACGGAGCGGAAAAACTCATCATTAATTGTACGCAATTAGGCGATTCTCTTACGCCTCAATACAAAACCACAAAAGAGAAAAAACGTGTAGTAACAGAATGGTGTGCGTTTTTAACTCAAAATCAAACGGCATTCACCGAATTACACTTTGGAACCAGAATGCCACAAGAACTTTTTGATGCGGTTTGTAAGCAAAAATTATTAAAGCGACTGGAAATTAAGTGGGGCGGCTATAAGGACCTTTCGGCGATTGAAAATCTGAAAAACATCGAACTCCTTCATATTGGTTCTGGTGCAGGTGTAGAATCTATTAAGCCATTAGCTAAACTCGAAAAACTGATCGGCTTATCTGTAGAGAACTTCCAAAAAATCGCCTCTTATACTGACCTTTCAAATCTATCCGCGCTTGAAAGTTTGAGCATTGAGGGTGATGCCTTCGGACCACAATACATCAAAATAGATCATCTAGATTTTCTAAGCGCAATGCCTCAACTTAAATTTTTCCGTTTGTTAACAGAAAGGCTGCAAAGCAAAGATTACAGCCCTATTTTATCGCTGAAAAAACTCCAACATCTATCAATGAGTGCAAATAAAGAGGTTTTGAAACGCTATGATCAACTCCTGGAATTACCCGAATTGAAATGGGGAACAATCAAAACCAGACCTGAATTATACCGGAAGTAATAGATCTTTCTTCGCAAATACAATTTAGCTGCTTGATAATATGGCCAGGGCTGGTGGCTGTGGTCTCCCCTTTGATATCTTAAACACCTCCTGCAATCCACTTTAATAAGATTTCATCGGCATCTGGTGCCCGTTTTAAAATTTGCAGGCAGTTACCATTCTGCGGCAAAGCTGATGCTTTATTAACCGAATCACTTGTTCCAATCAAGAGTACTTCACCCTGACCGGAAAACAAGTAATATCGATAATCGCGTTACTATATATTTTTCTGTTGTGCTGTGCCGAAGTTAAATCTGCCTTCGAATATTTTACCAATAATTGGAACTGGTTTTTCTAACTCATTATTTGCTGCAATAATACCCAACAGTAAGAGTACAAAAGGGATTAATAAGATGAGGTAGAAAATTGCGCCCAAAGATGGAATGATGGCCAATATAATACTGCTTGCTATACTTAATAAAAAAGAGGTGATGATAATGCCAAGCGATTGACCCAAATGGTAATTTACGAGTCTGCTTTTTTCTGGTGATTTTTTAAACTCCAGGTAAGCGATGATCCAACCGATCAATGTAATGTAGGCTACAATAGCCATAGTCTTGTTTTTCATAGATTTATTTTTTTGGTGATTGAATAGGTCAAAATTAGGGCTGTATGCATCATTAACCAAGAAAACAGCGACTACTCATCGACTACCGGCAGAAAAACAGCCGTCTACAATGCGTCTACAGAAAGCAATTAAAAATCTTAACAACAGCTACTTAAGCTAAAAACACCCTTTTAGGGAATGTTTATTTTTTCTATTTTTGTTGATGCAGTTACCACTGAAAGCAATACTGATCCTGTTTTTTTTATTCACTTGCCTGCCTCAGGCAAATGCACAAAAAATATTTCTGGATTCTATGAGTCACTTACTGGTAAAGAAAAATTTGCCCAAAGCAGATCGCATTAATATCTTATGTAAGCTGGCGAAAGCCAATTTTGAACAGAACCTGCCGCTATCCTTTAAGCAGGCGAATGAGGCACTGCAGCTCGGACAGACATTATCTGATGGACGAGGTAAAGCCATGGCTTTCGCAACACTCATCCACCTCTTTGTTTGGAAAAAAGACTTAAAAAAGGCTTATTCATGCCGGGATAGCGCAATGTATTATGCCCGAAAAACAAAAGACCCGGTAACACTTGGCTTTGTTTGGTTTAGAAATGGCTGGCTGGATCTGATTAATGATGATAATTATCAATCTGCCAGAAAGCTGTTAAAAGCGCTGGATTATTTTAAAGGCCACGGTGCATCAGAATATGAAAGCACCATTTACCATTATCTGGCTAGCTTCTATAGCTATGGAAATGATCCGGCTAAACAAACAAAATATGCCAATCTGTGCTACCAGGCGGCGCTAGAAAGCAAACAGGTTGATGCATTAAATAATGCCTATTTTACAATTGGTCAAACTTACTTTGATCGTTTTAAGGCAAACCCGAACAACCGGGCGTTATTGGATTCAGCACTGCTGATCAATAAAAAATCACTCCTTTTGGCTAAACAGCAAGAGGGCCGTTTATTATTAAGGAGCAACACGGCTGCAATTGCTTTAAATACTGCGAATACCTATTTTCAATACTTTCCAGCCGCATATAGAGACAGCGCCGAAAAATATCTTGATGTGGCAATCGGCATTGCAACGAAAACAAATTTGCATGAGGTTCTGCTTAACTGCTACGGCATGCGAAGCGAATACGCCCTGCGTGACGGACGTTTAGACGAAGCTGAAAAAATTTTACTGGATGGTTTAAACAAGGCAGATGGAGTGATTAGCATGCCTTTAACAAAAGCCAGAATTTTTGAAGCGCTTTCCAAGATCGCAGAAAAAAAAGGAGATAGTCAACTTAGTTTAAGTTACCTGAAACAATATTTCGAATTTTATAAACAAGCCTTTAACGAAGAAAAAATCAACAGCATTGCGCGGGTAGAAGCACAATATCAATCAGAAAAAAAGGAACAGGAAATTGCCTATCTGCAGAAGGAAGCATCTTTCGCTAAAAAACTTACTGTCTTCTATATTTCGCTGGGCGTTATGGCGATGGCCGTATTACTTTTTTTCCTTCGATCTTATAATTTCAAATTGAAGGCTGCTGTTAAAAAGCAGGAGCTGATTGATCAACAGAAAACAGCCGCAGAACTCAGGGCACAATTAAAAGAGGCAGAAGCCATTCGGTTACAGACCGAGCAAGTGTTACTTAAAGAACGTGAATACCGTTTGCAAAAAGAGGTGATGGCCGGAACACTACAAATTGAAGAGAAAAACGAATTCCTGGAACTACTATCTGGAAAGGTTGACACTGAAAGTCACCTGTCTTTTGATCAACAGATGAAAAGAATTTTAAACCAGCAACGAAAAATGGATAAGGATTTTGAAGAACATAAAACAGACTTTTTTGAAACCAATCCTGCCTTCTTTGAACGCTTACAGCAACAGGCCAATCAAAGCCTTACCCGCCTTGATTTAAAATATTGTTCCTACATGTTGATGGGCCTATCTAACAAAGAAGTTTCTGTTCGCCTTGGCATCGAACCCAAAAGCGTGCGCATGAGCCGATATCGGATTAAACAAAAACTGGGTTTAGGGAAGGATGACGATCTTAACCTGTTTCTTCAGAATCAAAGTTTGAAATATTGAGGTTCCACGCAAAAGATTTTACAAAAGTTACTAACGCTACCCGAATCAAGCAAATAGCGTTAGTAACTTTCAAAATTAATCAATCATAAAATACTTTTCGGCTATCGGCTGGTGTCAGCACGTACCGAAAACTTTTCTCCGCTGCGCGGGCTTGCCTCGGCTGGCCGCCGAAGGGCTTCTACCTTTTTCTTGATAAAAAGGTAGCCAAAAATCAAGGCTTGGAACTGATGTCGGATAAAATCGTTAAAGCTTAATTTCGGCAGCACAAGCACCCAATGAAGGATCGGGCAATATGCACTGCCTTGGGCAGTGGTGGGTTGAAACATTGTGGGCGGAGCTTTAAACGTTTTCTCCTTCCATCATTTCCGAGGCCGGATAGCATGGTGGCCATAGCGGAGTGTCATTCAGAGCGCAGCGAAGAATCCCTGTGTTTTGTCTACTGCCTTCAGTCAACATCGAACCTTTTTTATTACGTCAATAGGTGCTGAAATAAATCAGCATGACGAATCGCTTAACGCATCCCTTCAAAAAATCCGTCATTGCGAAGCAGATCCTTTATCTGCTGAAGCAATCTCCATCGAAAAGACCTACAAAAAATAGATTGCTTCGTCGTGCCTCCTCGCAATGACGATTCCACTCGAAGGATTGTCTTCCAGAATTGTTTCAGGATCTTCCTTAAAAAGTGCTGAACTAACTTCAGCATGACGATTTGGCTATAGCATTCCCTATAGTCGTCCTCATAAACTCACAAAAGTTAATAACTCTACTCGAATCGGGCAAATAAAGTTAGTAACTTTTAAATGTATTAATCAATCGTAAAATACTTTAACCCCAGCGTTGTACTATTGGCTTTTCTCACTTTATTAGCCAATTCCTTACTAGCAGAAAGTTGCTGATCATATGACGGAATCATTTCTTTCATTCTCGACTGCCATTCTGCGGTAGCCATTTTCTCTGGAAAGCATTTTTTCAATAAAGTAATCATGATATCAACCGACGTTGATGCACCTGGCGAAGCGCCCAGCAAAGCAGCTAAACTGCCATCTTCGGCACTCACTACTTCGGTTCCGAACTGCAGCACGCCACCCTCCTGCTCATCCTTTTTAATAATCTGTACCCGTTGTCCGGCCGTTTCCAGTTTCCAGTCAGAAGCTTTTGCCTCCGGAAAATATTCTTGCAACGCTTTTAAACGCTCTTCATCTGATTGGGTAACCTGACTGATCAGGTATTTGGTCAACGGAATATTATCTGCTCCGGCCGACATCATTGGCCAGATATTTTTCAAGGTAATGGAACGTGTCAAATCAAGGTATGACCCCTGTTTCAAAAACTTGGAAGAAAAACCTGCGTAAGGACCAAAAAGCAAAGCCTTTTTGCCATTGATAATTCTGGTATCCAAATGCGGAACAGACATCGGCGGGGCACCAACACCAGCCTTGCCATACACCTTGGTAATGTGCCTGGCAATCACTTCCTGGTTATTACACACCAACCATTCTCCACTTACCGGGAAACCACCGAAACCTTTTCCTTCCGGAATTTTAGATTTTTGCAGCAACCGCAACGCGCCTCCCCCGGCACCTATAAACACAAATTTTGCCTTTATATTTCGCTCTTTTTCTGTTTTCTTATCCAGTACCGTAACTAACCAGCCCCCATCTTCAAGGCGTTTCAGGTTTTTCACCTCGTGGTTTAATTCTACCTTTACGCCGTTTTCTTTCTTTAAAGAGGCAACCAAGCCACGGGTTAAGCTTCCGAAATTAACGTCGGTACCTATGGCCATATACGTAGCAGCAACCTTTTGCTTGCGGTCTCTCCCGGTCATTACTAAAGGCATCCACTTGGCCAGCGTATCAAAATTTTCTGAATACTGCATACCCTTAAATAACAGTTGCTTGCTCAATACATCATACCGTTTTTTCAGGTATTCTACATTTTTATCGCCCCAGACAAAACTCATGTGCGGCACATTATTGATGAATGATTTTGGCGCCGGAAGTTTCCCTTTGTTCACCATATATGCCCAGAATTGTTTTGAAATTTCAAAGTGCTCGTTAATGGCAACTGCCTTATTAAATTCTATTGTTCCATCCGGTCGCTGAGGGGTATAATTCAATTCACAAAAAGCAGAGTGGCCGGTACCGGCATTGTTCCAGGCATCAGAGCTTTCTGCAGCAACCAGGTCAAGCCGCTCGTAAATATTTATTTTAAGTTTAGGGTTGAGCGTTTTCATCATCGAACCCAGCGTTGCGCTCATTACACCCGCTCCCACCAGCACTACATCTGTCTGCTCATCTACCGCTTTATTTTTGCAACCTACGCTTAGACCTATAACAAGGATAAGCAGGTACGAAATTGATCTTTTCATATTTTTTATTTTTTAATGTGGAGCATTATGATTCGCTCCTTGATATAATTAATGCGGCAACAGCGTGCCCTATTGTATTGGTAATTGCCCTGGCCTCGCTCATAAACCTGTCGATGCTCAGCAGTACCGCTAAACCCTCTACCGGGATCTTATGAATGCTGCCTATGGTAGTTACCAGTGCTAAAAATCCGGTGCCGGGAATGCCAGATGCACCCTTTGAAGTGAGTAAAATAATTACCACAATGCCTGTAAGCTCGGCAAATGAAAAACTGATGTTGTAAAGCTGCGCCAGAAAAATGACCGCCATACCCAGGTAAATACAGGTTCCGTTTAAATTCAGTGAATTTCCGGTAACTGTAACCAGAGATACTACTGGTCTTTTTAAGCCCACTTTTTCGAGTTTTTCTAATAGTAAAGGGATTACGGAACTTGATGATGACGCTCCTAAAGCATAAAGTAATTCGTTTTTTATCAAGCCTAAATAAGTATAGAGATTCACTTTTAAAGCTGCTAGAAGCGATCCGAGAATCACCGCTACGAATAAAAACATGGTGATATAAGTTCCGGCAAGCATTTTCCCAATGGGTAGCAGGGTATCCAAGCCGAAGCGGCCCACCGTATAGGCAATGCCGCTAAAAGCAACGATAGGTGCCAGCAGAAAAACATACCGGAGTAAACGAAGTACCACCGATTTTAATTGCTCAAAAACTTTCACCACCTGATCCCGCCTGGCCAAACGATTGATGATAATGCCAATCAAAACAGCCAGGATAAACAACAGCAACATGCTGTTCTGCATTACAACTTTAAGCCAGCCCTCGTAATGAGTTGAAATTACCCTGGCTGGCCCAATGGCTTCCACTAAACTCCTGTCTATTCTTCCGGGCCGGATAATTAAGGCACTGCAAATTCCAAAAATAATGGCCAGCGTGCTCACCACTGCAAAATAAACAATGGCTTTTGCGGTGATTCTTCCGGCAACTTTAAGACTTTCTAAACTTCCCACAACACTTACAATGCTGAGAAATATTACCGGTGGCACGAAGGGCTCAATAACGGAAACAAACAATCTCCCCACCCACTGCAACCTGATCGCAAATCCCGGAAGGTACACCCCAACCAGCGCACCCAAAATAATGGCCACAAAGATTTGTAAGCTTAAAGACTTGTTTAGCTTATCTATAATCGGATCTGTTTTCTCTATCTGGGTCAAATTTTGTACGAATGATCTTCAATATAACAAAAATTCTACACAAAGGATGGCGCTGCTTCCCTAATCACTTCACTGGCTTGCCCTGCATAATTTGAAAAATGATCTTCAAACAATAGTGCTAAATCAGCCGCCTTTTGATCATACCTATTCACATCTTCCCAAAGGTCTCGCGGATTTAAAATTTCTGCGGGTACATTCGGGCAAGCTTGTGGTACCGCAAACTTGAAAACCGGATGAGCCTTAAACGCAACTTTCTCCAGGCTTCCATTCATGGCCGCAGCAATCAGTGCCCGGGTATGCTTCAAACTGATTCTGTTTCCTGTTCCAAAGGCACCACCAATCCAACCAGTGTTAACTAGCCAAACATTGATTTCCGGATTTTCTTCGAGCTTTTTACCTAACAGCTCTGCATATTTTAATGGATGCAAGGGCAAAAAGACCCTTCCAAAACAGGCAGAAAAAGTAGATTGTGGCTCGGAAATACCCATTTCTGTTCCGGCAACTTTTGCGGTATAACCCGAAATGAAGTGGTACATGGCCTGCCCTTTATCCAGTTTACTAATGGGTGGCAAGATGCCAAATGCATCACAGGTTAAAAAGAAGATATTTTTCGGCGTTCCCCCTACTGATAAGGCTTTAGCATTATTGATAAAATCTATCGGATAGGCCACTCTTGTATTTTCAGTTTTTCGGGTATCAGAAAAATCTACTTCGCCGGTTTCTGCATTAACCACCAGGTTTTCTAAAAGCGCACCCGGCTTAATGGCACCAAAAATCTCCGGTTCTTTCTCCGGGTTCAAATCAATAGCTTTTGCATAACAACCACCTTCGAAATTAAACACGCCTTCATCAGACCAGCCGTGTTCATCATCGCCGATTAAAGCACGACTGGCATCTGCGCTCAGGGTTGTTTTTCCAGTCCCTGATAAGCCAAAAAACAGTGAAACATCACCATCTGGCCCTTCATTAGCAGAACAATGCATACTTAAAACACCTCTTTCGGCAGGCAAAACATAATTTAACACGCTGAAAATTCCTTTTTTCATCTCTCCGGTGTAAGCCGTTCCGGCAATTAAAATAATTTTGCTGGTAAAGTTCACTACCGTAAAATTCTTTGCCCTTGTACCATCCATCTCCGGATCGGCCTCAAAACCTGGTGCCTGTAAAATCAGCCATTCCGTTTCCCCAACCGGCATATTTTCTTCTTCAGGTCTTAGAAATAAATTATAGCAAAACAAGTTTGCCCAGGGCGTTTCGTTCACAATTCTAATGCTTAATGCATATCTCGGATCTGCACAGGCTTGGGCATCCCTTACCCAAACTTCTTTCCCGGCCAGATAAGCACGCATTTTACTGTATAAACCGTGGAAATGCGCCTGCGAAATCGGCCGGTTTACATCGCCCCAGTCCACCGTATCTCTCGTTTTATCATCTATTACGGTAAATTTATCCTTTGGAGAACGGCCGGTAAACTTGCCCGTATCCACACAAAGTGCACCACTGCTGCTCAGGCTGCCTTGGCTACGCGCCAGCGTTTGACTAACCAGCTCCGCTACGCTCAACTGGTAATGCACCTGCTTACCGTAAACGCTGAACCTTAATTCATTGAATGTTTCTGATGTATTCATTTTATTAGATTTAGTACACAAATTCTTGTTTTGCCAATTTCTTTTCTGCCAGATTCAAATCCGAACCTGCTTCCACTTCAACCTGCGGATGGAATTCATTTTCACTTTTAGAGATCACAATGGTGGCCACACCATTACCGATAATGTTGGTCAGCGCACGGGCCTCACTCATAAATTTGTCTACACCCAGTAGAAATGCAAGTCCTTCTATCGGGATTTTATGGATGGCTGCCAGAGTAGATGCCAGCACAATGAAACCACTTCCGGTTACACCTGCGGCACCTTTAGAGGTTACCATCAAAATGCCGATGATGCTTAGCATTTCCCAAACAGAAAGTTGAACGCCATATAATTGGGCCAGGAAAATAACCGACATGGAAAGATAGATTGAAGTGCCATCCAGGTTAAAAGAATAGCCTGTTGGCACAACCAAGCCCACTACAGATTTACTACAACCCATTTTTTCTAGTTTAAGCATAATAGAAGGCAACGCAGATTCTGAAGAGGAGGTACCAAGCACCAGCAACAATTCTTCTTTAATGTATTTGATGAACTTCCAGATGCTCATTTTGTAATACTTCATAATCCCACCAAGAATGATAAAGATAAACAGCCCCATCGTGAGGTATACCGTTCCCATCAGTTTGGCTAAAGGAACCAGCGTATGTAAACCAAATTTACCAATGGTATAGGCCATGCCACCAAAGGCACCCAACGGAGCCAGGTACATTACATATTTTAATCCCTTGAAAACAATTTTAGAAGCATAACTTAAACCACTCACGGCTTTTTCACGGTGTTTCGAATAGTTTAAAATAATGCCAATAACGATTGCTACCACCAATACCTGAATGGTAAGGTTACTCATAAAGAAGTTAATCCAATCGAATCCTTTAGTTGGCGCGTTGGTATATTTCGAAGCATTCTGAATTTGCAAATTCGACTTATCAATATTTCCAGGCTTGATCAAAACGGCCATCAGAATACCAATAGCCAGGGAAATGGTAGATACCACTTCAAAATAGATCAAAGATTTAAGTCCGATTCTGCCCACTTTCTTCAAATCGCCCATGCCGCTAATGCCCAGCACAATTGTTAAAAATATAATCGGGGCAATAAAGAGCTTAATAATATCGATAAAGGTTTTACCGATTATCTCCATCTTAACGGCGGTTGCCGGGGCATAACTACCCAATACTACACCAGCAATAATGGCGATGAGTACCCAAAAGGTAAGGTTAGATAAAATGCGAATCCCGAGGCTCCTCGAGCCTTTGGTTTGCTGATTTTCGGTTTGAGGAATTTCTTTAATTAACATGTTGCGCTGTTTTATTAATCTATATTGATATGGTACATGAGAACGAACATCATTTTTCTTTCAGAAACTTTGAGGTCGTTGCCCTGAAGCGTGTAAATAGGTCTGCTTTGTGCATTAAAAACAAACTTTGAAGCATGATCTCTAAGCAATAAGCTTAAGCCAAAGTCGTAGGTAATCATGGGATCGGCTAAACGATCGAATTTTGAATACTGAATGGCAACCGCGGGCATTAGCCTGGCTTTCTTTTTCTGCTGATTGAAATAAGGCAAGGTGAAACCTGTTTGAAAAAGCAAACTGTTACCGGTGCCAACAACCGGGTAGCTGTTACCGGCACCGTTGAAAGATGCGCTACTGGCATCAAGGCCATTTGCAGTATTGTTAATACCTAAATTACGAACGTAACCTGGTCCGTAATCATGGTGAAAAACCGCTGCATAAACATTAAGCGAAGTTCCTTTTTGCAGGTTGACCGGCGTATCATAAAATATATCTGCACTGTAAAGTTTCATATCGTTTAATACGGTATCTGTTCCCGCAAGGTGCCACAACAAATCTTTCTGTACCTCGGCACCAAGCCCAACGGCAAGTACTTTTTTCTTCCCCAGGTAACTCCCTGCTGAGGTTGGACCCGCATTGCTTTCTTTTTCAAAAAACTCCCATTTTACATAGGCCGATAAGTTTGGCTTTACGGCTAAATTATTGAATCCGGAAATTCCCTGAACAGGTTTAGTTGTGGATGGCACGTATGGTTTAGCCAGGATTACACGATAATCCAGCCGGCCCAACTGGCCTTTTGCAAACAGGTTGAGGTTTCTTAAAGTAAGGTCTGTTTTATTTACGTTTCCAAGATCAAGGAAAGGCACATCATAAAGCAGGGTAGCCGTTGGCCCGGCGGCAAAGCGTGTTAATCCTTTCCAGTTGGAACGACCGGCACCAAGGCTTAACCGATCACTGAATTTATATTCCCCGAAAGCATCAAGCAAATCGAAAGCACTTTCATTATCATTTAAATACGTGAGATTGGTGGTACCACCCTGAAACACCAGCGTTAAATTGTCTATCGGATAAATGATAATTTTCATCCGTAACCTGCGTAATGATAGGTCGGCCACACTATTTTTAAGGCTTTCGTTTACCTTACTTCCGGGATTGAGCTGGGTATATCTTGCCCAGAACTGTCCGTACCCGGAAAATTTAATAAAATGTGATTTATCCTCATTGAGGTAAGCAACAAGTGGTTTATTTTGTTTTTTATCCTGGGCCAATGCATCATTAAAAGAAATGCAGCAGGTTACGACAGGAAAAAGGTATCGTATGGTACGAAACAGAGCGACATTTATTTTAAGAAAAAACAGTTGACTAGCCATCATTGATTGTTGCCTATTAATTGAAATAGTAAATCCTATGTTTATATTTGGTTAATTCAGATACAAAAACAGATGTAGCTGTTTATTAAAGATGGCTATAAGTAGTGCGCAAAAATATTTATATCAGTAAACGACAGAAATTATAAACGAACTACCGAAACAACCCAAATACCATGATCCTTTTGATCAATTTAGTCTTCCTGATTTTGGTGCTCCGGTTATCTTTTGATAAAAAAGTAATGGATTTTCTGATGAATGGAAAGTGGCCTGGCGTGATCACCATGCAGCACATTTTATTCTGGATAGCATTTTCTGGCATTTGCAGCTATATTTATGTCAGCTTTTTTAATTTAACCGAAGCGGCATTAGCCATGCTTTTTATGTTAGCCATTAATATTCCGGTCTACATGCTATGCTTCAAAAAATTAGTCCCCGAATTTTACCAGCAGGCCAGATATGGTGAATATGTACGCTACACGGCCTCCTTATTTGTAATCTCCTGCCTGATCAGAATTCTGGTTGAGCCAGAACTTTTTGGTGCTTTTAAATTCACAGATGGCAAATACCTGTTTATGGTTTATTTTATGCAGGCGATGATTATCCTGGTTCCCTCTATCCAGGGCATCTCTAAATATAAACTTATTGCCGAACGAAAATTATCGGCGCTTACCCTGCGGAAAAAAGAAGCAGATATGGAACTCTTAAAATCTAAGATAAATCCACATTTTCTATTTAATACCCTTAATAATATCTATTCTCACAGTTATGCTACAGATGGCAGTTCGGCAGATTTGATAAAACAGCTTAGCCTGCTGATGCAGTATACCACCTATGAAATGGAGAAGAAAACCATTCCTATTGAACGGGAATTGCAGATGATTGCGGCCTTGAGCAAACTTTATCAGTTAAAAAGCAATAGAAAATTAAACCTGCTGATGGATTTTGAAGCAAACGAACTTATAGGCATTGCAGAAATTCCACCAACAATCTACCTTACCCTCTTTGAAAACGCTGTAAAATATTCGGCAATGGGAAGAGACGAACAGGCAACGATTTCCACAACACTGTCTTTTACAACATCTTCCGTGAGGTTTGAAATCACTAATTCCATCTCAGAGAAGAAAATTACAGATGATGCATCCACTTACCGTGGTGCAGGACTTAAAGTTTTGGAAATGATTTTAGACCGGGAATATGGCGACAAATACGAAATGAAAACTGAGCAAAACGATCATTCTTACTTCACTAAACTGACCATTAGCATATGAAACCAATAAAGGCAATTTATGTGGATGATGAAGCTCCGGCCTTGGATTTGATTCGCAAATATTGTGAAACCATTGAGGATATTGAACTTCTGGCCTGCTTTCAAGACCCCACTGAAGCCATGATTTTTGAGCGGATGGATGAAGTTGATTTACTTATTCTCGATATTGAAATGCCGGGCATTTCGGGTACAGAAATGGTTGAGTTGGTGCCAAAAGGTAAACTTTGCATTTTTATCACCGCAGATCCTACCCATGCAGCAAAGGCATACGAGCTGGATGTAATCGACTACCTGGTGAAGCCTGTATTTCCCGAAAGATTTGTGAAAGCAATTCAAAAAGCAGTAGATTATCTCAAGTTTACTGGTTTGGATCAGGAGAACGATTTTCTGGTATTTAAATCAGATTATATGGTCAATAAAATTCTCATTAAAGAGGTACTGTGGATTGAAGGCTTTGGCGAATACCTAAAAATTATCACCCGTTTTAAACAATATATGGTGCTCCAGCGCCTGTCTGATTTCATGGATAAAAATGAAAAACTGGGCTTTATCAGGATTCATAAATCTTATATCGTGCACCTGAAGCAGGTCAGATCTCACAATTCACAATTTGCTTTTTTAGCAGATGACAAGCAATTGCCCATCGGCAGGAAATACAAAGACTGTTTTAAGTAGCAGAAAACTGATTTTAATCTTTATTGCATTATTAATTGATTGCTGTAACAAGTTTCCTCACCTGGCATCAAACGAAGACATTCAGCAATAATTATGAAAACAATCTCCTTTACTTTGTTAATACTTGCAGCTATTCCATTTCTGAGCCAGAGTCAGGAATTAATTACGCCTAAAAAAAATCTTGTTGATAAAAAGTGGATTAAAAATCAAAGTTACCAAATGGCCTGGACGATGCTTAGAGATACCAGCAGCATAAAAATAGGTATTGTTAATACGAGCGTTGACGTTTCAGGAGATCAAATTGTAGTAATTACTAAAGTGAAAATGAATTCAGTACCATCACCGTGGATAGATTCGACAATTGTAAAGCGGACAGATCTTTCGCCAGTTTATCATTCCTCTTACAACATGCAGAGAGACATGTCAATTCATTTTAATGATGTAATTACAGGTTTCTATAAAGATAAAGCTTCGAACAAAAGCACAGCCATTTCACAAAAAATAGCTCCCGGTTATTTTGATAGCAACTTCTATCCCATGCTGATTAACTGGCTTCCTCTAAAAACGGGTTACCAGGCAGACCTCGATATTTATGATTATAATCCAAAAGGAAAAACAGGCATACTTAAAGCACATATTTTAAGTGTAAGTGAGGGTAAATACCGCAGTAAAAAACTTGGCGAAAGAAAAGTTTGGGTAGTAAATGTGAGCGATGACATTAGTGGTAGCGCCGATAGCAAAAGTATTTATCAGATAGATCAGCTTAGCAGACAACTTTATCAGCAAAAGATTATTGCCGGAAACCGCATAATGGAAATGACATTGGTAGAGCAGTAAATAAGAAGTTAAGGTTATTTAATGTATCACAAACTAAAAGAATATTGCCTTGAGCGGGTTCCGTTTTCAACATCAGAACTGGAATTGATTGATCAATATTTCGAAAAAAAGATTTTAAAGAAAAAGGATTTTTTGCTGAAGGATGATCGGATCTGCAATTTTATCGCCTTTATTGCTGCGGGTTCGATCAGGCATTTCCATGTTAAAGATGGTGTAGAAAAAACCTGTGATATTTCTTTTGACACTTTCTGGGTAACTGATTTTCAAAGCTTTACTTATGATATCATAGGTAAAATGAATCTTCAGGCAATGGAAGATTCGACCGTTTTCTTAATTAAGAAGCAAAATCTCTACAAATTGTATCAGGAGTGCAGTAAATACGAAACTTTCGGGCGGTTAATGGCAGAACAAGTGGCACAGCGGGCTACAGAAATTGCAATGTCTTTATCTTCAGAGAAACCCGAAGAACGTTTTCAAAATCTACTTAAAAAACAACCCGATTTATTTCAGCGGGTTCCACAAAAATACATTGCAAACTTCCTGGGCGTAAGTCCGGAAAGTTTAAGCCGTATCCGAAACAGAATTATCCAAAAGGAAAAGTCTTAACTTAAGTCATCGTTGCCAAAAAGGTTGCCTTGCATCTTTGTGTCTCATTCAGATAACAAAATGAGACACAAATTAATCACCTTAATCCTGACAGCAATGACACTCACCCATGGCCTATCGGCCCAGCAACTTGAATTTTCAAAAGTTAAAGCCTACGAACATCAGCTGGATGACGTAATGGAAATTATTGATACAACCGAATTGAGAATTAAACTTAAAGAGGTAGAACTCCAATTTCGCGAGGTACCAAATGGGTTAAATCAAGTAAGACTTGGAATTATTTATCATGAAACGGCATTAAACCTCTCCTTCTTTTCTAAAACAGAATACAAAGGTTATGCTCAAAAAAGTTTTGATCAGTTAACCACTCTATTCAACTCATCGGTTACCAACCCGGAACTGATGCCTTACATTGCTTCTTACCGGGCGTCTGCGTTAGCCCTGGTTGGAGCGGAAACCAAGAAGCTTAAATTATTAGGCGAAGCATTTAAATTATTTCAAGATGCAGTTACTAAATATGCTGTAGTAAGTTACCTACCGGAATTTTTAAGGGGAAGTGTAGCCGAAAACCTGCCCTGGTTTTTGATCACGAAAAGGAAATTCGCGAAACAGGATTTTCAGAATATTATTCACAAACAGGAACGTAATCCGGAATACGCGGATTGGAAGATCATGAGTTTTACTTATTGGGCCTGGGCAAAGCAACATCAGGGAAATAGATTCCGCAAGGAAGCGCTGTCTTACCTTGACCTGGCGATAGCTTTAGATCCCAATTATAAAGCCGCGAAAAGTAAAGCAGAAACGTTAAAACTGAAATTCTTAAAATAGAAACTATTTTAACCATCTGACACGATATATCTATTTCCTTCAATATTAAATGGCCTGAATCATATGATCAAGCCATTTTTGTTTACTCAAAGAAAATATTATAGGATAACATAAGCGCTTTCGATTTATTTCAAGAATAAATAGGCTTAACGCAAACCCTGGTAAGCAGAAAGTTAGATCTTATATTTATCTCCGGGAACGATTGCACAATTTCTACATCCAAAAAGACAATTTAAAATTATTTATATGTAATTTTAAAAATACATACACATCGTATTATCCGACTTCCCGAGAAAACAAGCGCTCCAACTCTCCTTTGCAATTCTAACCAAATTAAAATCAAAATGAAAAATTTTCTAGTTCTCTGCCTTATGGCTATTGCCGTGGCATTTACATTTTCTGCGTGTAAAAAAAATCAAATTAACCAATCTGAAGACGCCGCAATAACTGGCGAAATGGCAAATATCCCTATCCCCATCGTTGAAGCGGCTTGCCCCTCTAAAGGCTGGTCATCTCAAAATGGCGGAACAACCGGAGGCGGTGACGTTGCAGCAACGGTCGTAACGACGTACGCCGCATTAAAATCTGCTATTCAGAATAACAGTGTAAAAGTAATTCAGGTCAATGGAACAATCACCATTCCGTCTGGCGGAAGAATCTCATTCCAGGATCAAACCGGAAAAACGCTTTTTGGATCATCTGGCGCAAAAATTGTCTCAGCTGATCAAAGTAAAGACAATTCAGGACTGATGTATATCAAACGGTGCAACAACATTATTATCCGAAACATCATTTTTGAAGGTCCAGGAGCCTATGATGTAGACGGCCAGGATAATGTTACGGTGGATGCCTGCAATAATGTTTGGGTAGATCACTGTGAATTTAGAGATGGCGTTGATGGAAACTTCGACATTAAGAATACCTCAGATTTTGTAACGGTATCTTACACGAAATTCGCCTATCAAAAATCACCTAAACCAGACGGACCGGGTGGATCAGATGATCACCGCTTTTCGAACCTGATTGGATCTGGTGATGATGCCACAGGTGATAGAGGACATTTTCGGATAACTTTTGTGCGTTGCTGGTGGGCCCAGGGCTGTGTAGCCAGGATGCCGCGGGTGAGGTTTGGAAAAGTCCATATCGTTAACAATTATTTCAACAGTACAGTGAGCACCAGTTGTGTACAAGCTGGTCTGGAATCTAATTTATTGGTTGAATCGAATGTTTTTGAAAACGTCAAAAAACCGATCGATTTAATGGCCAACAATGCTACAGCCGTTCAAGTAAGGAATAACATTTTCACTGCTGTAACCGGAAATACTTCTGGTAATGGAGTTAATGCTTTCGCAGTTCCATATAGCCTCACCGTGCTTAATGCTTCTAGCGTGAAAGCAACCGTAACGGCAGCTAATGGTGCAGGTGCAACATTATCAGGAAATGTTTGCTCCTCGTTATAGCAAACAATCATTCCATAAAATTAAAATAAGCGATTGAATGTAATCGGAAAAGTCGGTTAATATATTAACAGTTGAAACGATGTGGAGCAATAGTTTCTTAACCATTTAAAACAAGGGAGCGCCTGAATGAGGTGCTCCCTTGTCTTAATGATGTAAATGCGTTGGCCATGTCGCTTACTAATGAATAATTTTAAAAACCAGTTCTTTCAATAGCTCACCATCACTTACATTACCTGTACTATCCAGGCCTTTACTTTTTAAATCATATTCCCTCAGGATACTCATTACCTGAAAAACCTTTCCGGTATTGTAATTTCTTGCTGCTGTTTCATAATCCTTTATAAAGAATGGCGGAACACCCAATGCAGATGCAGCATCAGCTTTATTCGGGATATAATGGTATTTAAGCAGTTTGGTAAAATAGCCACCCAGATTTGCCAAGACCATAACTGTAGGGTTGGCTTTTGGATTGCTGGCAAAATAGTTGATGATTTTATTGCACTTCAACACATCGCGAATAGCTAATGCTTTTTGCAATTCAAAAACATTATATTCTTTACTGATTCCGATATTTTTCTGCACTAAATCGGTATTGATCATTACCTCCTTAGGAACATTCAGCATCAGCTTTTCAATTTCATTGGCGATTTTCGAAAGATCAGTACCCAGATATTCGGCCATCAATGCAGAGGCCTGCTGATCAATTTTATAGCCCTTTTCTTTAACAAATTCTTCGATCCAGGGTACCAATTTATAATCACGGACAGAATCAGACTGAAAAATTAACCCAGACTTGTTAATTGCTTTATAGATTTTTTTACGCTTATCGAAGTTAGCGTATTTAAAAGCCAATACTAAGATGGTGCTTGGTAAAGGTTTTTCGAAGTAATTGAGTACAAATTCTGCTTCTTTGCTCCCCGCATCCTCTTTACCCCATTTTAAATCCTGGGCTTCTTTCACAATGACCACTTGAAAGTCAGACATCATTGGATAACGTTTGGCTGCGCCCAGAACAGTCGCCATATCTATATCCTTTCCGTATAAAACCGTTTGATTAAACCCTTTTTCAGCATCGTTCAAAAGATTTTCTTCTATATAATCGGCAATCTGATCGATATAGTAAGCTTCTTCGCCATGCAATAAATACACAGGTTTGAACTTTCGGGCTTTTAAATCTTTAATAATTTCAGCAGCAGTCATTGAGGGTAAAATTACAATTTAGGATTTAGGATTTATTAAATGTTTATAAACAATCTTAACTTTGAAGACGATCACAATTATCAATTATTTAATTGTTAGGTCGTAAACTGGATTATTCCAATTGAAAACTGCTAACTGATAAAATGTTCAACCCTACCCCGCTCAATCTTCCGCCTTATCCTTTTAAGATTACCAGAAAAGATAACGTGGTTTTTATTTTCGATGAACTGCGGAAAAAGCATTTGGTTTTAACTCCGGAAGAATGGGTTAGGCAACATTTTATTCAGGACCTTATCGCTGCTAAAAAATTCCCGAAAACCTTAATTCAAATCGAGGGAGGTTTGGTATTGAATCAGTTACAGAAACGCAGTGATATTTTAATTTACAATACCGCAGGGGAAAAAGTAATGCTGATTGAATGTAAGGCGCCGAAGGTTAAAATTACGCAATCGGTTTTCGAGCAGGCATCACGATATAATTCCATTCACCAGGCCAAATGGATTGTACTCACAAATGGCTTACAACATGTTTACGCGAGAATGGATTTAGAGAAAGGTAGTTTCATTTTTGCGCAAGATATGCCTGATTATCTGGATTTGTGAGTTGGTTGATGCTCAGTACTAAAAGAATTATCATGCAGATTCTTCAATGGAGATTGCTTCAGCAGATGAGGAATCAGCTTCGTAATGACGGATTTCTTTCCCTTCAATGCAGTTGAAATGGCCATCGTATCATCGTCTTCTCGACTGGAGCGCAGCGCAATGGAGAGATCTTTGAACACAGTCATTCTTCAACTTGAAAAGATTTCTCAGCTTCACTCGAAATGACGGCGTGGGGCTAATGAATTCTATTGGCAAATGTCGAATCAGCAAAAGAGTAACAGCCCTTTGGCGGCCAGCCGAGGCAAGCCAGCGCAGCGGAAAGCCTATCAGTAGCTATAACTATTCTTAAACATCTCGTCATTGCGAGGAGGCACGACGAAGCAATCTCCCTTGCAGATTCTTCGATAGAGATTGCTTCAGCAGATGAAAAATCAGCTTCGCAATGACGGATTTTTTGAGGTGATGTACTAACCGAATCGTTGTGCGGAATTAATTTAGAACCTTTTGAAGTGAGGTCCTGAATCAAGTCAGGATGACGAACGCTTTAACCCGCCGTTCATGGAATAACGTATAAAAAAGGTTCGGTGTTGACTGAAGGCAGTATACAAAAACGCAGGGATTCTTCGCTACGCTCTGAATGACACCCCGCTATGGCCACCTCGCTATCCGGCCTCGGAAATGATGGAAGGAGAAAACGTTTAAAGCTTCAACCACAATCTTTCAACCCACCATTACCCAAGGCAGCGCGTTTTGCCCGATCCTTCATCGGGTGCTTGTGCTGCCGAAATTAAGCTTTGACGAATTTATCCAACATCAGTTCCAAGCCTTGATTTTTGGCTACCTTTTTATCAAGAAAAAGGTAGAAGCCCTTCGGCGGCTAGCCGAGGCAAGCCCCATAGAATAAGCCAAAAAAGGTTCGGTGTTGACTGAAGGCAGTAGACAAAAACGCAGGGATTCTTCGCTACGCTCTGAATGACAATATCGCTATGGCAACCCTGCTATCTGGCCTAGGGAATGATGGAAGGAGAAAACCGTTACTGTTTAACTATACCGCTCATGGTTCAAGGGTATCTCCCATACAGTTGAAATGGCCATCGTATCATCGTCTTCTCGACTGCAGAGCAGCGCAATGGAGAGATCTTTGAACACAGCCATTCTTCAACTTGAAAAGATTTCTCGGCTTCGCTCGAAATGACGGCGTGGGGCTAATGAATTCTATTGGCAAATGTCGAATCAGCAAAAAGTAAAAGCCCTTCGGCGGCCA
>Ga0157370_10000677_pt1 | contig 42448 bp, 40 predicted proteins | sample C35metaG_FD_113463 | JGI IMG/M metagenome (GOLD analysis project Ga0157370, IMG submission 113463) | Corn rhizosphere microbial communities from Kellogg Biological Station, Michigan, USA - C3-5 metaG | ecosystem: Host-associated > Plants > Roots > Rhizosphere > Soil | place: USA: Michigan...
AAAGCACATGCCCGGCCATGGCCGGGCCCGGGTCGACAGCCACAAGGAATTGCCTGTCATCGAGGCGAGCGAAGCCGAGCTCGAGGTCGATATCGAGCCGTTCCGCACGCTGGCGCATGCACCGATCGGGATGACCGCGCACGTCCGCTACGCCGCGTGGGATGGCGAGAACCCGGCGACGCAATCCGAATTCGTGGTCAACGAGATCATCCGCAAGCGGATCGGCTTTACCGGGCTGCTGCTCAGCGACGACGTCTACATGAAGGCGCTTTCGGGTACCCTGCCCGAGCGGGGTGCGAGGGCGCTGGCGGCGGGCTGCGACGTCGTCCTCAATTGCCATGGCGAAGTCGCCGATATGGCGGCCGTCGCCGACGCGCTGCCGGCAATGCCGTCCGAGGCGATGGAACGACTCGAGCGGGCGCTTTCGTCGGTCAATTGCGATGGGGCGGGGGATCACGCTGCACTCGTCGCCAAGCGCGATACCTTGCTCGAGCTCGCGAGGGATCTTGCATGACCGACGAGGGGCTGATCTTCGAGGCGGAGACGACCAACGTCGATCCCAATTGGGATGGCCCCGGTACCGCGCCGACCGACGATGCCGCGCTCTACCTCGAGCTCGATGGATGGGAGGGGCCGCTCGACCTGCTGCTCGATCTCGCCCGGCGGCAAAAGGTCGACCTCAGGCAAATCTCGATCCTCGCGCTGGTCGACCAGTATTTGCTCTACATCGAGCGGGCCGAGGCCCTGCGGCTGGAGATCGCCGCTGACTACCTGGTGATGGCCGCCTGGCTCGCTTACCTGAAGTCGGCGCTGCTGCTGCCCAAGGAGCAGCAGGAAGAGCCGAGCCCCGAAGAACTGGCCTTGCGGTTGCAGCTGCGCCTGCAGCGGCTCGGCGCGATGCGCGAGGCGGCGGCGCGGCTGCTCGCCCGCGACCGGGTCGGCCGTGACGTGTTCCTGCGGGGCGCGCCCGAGGGTCTGAGGGTTGACCGGGTCAACACCTGGCAATGCGACTGGTATTCCCTGGTGCACGCGTACGGACAGGTGAAGCTGCGCACCGAGCCGGTCGTGCACATGGTGCGCGACCGCATGGTCATGACGCTCGATTCCGCGCTCGACAGGGTTTCGGCGATGCTCGGCGTGACGCTTGACTGGATGGAATTGCGCGAGTTCCTGCCCGCCCACGCCGACCAGCGCCTGCGCCGCTCGGCGCTGGCCTCGAGCTTCGTTGCGGCGCTCGAGCTGGCGAGGCTCGGCAAGGCGGAGATACGGCAGGAGGATGCATTCGGCCCGCTGCTGTTGAGGCGCGTGAAGGCGGCATGATCCATCTGCGGGTCGAGGACGATCAGGGATCTGACGACCTTGTCCGGGCCGTCGAGGCGACGCTGTTCGCCGCCGAGCAGCCCATGACCGCCGAAGAACTCTCCGCCCATCTCGGCGGGGCCGACGTTCGCGAGGCGCTCCGGCAGCTCGAAGGCCATTACCGGGAGCGCGGCGTGCGGCTGGTCGAGCGCGGCAAGCGCTGGCAGTTCCAGACCGCGCCGGACCTGGCGCATCTGCTGAGGCGCGAGCGCGAGCAGATCCGCAAGCTCAGCCGCGCAGCGACCGAAGTGCTGGCGATCGTCGCCTATCACGAACCGGTCAGTCGTGCCGAAATCGAGGCGATCAGAGGCGTCCAGACGAGTCCCGGCACGCTCGACGTGCTGATGGAAGCGGGCTGGGTCCGCGTCGCCGGCCGCCGCGAGGTCCCGGGCCGGCCGGTGATTTACGCAACAACGCCCGAATTCCTCAGCCATTTCGGCCTGGAAAGCCGGCGCGACCTGCCGGGCCTGGAAGAATTGCGGGCGGCCGGGCTGCTCGAGCCGGTGGATGACGTGATCGAGGCGCTGAGCACGCCCGAGGAGGAGGGTGAAGTGGCCGCGCTGGAAAATCCGGGACAAAGCGCCTAAGTCACCCGCCGGAAGCTATCGGAGACATCCAGTGCATTTACCTGGCTTGTTCCAGATACTGGTCATCGGGTTCATCGCGCTGGTGCTGTTCGGACGCGGCAGGATCAGCGAATTCATGGGCGATTTCGGCAAGGGCGTGAAGAATTTCCGCCGAAACCTCGAGGACGAACCCGTCCGCCCGATGCTCGAGGCCTCGCCGGCTTCCGAAGCGGCGGCCGAGCCGGTCTCGGCTCGAGACGAAACCTCCAACTAAGAGGGCACTGGCGAATATGTTCGGGATCGACTGGGAGGAGCTCCTGGTCATTGTGATTGTCGCAGTGGTCGTGATCGGTCCCAAGGACATGCCCGTGGCATTGCGCACCGCCGGCCGCTGGATCGCGCGCGTGCGGCGCGTCTCGAACCATTTCCGCGCGGGGGTCGAAGCGATGATCCGCGAAGCCGAGATGGAAGAGATGGAGAAGAAGTGGGCGGCGCAGAACGAGAAGATCCTGCGCGAGCACCCGGCCGACGCGCCGGTCGAGATGGAACCGACCGGCGCCTATCCGGCGCGGCCGGCCGGTCCGGCCGGGGAGAACGAGGAAACCGCCCAGGCCGCTCCGCGACAAGGCGATGCCGAAGAGCCGCAGCTGCCGTTCGGCAAGCGGAAGTAGCATCGTCATGGTCTTCAAGATCAGAGACATCGACGACACGCAAAGCCCGCTGCTCGATCACCTGATCGAACTGCGCAAGCGGCTGGTGCGATCGTTCCTCGCCCTCGCGCTGGCGTTTGGCGTTTGCCTTTATTTCTCGAGCGACATCTTCGCGCTGCTCGTGCGGCCGCTCGCGAACGCGTTTCCGCCCGGGCAGGGCAAGCTGATCTACACCAAGCTTTACGAAGCGTTCTTCGTCGACATCAAGGTGGCGCTGTTCGCGGCCTTCTTCGTCAGCTTTCCGGTCATCGCCAACCAGCTGTGGGCGTTCGTCGCCCCAGGGCTCTACGCGAAGGAGAAGAAGGCCTTCCTCCCTTTCCTCCTCGCCACTCCCATCCTGTTCATCATGGGAGCGAGCCTCGCCTACTTCGTGGTGATGCCGACGGCGTTCAAGTACTTCCTCGGCTTCCAGCACACGACCGCGGGCCTGCAGCAGCAGGCGCTGCCCGCGATGGGCGACTACCTCGACCTCGTAATGCGCTTCATCTTCATGTTCGGCGCCGCGTTCCTGCTGCCGGTGCTGTTGCTGCTGCTACAACGGGCGGGACTCGTCACGCGCCAGCAACTCGTGCGCGCTCGCCGCTATGTCATCGTGATCATCTTCATCGTCGCGGCGGTCGTGACGCCGCCCGACGTCGTGTCGCAGTTCCTGCTGGCCATTCCGCTGCTGGCGCTGTTCGAAGGAACGCTGCTGGTGATGCGCCTCAGCGAGAGGAAGGCAGCCCGGCTCGCGGAGCGGGAACCCGAGGTCGCTCCTGCCGAGCAAGCACCGACGGACGAAGTTGCCGGTTAAGGGCTCCAGCAAACTTTAGGGTTGGTCACTTGCGCCCCTGATCGGGCAAGTGCCGGATCAGCGCGCTGGTATCCTGCCGCGCGCCCCCCAGGGCCTGAACCTCGGCGTAGAACTGATCGACCAGAGCGGTGATGGGGAGCGAGAGGCCCCGTGCGCGGCCTTCGGCGAGCGCGATGGCGAGGTCCTTGCGCATCCAGTCGATCGCGAACCCGAATTCGAACTCGCCGGCGTCCATCGACGTCCAGCGGTTTTCCATTTGCCAGCTCTGCGCGGCGCCGCCGGAGATGGCTTCGAGCACCTTGTCCATGTCGAGCCCGGCTGCCTGGGCGAAGCGAACGCCTTCGGACAGGCCCGCCAGAGTGCCGGCGATGCAAATCTGGTTGACCGCCTTGGTGGCCTGGCCGGCGCCGGCATCCCCGACATGGACGATCCGCGCCCCGTACGCCTGCATGACAGGCCGCGCCCGCTCCATCGCCCCTGCCGAACCGCCGCACATGATGGCGAGCCTGCCGTTTTCCGCGCCCGCCTGCCCTCCGGAAACCGGGGCGTCGAGGGCCTCGACGCCGCGTTCGGCCGCGCGGTCGGCAATCACTTGCGCGATCGACGGCGAAACGGTGGTGTGGTCGATATACAGCGCGCCCTCGGGCATCGATTGCAGGGCACCCCGGTCACCGAGGACGACTTGCGCGAGATCGTCGTCGTTGCCGACACACGTGATGACCACGTCCTGCCCTGCGGCCGCTTCGGACGGGGTCGGGGCGGTCGTGACATCGAAGCCGTCGCCGCGACAGAGGTCGAGCCACGAGGCCGCGGACGACGCGGTGCGGTTGTAGGCGGTGACCTTGTGCCCGGCCCGGGCGAGGTGGCCGGCCATCGGCGCGCCCATGACGCCGAGGCCGAGAAAGGCGATGCGCAGGGGGTTGGTCATGCGCGCAATCTGCCGCCTTGGCCGGTCCAAAGCAATCGTTGTGCGCTTGTGGCGTTTGCACGGCGCGCGAATTGGGTTACGGCCGCGCCCCGTATGGACGAGAGCCTCACCGCAGAGCGGCAGCTGCTGACGATCGACGATGTGCGCGCCGCCGCGAAGCGCATCGCGGGCGCCGTCGTGCGCACCCCGACGATGCACTCGAAGACGTTGTCGCGGATCGCCGATGCGGAAATCTGGCTCAAGTTCGAGAACCTGCAGTTCACGGCCGCCTACAAGGAGCGCGGCGCGCTCAACGCCTTGCTCCTGATGGACGAGGAGCAGCGCCGGCGCGGCGTCATCACCGCGTCGGCCGGCAATCACGCGCAGGGCCTCAGCTATCACGGCACGCGCCTCGGTATCCCGGTTACCATCGTCATGCCGAAGACCACGCCGATGGTGAAGATCATGCAAACCGAGCAGGTCGGCGGGAAGGTAGTGCTCGAAGGCGAGACATTCGACGAAGCCTATGCCTGCGCCCGCAGCATGGAGAAGCAGCTCGGGCTGACTTTCGTCCACCCGTTCGACGATCCCAACGTCGCCGCCGGGCAGGGCACGGTCGCGCTCGAAATGCTCGAGGATGCGCCCGGGATCGAGACGCTCGTCGTCCCGATCGGCGGCGGCGGCCTGATCTCGGGGATGGCGACCGTCGCCAAGGCCCTCAATTCCGATATCGAGGTGATCGGAGTCCAGGCCGAGCTTTACCCTTCGATGTATGACAGGATCAAGGGCGCGCACTTGCCGTGCGGCGGCGATACGTTGGCCGAAGGCATCGCCGTCAAGGAGCCGGGCGAGTTCACCGCCAGGATCATCGCCGAGCTGGTCGACGACATCGTGCTGGTGAGCGAGGCCGGCCTCGAGAAGGCCGTTTCGCTGCTGCTGCAGATCGAGAAGACCGTGGTCGAGGGTGCGGGCGCTGCCGGGCTCGCGGCGGTGCTCGCGCACAAGGAGCGGTTCGCCGGGAAGAAGGTCGGCCTCGTGCTGTGCGGCGGCAACATCGATACGCGCCTGCTCGCCAACGTGCTGCTGCGCGATCTTGCCCGCGAAGGCCGTCTTGCCCGGCTGCGGATCACGCTGCAGGATCGTCCGGGGGCTCTCTACAAGGTGATGCACGAGTTCGACGCGCACAGCGTCAATATCCTCGAGATCTATCATCAGCGCATCTTCACGGATCTTCCCGCCAAGGGCCTCGTCACTGACATCGAATGCGAGGCGCGCGATCGCCAGCAGCTCGAGAAGCTCATCGCGGCGCTCCGAGCGAAGGGCTACGCGGTGAGCCAGGTGGAGCTCAACTGAACCTGCCGCGGGGCACAATTCGGGCGTTCGCGCGTTGCGGCAGGGTGGATCCAGCGAAGCCCTGCGCTGTCGTGACCGGAGGGGAATCGGGCATAGGCAAGGCCTGTGCCCTGGCGCTTGGCCGCATGGGCGTGCCGGTCGTCCTGACCTACTTTCGCGATGAAGCGCTGGCCGCGAGTGTCGTGACGCAAATCGAGGGCGCCGGAGGGCAGGCCATCGCGCGGCAGACCGACGTCAGCTCCGAGCCGGCGGTCGATGCCCTGTTCACCGCTGCTGAAACGACGTTCGGACCGGTGACGATGCTGGTCAACTCCGCCGGCCTCAACATGCGCGGCACGCGATTGGCGGAAACCTCGCTGGCGCAGTTCGACACCATCGTCCGGTCGGACCTGTACGGGCCGTTCCTGACCTGCCGCCGGTTCGTTCGCGGGCTGGCAGGCCGACAGGGCGGGAGGATCGTCAACATCTCGTCGATCCACGCGTTTGCGCCCCGCCCCGGGGCGGTGGACTACGACAGCGCCAAGGGCGGGCTGACGCAACTGACGACGACCCTGGCGCTGGAACTCGCGCCGCAAAGGATCGCGGTCAACGCGGTCGCGCCGGGCATGATCCTCACGCCGATGAACCAGTCCGCCATCGACAATCCGGTCGAGCTCGAGAGCAAGCAGGCCGCGATTCCGTGGGGAAGGGCGGGGACGGCCGAGGAAGTGGCCGAGACGGTTCTGTTCCTGCTCTCGCCGACGGCCGACTACATCACGGGAGCCACGCTGGTCATCGACGGCGGCCTGTCCCTGACTGTCGCCCAGGGGGCCTGATGAGCGGGCAGGTCGATTTCGCTGTCGAGGCGATCGACGTCGTCAAGCTGGACATGGCCGATCGTGACGACGGACTGCTTTCGGGCCATGACCTGATGAGCCCCTACGTATGGTCAGCCGAGGGGAAGCTGAAGTTGCTCGTGCGGGTGCTGAAGAACCCGCTCGGGCCGAACGATCCCACCGGGGTCATCTTTGCGGGACAGTCCGGCGACGGCATCCATTTCGAAATGGGCAAGGTGCCGGCCATCGTTCCCGGGCCGGACGAGATCGATGCCGGCGGAGTCGAGGACCCGACGGTGGTGATCGGTTCCGAACCGCACGTGATGGTATTCTACACCGGTGTCGAGGCGACGCGCTCGCAAGGCTCGCTGTTGATGGCGGCGGGACCGAGCCTCGGCCATCTTCGCAAGCAGGAAGTTCTCCTGAAGGCGCCGCCGGGCCAAGGCAACATCAAGGAGGCCACGGTCGCGCAAGGGGCGGACGGCCGCTGGCGGCTGTTCTACGAATATGCGCAGGACAACGCCTCGCGGATCGGCCTCGCGCTGGCCGACGATCTTGCTGGCCCGTGGGAGCCGGTCGGGGACCCTTTCACGGTCCGCGGGCGCCTGTGGGACACCTGGCATCTTTCGACCGGGCCTATCCTCGCTCGCCCGGGCGAGCCGCCGGTGATGTTCTATAACGGCGCCACGGCCGATGCCCGCTGGCGGATCGGCTGGGTTGCGTTCGACGAAAACTACACACGCGTGATCGACCGCTGCATCGAGCCGATGCTGGTTCCCGCGCCGCCCAGGGAGCGGTCGGGGACCGACATCGCCTTCGCCGCTTCCCTCATCGACAACGGCCCGGACATTCACCTCTATTATTCGGTCGAGGATCGCGTGTTGCGGCGCGCGGTGGTGCGCAAGCTGCGCCCGGCGTGACCCGGCAAGACGCCAAACCCGTTAGCGATGACCCTGCCAAGTGACCAAAAACGGGGCGATTTGCCGCGCCGGGCGCGCTTTCGTGCAAATTAACTCTGCAAGTGTGGGAAATTAGGGTTAATAGTCTTCTACTGGGGCGAGTCTCGGGAGCATATGCGGGTCTCGCTCGTAGAGCAGTCGTAAGGCTTCAGGAGAGGACCGCCAACGCCGTGACGGCCCCAGTTCGCTTCCCTCGCTTCTTCGTGACGAGCCCCGCGCCGTGCCCGTACCTGCCGGGCAAGACCGAGCGGAAGGTGTTCACCGAGCTCAAGGGTCCGCATGCGGAGGAATTGAACGACGCGCTCGGCCGGATCGGTTTCCGCCGCAGCCAGACGGTCGCCTATCGCCCCAGTTGCCTCGATTGCCGCGCCTGCGTTTCCGTGAGGGTCGTGGCGCACGAGTTCATGCCGTCCTCGACCCAGCGCCGGAACCTGAAGCGCAACGCCAGCATCGTCTCCACCGAGTGCCGCCCGTGGGCGACATCCGAGCAGTTCGAGCTTTTGCAGCGCTATCTCTCGCATCGTCATCCGGGCGGCGGCATGGCCGCGATGGACGAGATCGATTACGCGGACATGGTGGAACATACTTCCGTTTCCAGCTTTGTCATCGAGTACAGGGAACCCTCTGCGGACGGGGCGCGCGGCCGTTTGATCGGTGCCTGCCTAACGGATCGCCAGGGGGACGGGTTGTCGATGATCTACAGTTTCTACGACCCGGAACATGAGGCGCGCACCGGGCTTGGGAATTTCATCATCCTGGATCACATCCGCCGAGCCGCCGACGCTGGACTGCCCTACGTCTACCTCGGCTATTGGGTCGATGGCGCGCAACGCATGCAGTACAAGGTCCGTTACCGTCCGCTCGAGCGCCTCGGCCCGGACGGCTGGCGGCGCTTCACCGACGAGCAGCAGGCCGCGCTCATCGCTTCCGCGGCAAATTCCCGGCGTGACGAGGCTCCCGCCCTTGACGGCGGCGGCAAGGACGGCACGCCCGGCGGCCAGCAGCAGTACAAGATCGCCTGACATAACGTTCCTCCCAGTCGTGCGCCGCTTCGCCACGATCCTGGCGATATCCACCGTCCTTGCCCCGCCGCTCGCCGCGCAGGACCGCAACACGCTGCCCGAGCTCGAATCCCTGATTCCGGATTCGGCGATCGACGATCCGCAAGCGTGGGTAAGGCAGTCCGTTCCGACGCAAGCGCCAGGGAACCAGGACGCGCAACCGCAACCCGACACCCCGCTCGCCGATATGCCCCTGATCACGGTGCCGTGGCCGGACAAGCTCGAGCTGCCCGCCGTCGTGCCGCTCACGCCTGATGCAGGCATTCAATTTGCCGAACCCGAACAGCGCCCGCGGGGGCGGCGCGAGGGCACCGAGGTTCAGGTCTCCAGCGAACTCAAGCTCGTGTTCCCGACAGACCCTGCCGAGTTTCCGGATCGCCACGCTTTCGTCGACCGGTTCAAGGGCCTTTCGACGGTCGTCCAGTACAAGTCCGATGGCAGCGCCGCGAAACTGGCGGCTCAGGCGCGGCAGGATGAGGCGCTGCTCGAGCGCATGCTGCGCGTCTACGGCTATTACGACGCCCTCGTCTTCCGCAGCGTCAACACAGGGCCCGAAGGCGGGCAGCCGGCCAACGCAAGCCAGCCGAGCGTGCGATTCGACATCGTCCCGGGCAAGCAATACACCGTGGGCGCGATCGACCTCGGCAGCCTCTCGGCGACCGGCCCGGACTTCCAGATGCTGCGCGAAGCGTTCATGGTGAACACGGGTGATCCGCTGCTGCAGGACAAGATCGAGAGCGAGCAGGCCGATCTCGACATCGCGCTCGGCGAAGCGGGATACCCGTTCGCCGCCATCGATGATCCCTTGCTTGTGGTCGATCATGCGCGCGAGCAGGGGGACCTGACGCTGAAGGTCACGCCCGGCGGCAAGTACACATTCGGCAAGGTCACCAGCAATCTTGCCGATTTCATGCCGGGCCGGCACTTGTCGGAGATCGCCCGGTTCAAGCCTGGCGACCAGTACAAGCGCAGCCTGCAGATGGACCTGAGGCGCGCGATACAGGCGACCGGTCTTGTCGCCAGCACCGATCTGACGCCTGTCGAGGTGACACCTCCGAGCGGCGACCGGCCCGGCGTCGTCGACATCGCAGCGACCATGACCAAGGCCAAGGTTCGCACTATCACGGCTTCGCTTGGCTACGACACCGGCCAGGGCTTCAAGGCCGAAGGCAGCTGGGAGAACCGCAACCTGTTCCCGCCAGAGGGTGCCCTGAGGCTGCGCGCCATCGCCGGCACACGCGAGCAACTCGCCGGCGTGACCTTCCGGCGCAACAACTTCCACGGGCGCGACAAGGTGCTGACGATCGACGCTTATGCCAGCACGATCGATTACCAGGCGTATGACTCGCGCACGGCGTCGCTCATGGCGACGTTCGAGCGGCTCAGCAACATCCTGTTCCAGAAACCCTTCAGCTGGTCGATCGGCCTGGAGACCACGGCGACGGGCGAGCGCCAGGCGCTGCCGGGCGGCGGCTTCGGGCCGCGCAAGACCTATTTCGTCGGCGCGCTCCACGGCTTCGCCGAGCTCGACACCTCCGACGATCTGCTGAATCCGACGCACGGCTGGCGGCTCTCGGCCTGGCTCTCGCCCGAGACGTCGCGGACGGACAACGAACAGAGCTTCTACATCAAGGCGCAGGTCGAAGGTGATTACTACCTGCCCGCGGGCAAGAAAGTCGTGCTCGCCACGCGGGCAAAGGCGGCCACCATCACCGGAGCGCCGATTTCGGCGATCGCGCCTTCGCGGCGCCTTTATGCCGGCGGCGGCGGTTCGGTCCGCGGTTACGGCTACGAGGCGATCGGGCCGCACAACGGCCAAGGTGATCCGACCGGCGGGCGCTCGCTGGTGGAACTGTCGGCCGAAGCGCGTATCCAGACGGGGTTGCTGGACGGCGCGATCCAGCTCGTGCCGTTCGTCGATGCCGGCAGCGTCGGCACCAGCCCGACGCCGAGCTTCCATGAAATCAAGATCGGCGCCGGAATCGGCGTGCGCTACCTGACCGGGTTCGGACCCGTTCGCATCGATGTCGGCGTTCCGCTCAATCCGGGCCCGAAGGATTCCAAGATCGGCGTCTACGTAGGCCTGGGGCAGGCGTTCTGATGACCGCGGACGAGGGCATCGGCGCAGGCGACGAGGAAGCCGCCGTCGTTCGCCGCCGCCACCCCTTGCGCACGGCCATCATCTGGGCCGGGCGGACCGTCGTGCTGCTGTTGTTGCTGGTCGCGGCGGCGGTCCTTTATCTCAACACCGGCTCGGGCCGGCAGTTCATCGTCAGCCAGATTGCCAAGGTCGCTCCGGCGTCCGGTCTCAAGGTTTCCGTGGGCCGCATCGAAGGCTCGGTGTTGTGGAACGCCACGCTCTACGACGTGAAGTTCAGGGACGCGAGGAACAAGCTGTTCCTCACCGTTCCCGCCGTCGAGCTGAACTGGCGGCCTTACGAATTCCTGTTCTCCGGCCTCGACGTCCGTTCGCTCGTGCTGCATCACGGCACGCTTTACGCCAAGCCCAAGCTCAATCCGGGCAATCCGAACGCGCCGACGCTGCCCAACTTCGATATTCGCGTCGATCGCTTCGTGATCGACGACCTGACGGTCTCGAAGGGACTTCTCGGTGAAGAACGTCACGTCGATTTTCGCGCCCGTGTCGACATCAGGAAGGGGCTGGTAAAGCTCAATGCGAACGGCCGTCTCGGCGGCGGCGACCGCTTCAGCGCGATGGTCAACGCCGAACCTGACGGCAACGTCTTCGACCTTGACCTCGACTACCGGGCGCCGGCCGGGGGCCTGCTTTCGTCGCTCACAGGCGCCCGCAGCGACTGGCGCGTCAGGCTGCTCGGCAACGGCACCTGGAAGAAGTGGGACGGGTCATTCCTGGCCCGCGAGGGTGGCCAACCGCTCGCGGCGTTCAAGCTCTTCAACCGGTCGGGCCTGTACCGCATCGACGGCCTGTTCTGGCATCGCGACCTGCTGACCGGGCTTCCCGCAAGGGCGCTGGGCGACAGCGCTGCGGTAGCATTGGTGGGCACGCTGAAGGACAGCATCGCCAAGGGCAGTTTCGCCCTGCGTGCGCATGGCTTCGCGGCCGATGCCGTGGGCGCGGTCGACCTCGCCAACAACCGCTATAACCATCTCAAGCTGCGCGCGAAGCTGCTCGACTCGCAATTGTTTGGCACCGGGCTCGCCCTGCGCGACACGGTCATCACCTCGACCTTCGACGGGCCGTGGCGCCGCTTCAGCGCGCCGTTCGAGCTCGGCGTCGGGCAGATGGACCTTGGCGGGACCAGGCTCATCGGCATCGGCGAGAAGGGCACGCTGCTGTATGACGGCACGCGCTACGTCATTCCGCTGAATGCTTCGGTCAAGCGCATCGTCAGCGGCAACAGTCTGTTCGATCCGTCGCTGGTGAACGGCCGCCTGCTCGGCACGCTAGTCCTTGCCGACAACGATTTGCGCTCCGACGATCTCGCCTTCCGTTTCCCCGGCCTCAAGGCCGATCTCGTGCTGCGCGGCGACATAAAGCGCGGCGGTTATGCGCTGGCCGGTCCGATCGAGATGCACGGTCTGACGGCGAGGAACATCGGCACCCTCGACGCCAGCGCGAAGATCCGCTTCTCCATCGGCAACGGCGTGCCGTGGCGGCTGGCGGCGAACTTTGCCGGGCACGTGACGAGGCTAACCAACGCGACGATCTCCAGCCTGACCGGTGGCAACATTCGCTTCAAGGGCGGCGTGACGCTCGGCGCCATGTCACCGATCGTGTTCAGCAAGACGACGCTGACGTCGAACAAGCTGACGCTCAACCTCCATGGCCGCGTCGAGAACGGCACAACGACGCTGGTCGGCAGCGGGCGCTCGGTCGATTACGGCGCGTTCACCCTCAAGGCGAGAGTCGAGGCCGACGGCCCGCATGCGGATCTGGTGTTCGCCAATCCGCTGCCGAGCGCGGGCTTGCGCGACGTCCACGTGATCCTGACGCCGACCCGGGACGGCTTTCGCATCGAAACCTCGGGACAATCGACTCTCGGGCCGTTCAAGGGGCTGCTGTTCCTGACATCGCCACCGGGCGGGCCGACTCGACTTGGCATCGAACATCTCGATGTCTGGCGAACGTCGGTGACGGGAAATCTCACGCTGGGCGAGGGCGCCATGTCGGGCACCCTCGGACTGAGTGGTGGCGGCATCGACGGCACCATCGCGCTCGCGCCACGAGGCGGCGGCCAGGGCTTCAGTATCCATCTCACCGTCCGCGATGCAACGTTCGGCGGCGCCACGCGCCTCGCGATCCGGCAGGCGACGATCGACGCCAGCGGCTTCTTCGCCAAGGGCAACAGCTCGATCCAGGGTACCGTCGAGGCGGCGGGCATGAGCTACGGCACGCTGTTCGTCGGCCGGTTGTCGGGAACGGCCAACGTGGTCAACGGCCGGGGCACCTTTGCCGCTTCGCTTGCCGGTCGGCGCGGCAGTCGCTTCCAGCTGCAACTGACCGGCCATGTCGCGCCGGACCGGATCGATGTCGCGGCGCGCGGCAATTACGGCGGCGAGCCGATCTCCATGCCGCGCCGGGCGTTGCTGCTGAAGCAGCCCGACGGCAGCTGGCTGCTCCAGCGCACGCAAGTGAACTTCGCCGGCGGCATAGCGCTGGTGGAGGGACGGTTTGGCGGCGCCGCGGGCACGCAGTTCACGTTCAGCCTCTCGAAGATGCCGCTCTCGCTGCTCGATGCCACAGGCTCGGACCTGGGGCTCGGCGGCACGATCTCCGGCATCGTCAGCTACCGCAACGGGCCCGGCGGCGTACCGACCGGCAGCGCCAGCGTGATGATCAGCGGGCTGACACGCTCGGGCCTGCTGCTCACCTCGAAGCCGATCGATCTTGCCCTGGTCGCCCGGCTTTTGCCGACCGACGCCCAGGCGCGGGCGGTGGTGCAGCAGGGCGGGATGACCCTCGGCCGGTTCCAGGGGCGGATCGTCGGCATGCCCGCGAGCGGCGACTTGTACGATCGCTTGAGCGCGGGGAACCTCTTGGCCCAGCTGCGCTACAGCGGGCCCGCCGAATCGCTGTGGCGGCTGGCCGCGATCGACACGTTCGACATAACGGGCACCCTCAACGCCGCCGCCGATGTCACCGGCACGCTCGCCAATCCGCAGGTACGCGGCTCCCTCGCCGGCGACGATCTCAGGGTGCAGAGCGCCCTCGTCGGCACCGACCTGCGGCACGTCAAGGCGCGCGGGACCTTCACCGGATCGCTGCTGCAATTGACGAGCTTCGCCGGCGAGGCCGCGAACGGCGGCAGCGTCGTCGGAGCAGGCACCGTCGACCTCGCGGGCATCGGCCCCGACAGCGGTCCGAAGATCGAACTGCGCATAGCGGCGCAGAACGCGCGCATCGTCGATCTTTCGACCATGAGCGCGGCCGTCACCGGGCCGATCCGCATCGTCTCGAACGGGGTCGGCGGGATCATTGCCGGACGACTGCGGGTGCAGAAGGCGCACTGGCGGCTCGGCGCCGCTTCGGGGACGGCGGCGCTGCCCAACATCAAGACGACCGACATCAACTTGCCGCCGGATCTCGCGCCGCCCGCATCGCCCGGCGCGCCGTGGCGCTACCTGATTGACGCCAGCGCTCCCGGCGGCGGCATACAGGTCGACGGCATGGGCCTTGACAGTGAATGGAGCGCCGACCTGAAGCTGCGCGGCACCACATCCGATCCGCGCATCGGCGGCGTGGCGCGCGTCGTGCCGCGACAGGGGCATTACGATTTCGCCGGAACGCGGTTCGACATCACGCGCGGCGTGATCGATTTCAACGAGAACACGCCGCCCGATCCGCAAATCGACCTGGTCGCCGAAACCGACGTCAATTCGCTGCATGTCACGGTGACGGTGGGCGGAAGCTCGAGCAAGCCGGACATCACCTTTGCCTCGACCCCTTCGATGCCGGAGGAGGAGATCCTGGCGCAGCTGCTGTTCGGCGGCTCGATCGCCAATCTCACGGCGACCGATGCTCTTGAGCTCGGCTCTGCGGTGGCGAGCCTGCGCGGCGGGGCCGGCCTCGATCCCATCAACAAGTTACGCCGGGCCGTTGGCCTTGACGAATTGCGGATCGTTCCGGCCGACCCGGCGCTCGACCACGGCACCGCGCTGCTGTTCGGAAAGCGCATCCACCGGCGCTTCACCGTCGAGATCATTACGGACGGGCGAGGCTACAACGCGACCAATCTCGAGTTCCGCATTACCCGCTGGCTTTCGCTGCTGGGCACGATCTCCTCTTTGGGGCGCGAGAGCATCGGCGCGCAATATCGCAAGGATTATTGAGGCCGAGTGCCTTCGTCTTTGACGCCGCCCTTGATCAGCTCGAGGCCCGCCTCGGCGCCGTCGGAACCAACAGGAAAATTGAATCGCCTCCAAAGCTCCGCCGCGATAAGGTCGGTGCGCATCAGGTGTGCCGGGGCCGAAGGCCCTCCGTACATGACCAAGGGGGCATTTGACGGAAGGCCGGATAACGGGCTCCTGCACGGGGACAGGAGGGCTATTCGTGCATACCGTTCTTCGCCGCGCCGCCTTGGGCGGCACAGCCATTGGTCTCGCGCTGACATCCATGCCCGGCTCTACCCAGCAGAGCGCCGCGCCGATCGCCCGCTACACGATGGATGCAGGGACTTTGTCCGGGATGGCGGCGATGGCCGCCGGCGGGAACTCGCTCGCGCTTCTGCGGGGAGGGGGCGGAGGCGCGGCGCATCAGCTGGAGCTGCGGCTTGGCTCGACGCGCACGGCGACCGGCGCGCCGGCCGCTGATCACTTCATGCCGCCGGCCGCGGGGCTCGGCCAGTCCGTCCCCCTTGTCACCCCGATCAATCAGGCGGCCAATGCGCCGACGGTGCCGGGAGCCCCGCAGGAGCGGCAGATGCCGAGCGGCAAGCTGTACCTTTTCTGGGGTTGCGGCGAGCACGCCGGCCCCGGCCAGCCGGTGGTGATCGACTTCTCGAAGATGGCCAAGGGCCAGATCCCGCCGGGCTTGCTCGCCTCGGGCGTGAGCGTACCCGGCGAGTGGACGATCACTCGGGCGAACAGCAACACCTTCGGCGAATGGCCCAACGCCAAGGGCGGCAAGACCGTCCCCGCCTCGGCCTCGCTGGTGGGCGACCATCGCATCGCTGGCAACTATTCGCCCGAGATCGCCTTCCATCTCGATCATGACTTCATGGCCCCACTGCAGCCGCGATCCTCGAAACTGCCGGGCGGCGCCCACGGGTTGAGCTGGAACGGCCTGCCGGACGCCACGGGCTATTACGCGTGGGCGATCGGGGCGAAGGACATGGGCCGGAGCCAGCCCAACGAAATGGTCTGGTGGACTTCCTCGGCAACCAAGCAGTTCGGCGGCATGCTCGGCGACTGGCTGTCACCCGCGGCTGTCGCCAAGCTGGTCGCCGCCAAGACGGTGATGCCGGCGAGCCAGACGAGCTGCACGATCCCGGCCGAGGTCACCCAGCTCGGCGGCGAGAACATGATGGTCCAGCTTTTCGGCTACGGCCCGGAGAGCAATTTTGCCTATCCGCCCCGCCCCACCGCCAAGGGCGCCGTGTGGAAGCCGGAATGGGTCGCCCGCGTGCGCTTCCGCTCCAACGCGATGGTCCTTCTCGGCATGCCCGACATGGGCGGTTTGTCTGGCGGCGATGATGGTGATGCTTCGAGCCAGGGTCAGCAACAACCGACCAAGCCCAAGTGCAAAGGGCTGAAGGGTATCGCCCAGCGCGCCGCCGGCCTGTGCGAGTAGCGCTCGGTCGACGGACACTCTGAAACAGGAAAAAGGGCGCCCGGATCGCTCCGGGCGCCCCTTGTCGCCGATCCGATGAGCGATCAGGCGCTGTAGTACATGTCGAATTCGACCGGGCTGGGCGTGGTCTCCCAACGGCTGACTTCTTCCCACTTCAGCTCGAGGTAGGATTCGATCTGGTCCTTCGAGAACACGTCGCCCTTCAGGAGGAAGTCGTGGTCCGCCTGCAGCGATTCGAGCGCCTCGCGCAGCGAACCGCAGACAGTCGGCACTTCGGCCAGTTCGGCAGGTGGCAGGTCGTAGAGGTTCTTGTCCATCGCTTCGCCCGGATGGATCTTGTTCTGCACCCCGTCGAGGCCCGCCATCAGCAGGGCGGCGTAGGCGAGGTAGGGGTTGGCGAGCGGGTCCGGGAAGCGGAACTCCACGCGCTTGGCCTTTTCGCCGGCGCCATAGGGGATGCGGCACGAGGCCGAGCGGTTGCGCGCCGAGTAGGCGAGCAGCACTGGGGCCTCGAAGCCCGGGACGAGCCGCTTGTAGCTGTTGGTCGTCGGGTTGGTGAAGGCGTTCAGCGCCTTGGCGTGCTTGATGACGCCGCCGATGTAATGGAGGCAGGTGTCGCTTAGCCCGGCGTAGCCGTTGCCGGCGAACAGCGGCTTGCCGCCCGACCAGATCGACATGTGCGTGTGCATGCCCGAGCCGTTGTCGTTCTTGATCGGCTTGGGCATGAACGTCGCGGTCTTGCCGTAGGCATGCGCGACCTGGTGCACGACGTACTTGTAGATCTGCATGTGGTCGGCGGTCTTGACCAGCGTGTCAAAGATCAGGCCGAGCTCGTGCTGCGCGGCGGCCACCTCGTGGTGGTGCTTGTCGCAGTTGAGGCCCATCTCGATCATGGTGCTGACCATCTCGCCGCGGATGTCTATCGCGCTGTCGACCGGGGCGACCGGGAAATAGCCTCCCTTGGCGCGTGGCCGGTGGCCGAGGTTGCCGCCTTCGATCTCGGCGCCAGAATTGGTCGGGAACTCGATGTCGTCGAGCTGGAAGCCCGAACCGGCGTAGCCGTCCTCGAAGCGCACGTCGTCGAACATGAAGAATTCGGCTTCGGGGCCGACGTAGACCGTGTCGCCGATGCCGGTGGTCTTGAGGTAGTTCTCGGCGCGCTTGGCGGTGGTGCGCGGGTCACGGCCATACCAGTCGCCGGTCGACGGTTCGACGATGTCGCAGAACACGATCATCATCGGCGTGGCGCTGAAGGGATCGACATAGACCGCGTCGAGGTCCGGCTTGAGGATCATGTCGCTCTCGTTGATCACCTTCCAGCCGGCGATCGACGAGCCGTCGAACATCAGCCCTTCCTCGAGCTGGTCCTCGTCGAGCGACGAGGCGACCATCGAGAGGTGCTGCCATTTGCCCTTCGGATCGGTGAAGCGGAGATCGACCCATTCGATCTCCTCGTCCTTGATCCGCTTCACGATGTCCTTTGCGCTGGCCATGGTATTCCTTCCTTGAATTGCTTCCCCTCCCGCCTGAGGAAAGGGTTTTGAGGTGGGTTTGTTCAGGAGGCGGAGTGAGCCACCCCCGGGACCCCCTGCCTTCCTTCGCCAAGCTCAGGACCGGCAGGGGAGAAAACTCAGATCGCCGCGTCGTCCTTTTCGCCGGTGCGGATGCGCAGGGCGGTGTCGATGGTGGAGACGAAGATCTTGCCGTCGCCGATGCGCCCGGTCTGCGCGGCGTTGGCGATCGCCTCGACCACGCGCTCGGCCTGATTGTCGGAGACGACGACCTCGAGCTTCACTTTCGGCAGGAAATCGACGACGTATTCGGCGCCGCGATAGAGTTCCGTGTGCCCCTTCTGCCGGCCGAACCCTTTGGCTTCGGTCACGGTAATCCCGGACACCCCGACTTCGTGCAGGGCTTCCTTCACCTCGTCCAGCTTGAACGGCTTGATGATGGCTTCGATCTTTTTCACGTGACCCCTGCGAGCAAAGCCGGCGCCGCGTCCCCTCATCGGGTAGCGGGCCGGACGATCCGTGTTTTCCCGGCAACCATTCTTCAAGAATCGTGCCAAGGCGCGAAGCGCGACAGGTAGCCTTTTGGCCCATGCTAAGAAAGGGCGGAATCGCACAATTCCGCTCCGTCTGGAGGGGTTGGCGCAATTATCGTTCGCGGATCAAAAGCTTCGTTGCCCGCGAATTGAGCATGGGTGCCCGCGAAACGGGCATCACAGCCTGAGGCCGGTCGTCTCGTCCAGCCCGGCCATGAGGTTCAGCGACTGTACCGCCGCCCCGCTCGCGCCCTTGCCGAGGTTGTCGAGCACGGCCACGAGCCGCGCCTGCGCGCCGTCCGGCGAGGAAAACACGAACAGCTCCATCCGATCCGAAGGCTCGCGGGAGCGGCGCAGCAGCAGCTCGCCGAACAACGGCTGCTCACCCATCGTGACGATGCGGCTGCCGGCGTAGAACTCTGTCAGGCAATCGCGCAGCGCCTCGGCGCTGGCCGCCCCGGCCAGCGTCCCTATAGGCAAGGGGACCTCCGTGACCATGCCCCGGTGAGCCGGGACGACCGCGGGCGAAAACAGCGGCGGGATCGCCAGGCCGCAATGCTGCTGCATTTCAGGCACGTGCTTGTGCGCCAGTTCCAGCGCATAGCCGCGCCAGGCGATGTCGTGGTCGTTCTCGAACCTCTCGATCAGCGCCTTGCCGCCTCCCGAGTAACCCGACACCGCATGGCAAGTGTACGGCCAGTCCGCCGGCAGCAGCCGTGCCGCGATGAGCGGCGCCATGAGCGCGATGAAGCCGGTCGAATAACACCCCGGATTGGACACCCTCGCGGCTTGCGCCAGGGTGCCACGGCCGACGATCTCGGGAAACCCGAAGACCCAGCCGGGCGCCACCCGATGCGCCGTGGAGGCGTCGATGACCCGCACGCGGCTGCCCGGTTCGATCAGCGCGACGGATTCGCGCGCTGCGTCGTCCGGCAGGCAAAGGATCGCGAAATCGCAAGTGTTGAGCGCCTCGGCGCGGGCCGCACGGTCCTTGCGCCGATCGCCGTCGAGCGAGACGACGTCAAACTCGTCGCGACCCGCGAGCCGATCGCGAATCTCGAGCCCGGTCGTTCCGGCGCCACCGTCGATGAAGACCATCTTCGCCATCAGACGAGCGGCTCCAGCCGGTCGAGATGCACATAGCCGACCGGCCCTTCGAGCGAGAGGCAGCCCCAGGCCCATTCGCCGGCGATGTCGAGCACCTCGAAGCTGTCACCTTCCAAAAGGGTACACAACTCCTCGGCGTCGCCGTTGGTCCCGGCGAGTAGCCTCGCTCCGCCGGGCATGACGGTGCGCGGCTGGGGCACGGCGTAGTGGGGCACGAAATAGCGTCCGGCGAGACCGATATGAGCGAGATCGCCTTTCACGGGCACGCGCGTCGGATCGGGCCGAGCGGCGGGGCCGGCAAGAGCGAACGGCCCTTGCGCGCACTTGTGCCAAGTCGTGTCGTCGCTCTGGACTTTCACCCGGTTCCTCGCTTGGCCGCGGCGCTTAGACTGCGCCCGCGCGGCGGGCAAGCGGCCCCCTTAACCAAAGCGATCCTGCAACATTTTCCAGCTCGCGCGAAGGCCGAGCGCAGCGCCGCCCTTGGGCCGGCCAGGCTTGGCATTGGGACGCCAGGCGAAGGTATCGAAGTGCGCCCAGTCGATGCCTTCCCCGACGAACTTGGCGAGGAACAGCGCGGCGACGCTCGAGCCGGCAAAGGAATTGGCAGGGGCGTTGTTGGTGTCGGCGATGTCCGACTTGAGCCATTCGGCGTAAGGCTCGTGGAGCGGCAAGCGCCACACGGGATCATCGCTCGCCTCGCCGGCGGCAACGAGGGCATCGGCGGTTGCGTCCTCGCGCGCGAACAGCGCCGGCAGGTCCGGCCCGAGCGCCACGCGCGCGGCGCCGGTCAGCGTGGCGAAGTCGACGATGAGCGCTGGCTCGGACTCGCTCGCCAGCGCCAGCGCGTCGGCCAGGATCAGCCGGCCTTCTGCATCTGTGTTGCCGATCTCGACGGTGAGCCCCTTGCGGCTCTTGAGCACGTCGCCGGGGCGGAATGCGTTGCCCGAGATCGCGTTCTCGACCGCCGGCACCAGGACCTGCAAGTGAACCTTCAGGCCCGCGCCCATCACGAGGTCGGCGAGCGCGAGCGCGTGCGCCGCGCCGCCCATGTCCTTTTTCATCAGCAGCATGCCGGCGGCGGGCTTCACATCGAGGCCGCCCGAATCGAAGCAGACACCCTTGCCGACAAGCGCCAGCCTGGGTGCTTTCGCATCGCCCCAGGTGAGCTCGATCATGCGCGGTGCATGGCTCCGCCCGGCGGCCCGGCCGACGGCGTGCACCATCGGGAATTCCTGCTCGAGTGCGTCGCCGCGGGTGATCTTGACCTTTGCGCCATGCGCTTTCGCGAGCCCCTCGGCAGCCGCTTCGAGCTGCACCGGGCCCATGTCCTCGGCGGGCGTGTTGACGAGGTCCTGAACCAGGAAAGTCGCGCCCGCCTCGGCTTGGGCTGCGGCGATCCGGGCCACATCCTTGGTCAGCAGGACGCGCGCGCCTTCCGGCTCCTTCTCCTCGCGATAGCGGGTAAAGCGATACTGCGCCGTCTGCCAGCCATGGAGCGCGGCCCTCGGCTCCCCTTGCGCGCGCCGATAGGTCCCGGCGGGCAGCTTCTCGGCCAGCGCGGCCATGCACCAGCTCGAAAGCTCGTCCGGATTCGCCACGCCGCCCACCGCGAACCAGCTCTCGCCATCGGGCACGATGCCGACCTCGTATCCGCTGCCGTTAAACTTCTGTGCCGCCAGCGCGGCGCGCTGCGGACCGCTCAGCTTCTTCGCCCAGGCCTCGAAGCCGTCCTTATTGACAAGGTGGATGGCTGTCGCGTCCTGTCCGCGATCCGGCTGGATTAGGTCGTCTCTGTCGCTCATAAGCAGCCCTAGACATCATCAATTCGGGAATTCCAATGCTGTTTCGCCGTATTCTACCCCTGCTGTGCCTCACTCTGGCGGCCTGCAGGGGGGGTGGCGATTCGACATCCGCTCCGAGCGCGACCCCTTCCGCCACGGCGGCGGCGACCGCCGACCGCCCGACTCCGACCGCCAGCGCTTCGGCAACCGCCACGCCGGCGGGGGCCAATTCGGTGAAGGAGCAGAACGATCTTTACAGTTTCTCGTACTCCTGGCCCGCAGCGGCGGGGAACATTCCGGCGCTGGCCCGACGGCTCGAGGACGAGCTCGAGCAGCACAAGCAGGAGCTCGTCGTCAGCGCGCAGAAGGGCAAGCAGGAATCGGACAGCAACGGCTTCCCCTTCAACCCGCATTACTATTCGGAAGACTGGAAGGTCGTCGCAAACCTTCCGCATTGGCTGAGCCTTACCGGCAAGTTTTCCACCTACACCGGCGGTGCGCATGGAAATTACGGGCTCGAGACGCTCGTGTGGGACAAGAAGGTCGGGCGCGGCTTCGGTGCGATCGAAATGTTCAGTTCGGCGAAGGCCCTCGGCGACGCTCTCGGGCACAATGTCTGCAAGGCGCTGGACCGGGAGCGGGCGAAGAAGCGCAAGGGAATGCCGAAAGGGCAACTGCTCGACGAGTTCCAGAAGTGCGTCGGTCTCGACCAGGCGACGGTGCTGGTCGGCTCCTCGAATGGGAAGACCTTCAACCGCGTCGGCGTATGGTTCGGCCCTTACGTCGCCGGGCCATATTCCGAAGGCGCCTACGAATTGAACTTCCCGGTGGACAAGGCGGTACTCGAAACCGTCAAGCCGGCTTACCGCGACGCGTTCTCGGCCGCTCGCTGACCGCTCGCAATTGTCGGCACCGATCGCTACATGGACCCCATGACCCAATACCAGCACGTTACCGGCGCCGACACCGTCCTGCGCGACGGCACGATCAAGCTACACGGGCCCGAAGGCTTCGAGGGGATGCGCGCGGCCGGGCGGCTGGCGGCTGAAATCCTCGATGAGATGGCGCTCCGCGTCGAGCCTGGCGTCAGCACCGAGGAACTGGACCGCATCGTGCGCGAGATGACCCTCGACGCCGGCGCCGTGCCCGCGACGCTCGGCTATCGCGGCTACACGCATTCGTGCTGCATCTCGATCAACCACGTCGTTTGCCACGGAATTCCTTCAGCCAAGACGCTGAAGGAGGGAGACATCGTCAACATCGACGTGACCCCTCTGCTCGACGGCTGGCATGGCGACACCAGCCGCATGTATCTCGTCGGCGACGTGCCGCTGAAGGCGCGGCGCCTGGTCGACGTCACCTACGAATGCCTGATGATCGGCATTGCCCAGGCGAAGCCCGGCGCGCGCCTCGGCGACGTCGGCGCGGCGATCCAGGCCCATGCCGGACAGCACCGCTACGGCGTCGTGCGCGAATTCTGCGGGCACGGCGTCGGCCGCCTGTTCCACGACGCGCCCGAGGTGGTCCACGCCGCGCAGGCAGGCACCGGGCCGGAATTGAAACCGGGCATGTTCATGACCATCGAGCCGATGATCAACCTCGGCAAGCCGTGGGTGAAGCTGCTCGCCGACGGCTGGACCGCGGTGACCCGCGACAAGAGCCTGTCGGCGCAGTTCGAGCACTCGATCGGCATCACCGAGAATGGCTGCGAGATCTTCACGCTGAGCCCGAAGGGGCTGGACAAGCCACCTTACGTCTAGGCTCCGGCCAGGGGGCGCGACAGCATGAACTCCGCAATCGTCCTGCCGATCGCGCTTGCGTTCATCGCCGGCCTCATGCTCGCGGTCCAAGCGCCGACAAACGCGATGCTGGCCAAAGCCGGCGGCTCGCCTGTGCTGGCGGCGCTGATCTCGTTCGCGGTCGGGACGGCGGTGCTGTTCGCCGTGTGGCTGGCAAGCGGCCAGCGCACGGCAGCCGGCGCTTTCAAGACGCTTCCTTACTATGCGTGGTTCGGTGGCCTTTATGGCGCGCTGTTCGTCGCGGTGGCCGCTTACGCCGCGCCGCGGATCGGTCTCGCCTCCCTGATCACCATAGGAATCGCCGGGCAAATCTTGATGGCCGTGCTGCTCGATCACTTCGGCGTGCTCGGGCTGCCGCGCGATCCGGCCACGCTGACCAAAGCGCTGGGCGCGGTGCTGGTGATCGCCGGCGTCGTGCTTGTCCGCAAGGGCTAGCCATCCCTCGCGGCCCTGATCGCCGCGCCGCCCGCGAACGGCGTGATCGCGCACAGCAGGAGGCTCATCGCGGCGGTGAGGGCGAGACCGCTCTGTCCTCCCGTCGAGAGCGCGCCGGCGCCGAAGATCAGCAGCGGCACGGCGAGTGGAATCAGCAGCAGGCCGGCCAGCGCCGCCCCGGCGCGCAAGCCAACGGTCAGCGCGGCGATGATCAGGCCGATCGCGGCGAGGCCGGGCGTGCCCGCCAACAGGCCCCATTCGACCGTGCGCAGCGTGTCGGCGTGGAGGCCGAGAAGCGCCGCGGCGGGGAGGGCAGCGAGCATCAGCGGCGGGCCGAAGCTGAGCCAGTGAGCGAGGAGGCGAACGGCTACAGTCGCTTCCTCGGCGATGCCGCGCACGGCGAACTGGTCGAAGAAGCCCTGCTCGAGGTCGGGGGCCAGAAGGCGGTCGAGCGGCAGAATCGCAGCGAGTAACGCAGCGACCCAGACGATCCCGCCGCCGGCGCGTGTCAGCAAGACCGGGTCCGGACCGACCGCGAACGGAAAGAGCATCGCCACGGCGACAAAGAACAAAACCGGCAGGATCGCTCCGCCGCGCCGGGCGCCGGCGAACATCTGCGCCAGATCGCGCCGGAGGAGCTCGGCAACGACGCTCATGATGCGAAATCCGCGAGCGCGATCGATCGCAGCCCGGGCACCTCGAAGGGCTGGTGCGACGCGACGAGGACGAGGCCGCCGGCGCGGCAGTGATCGGCGACCAGCTTCTCGCACTCTCGCGCCATGCCGGTATCGAGCCCGTTGAGCGGCTCGTCGAGCAGCCATACCGCCGCCTGCTGGCAGAGCAGGCGGGTAAGCGCCGCGCGCTTGCGCTGGCCGGTCGAGAGATACTGCACCGGCACGTCGAGCACACCTGTCACGCCCAGGCGGTCGCTCGCGCTTTCCCGCGATTTGAACCCGCCGCCGTCGATACGGCCCCAGAACGCAAGCGCCCGGCCGAGCGGCAGGTGCTCGTCAAGCGCCGGGCGCTCGTCGACAAGGCCGATCGAGCCCTCGCGATCGACCGTCCCCGCGAACGGCCGCAGCAAGCCGGCGACGATCCGCAGCAGGCTCGACTTGCCGGTGCCGTTCGGCCCCACGACCTGCAGCGCCTCGCCCGCTCGCAGCTCGAACGAGAGGCCGCGGAACAGCACCCTGGCGCCGCGGCGGCAGGCAAGATCCTTCACGGCGAGACGGCACCCTTCCATCGCGGCGAGCGTTAGGCCAAGGTGCCGCCAGCGACAAGCGAGGGAGACCTGCCATGCCCGTGCCGCAACTCACCGAAGACGAACGCGAGTGGGCCCTGTCCGGATTGCCCGATTGGTCGCTGCGCGACGACAAGCTGGCGATCGTCCGCAAGTTCAAGTTCGCCGATTTCAGCCAGGCCTTCGCCTTCATGACCCGCGTCGCCCTGCTGGCCGAGAAGCACGACCACCATCCCGAATGGTCGAACGTCTACAATTGGGTCGAGATCACCCTTTCGACCCACGACGCGGGTGGTCTCTCCCAGCGCGACATCGACATGGCGACGGCGATTGACGGGCTGGGCTAGCTGCGCGTGCGCTCGTGCGCTTCGGCGAGCAGCCGCGATCGCCTGCGCAGCATGCCGGGCGCCCAGCGCGCCATGAAGCGCATGCGCCGTGCGCTCTTGCCGACGAGGTGGTGAACCTTGTCGCTGGTGACCGCTCGCCACGCCGCGTCGGCCACCTCTTCCACCGGGGTGAACTCAAGCCCCGCCGCGACAACAGCATCACGGATTAGCGCGTTGCGTTTCCTGTTGGGAGTGTTCTGCAGCAGCGGCGTGTCGATGAAGCTCGGCATCAGCGAGCGCACCTTGATCCCGTCCGGCGCCCATTCGGCGTCGAGGGTCTCGGTCAGCGAGCGCACGCCGGCCTTGCACGCGCCGTAAAGGCTCTGGTTGGCAAGGCCATAGAGCGCCGCCGCGCTGGCGGTGTTGATCAGGCACGAGCCGGGAGCGGTTTGCTTCAGCCAGGGATAGGCCGCCTGCGCGCCGTAGATCACGCCCTTGAGGTTGACGTCGAGGATGCGGTCGATCTCGTCCTGCTCGTATTCCTCGAGCGGCCCGCCGAGCGAGATGCCGGCGTTGTTGGCGAGGACATCGATCCGCCCGCCCGATGCGCGGGCGACTATGCGGAGCGCCTCGCCCCAGGCGGCGCGGTCGGCCACGTCGAACGTGTGGCTGTAGGCATAGCCGCCAGGCAGCAGCTTCTCCGTCTCCGCCATGGCAGCTGCGTTGAGGTCACCAAGCCCGATGAACCAGCCTTCCCTCGCGAAGCGCACCGCGATCGCGCGGCCGATGCCCGAGCCGCCTCCGGTGATGAATATCGTCTTGCGCACCGCCATCGACGGGTCTCCTCCTACCGGCCGACTTCCACCAGCTTCCCGGTACCGTCGAACCTGCCCGCCTGGTAGTCCACGATGGCCTCGCGGATCTCGGCTTCGCTGTTCATCACGAAGGGGCCGTGCGCTACGACAGGCTCGCCGATCGGTTCGGCGTGGCCGAACAGCAGCACCGCCCCTTCGGTTCCGGCCGTGACCTCCACGCCATCGCCGTCGTCGTTTACGGTTGCAAGGTGCCAGCGCTCGACCGGCACGCCGGCTACCGCGGCGCCGCCGCGCGCGACGTAGAGGAACACCGAACGTGCGCGCGGCGCGGGAAGCTCGGCCCGGCCGCCAGGAGCGAGGTGCACAACCGACATGAACACGCCGGTGAGCGGGTGGATCGGGCCACTGACGTTCCGGAACGTCCCCGAAACCAGGGCCAGGTCACCGCCACCCCCGTCCAGCGGCACAAGCGGAATCGCCTCCTTCTGCACGCCGGAATAGCGCGGCTCGGTCATCTTCAGACGCGAGGGCAGGTTGACCCACAGCTGGAGGATTTCCAGCCCACCGCCGTCGCGCTTGAATCCGGGCGGCGAGACCTCGGCGTGGACGAGGCCGGAGCCGGCCGTCATCCACTGCACCCCGCCGGCTTCGATCACGCTTTCATGCCCGCCGCTGTCGTGGTGGGCGAGGGTGCCTTCGAGGATGAAGGTCACCGTCTCGAACCCGCGGTGCGGATGCGGGCCGAACGGCAGGCCGTTGTTGCCGGGGCGATAGACCTGCGGGCCGTGATGGTTGAGGAACAGGAACGGGTCCACTTGCGGCAGCCCCGGCCCCGGCAGCGGACGGCGGGTGACGAGGTCGGCGATGTCGTCGCGATAGGCCGGGTGAACGCCGGCGACGGTGCGGGTCATGCGACCAGCTCTCCGCCGGTCCTGATCTGGGCGGTCGATTTCTCGACCTCGCCGGCGAACGGCTCGGCCCGGCCACCGAGCACGGTCGCCAGGAAATTCTCGGCGATGGCGGTGAAGGCAATGTTGTTCTCCGGCCGCGCGAAGCCGTGGCCCTCGTCGGGAAAGACGACGTAAGTCACCGGGATGCCGTGCTTTTCCATGGCGACGACGATCTGGTCGCTCTCGCTCTGCTTCACCCGCGGGTCGTTGGCGCCCTGGCCGATCAGCAGCGGGCGGCAGATCTTGTCCGCCTTGTAGAGCGGGCTGCGATCCTTGAGCAGCTGCAGGCCCTCGGGCGTCTCGGGATTGCCCATGCGCTCGTGGAACTGCTTGACCATCGGCGCCCAGTAGGGCGGGATCGTCTCGAGCAGGGTTTCGAGGTTCGAGGGGCCGACGATATCGACCCCGCAGGCGAACACCTGCGGCGTGAAGGTCAGGCCGGCGAGGGTGGCGTAGCCGCCGTAGCTGCCGCCCATGATCGCCACCTTGTCCTTCCGGGCGATGCCTTGCATGACTGCCCAGTTGACCGCGTCGATCAGGTCGTCGTGCATTTTCGCGCCCCATTCGAGGTTGGCGGCGTTGACGAACGCCTTTCCGAACCCGGTCGAGCCGCGAAAGTTGACCGACAGTACCGCATACCCGCGGTTGGCGAGCAATTGGTGCATGCGGTTGAAGCCATAGCCGTCGCGCGCCCACGGGCCGCCGTGAACCAGCAGCACCATCGGCACCGGGCTCGCCGGCCGGTCGCCGTCGGTGCCGGGCGGCAGCGTCAGGTAGCTGACCAGCGTCAGCCCGTCGCGCGAGCGGATTTCGAGCGGATGCATCGGCCGCAGGGGCATGCCCTCGAGCTCGGGCCGGGTAACGTAGAACTCGCTCAGCGTGCCTGCCCGGCGATCGTACAACAGGGCACGCGTCGGGCCGGTCAGCGGATCGTGCCAGACGAGCCACTTGTCGTCCGCCTCGGTGCGGGACTGCACGCCGAACTCGCCGGGCAGCCGTTCGCGCAGCCAGCCAAGCGTGATCTTCATCTCCTCGTTGAGTGCGATCCACTCGTTCTTCAGGTAATTGGCCGCGTAGGCCTCAACGACGCCGGTCCGGGGGTGGCGCAAGGTGCCGCCGACATCGGCCTTGTCGTTTTCGGCGATCACCGTGCGTTCGCCGGTGTCGACATCTTCCGCGATCAGCGCGGCGGTGTTCCGACCGCGGCCGTCGATCCAGTAAAGCGTCCTGCCGTCGGTGGTGTAGCCGGCGACGAAGGTCGTCATCGAGTCTTCGAGGGCGGTGCTCTCGCGCGGAGTCTCGGCGATCTTGCCGTCGACGACTTCGAACATGTCGTTGCCGCCCGCCTCGTTCTGCCTCAGCGCCCAGCGCAGCGTCAGCGAATCGTCGGCGACGAAGGCGACGAAGGCGCCGTCGTTTTGCAGCACCGGCGTCAGCTCGCCGGTGTTCAGGTCGAGCAAGTGGACGTCGTGGTGGCGCGGATCGCGATTGTTGAGACCCACCAGCGCCTTGTCGCGAATGGTGTCCGAAAAGGCCACCAGCCGCACCCGGGTGTCTTCAAACGGGGTGAGGCAGCGCTCCTCGCCGCTCGCGATGTCGACGCGGTAGAGCAGGTAGTTCTCGTCGCCGGCCTTGTCCTGGACATAGAGCACGCTCGCCGAATCCGGGGCGAAGAAATAAGCCGGGATCGGCCGGTCCACGGCGCTCGTCATCCGCCGCGCCTCGGCGGGCTGGTCGAACGGCGCGATGAACACGTTCATCACGTCTTGGTGAGGCGCCATCCAGCCAAGCCACTTCCCGTCGGGACTGATCGAGCCGCTGCTGCGGACGGGATTGCCGAACAGGGCCTGGCGCGTGATCAGGGGAACCTCGGTCATGATGACTCCTCAAGCTGTATTGTGCCGGCAATACGGATCGACGGTCGAGCGGCAAGGGACCAATCGACCAACCGCCTACAGCGCGGCATTGTTGTAGCAGTGCCAGGTCAGCAGGGTCACCGCGCCGCGATGCGGACGCCAGGTTTCCGACGCCTCGCGGATGTGCTTTTCGGACGGGCGCTCCTCAAGCCCGAGGATGCGGCCCATGCCGGCCTGGACCGCCAGGTCACCGGCCGGGAAAATGTCGGGGCGGCCTTCGGCGAACAGCAGGTAGATCTCCGCCGACCAGCGGCCGATGCCCTTGATGCGGGTGAGCTGGGCGATCGCCTCCTCGTCGTCCTCGGGCAAGTGCTCGAGCACGAGCTCGCCGCTCGCCACGAGCTCGCTGAGCGAGCGCGCGTAACCCTGCTTCTGGCGCGACAGGCCGCAGGCGCGCAGCGTGTCGAAATCGGCCGCCAGCAGGGTCTCGGGCGTAATCTCGCCGAGCGTTGCCTCGAGCTTGTTCCACACGCTGTTCGCCGCCGCGACGCTGACCTGCTGGCCGACGATCGTGCGCAGCAGGGTGATGTAGCCGCGCGCGCGGACGCGCGGCGGTGGATAGCCGGCGAGGCTGAGCGCGCGCGCAATCGCCGGCTCGCGCGCGGCAATCACGTCGAGCCCCGCGTTGATCTGCTCTGCCGTCAACCCCATCTCCACCTCGCTTGCAAACAACCGCGCGCATGCCCTAACAGCCGCGCCGACCCCCTTAGGAGACTTGCTTCCAATGCCCAAGCTGATCGTCACCACCCGTTCCGGCGAGACCTCGACGGTCGATGTAGGCGACGGTCTCACCGTGATGGAAGCGATCCGCGACAACGGCTTCGACGAGCTGCTGGCGCTGTGCGGCGGGTGCTGCTCGTGCGCCACATGCCACGTGCACGTCGATCCCGAGTTCTTCGACAAGCTGGCGCCGATGAGCGAGGACGAGAACGACCTGCTCGATTCGAGCGGCGACCGCGACGAATGGTCGCGCCTGGGATGCCAGGTTCCGTTCACGCCGGAGCTGGACGGTCTGAAGGTCCGCATCGCCGCGGAAGACTGATTTCACGCGCAACAAGCGCATTTGCATTGCGATGGCGCGCGGCCCCGCTTAGTCGATAGCCGCATGACGGCACCCAAGGCGCTTCCCGACACCCTTTCGCTCATCGGCAATACGCCGCTCGTGCTGCTCCAGGGGCCGAGCGAGGCGGCGGGCTGCGAGATCTGGGGCAAGTGCGAGTTCATGAACCCCGGCGCTTCGGTCAAGGACCGGGCGGCGCTGTGGATCGTCCGCGATGCCGAGGCGAAGGGCGAGCTCAAGCCCGGCGGCACGATCGTCGAAGGCACGGCGGGCAACACAGGGATCGGCATCGCTCTGGTCGCCAACGCCTGCGGCTACAAGACGATCATCGTCATGCCGGACAACCAGTCGAAGGAGAAGATGGACACGCTGCGCGCGCTCGGCGCGGAGCTGGTGACCGTCCCGCCGACCAAGTTCTCAAATCCCGGCCATTTCGTCCACACCAGCCGGCGCATTGCCGAGGAGACCGACAACGCCATCTGGGCCAACCAGTTCGACAACGTGGCAAACCGCCGCGCGCACATCGAAGGCACTGCGCCCGAGATCTGGCAGCAGATGGAGGGGCGGATCGACGGCTTCACCTGCGCGGTCGGCACGGGCGGAACGCTGGCGGGCGTCGCGCTCGGACTCAAGGAATTCGACGAGAACGTGCAGATCGCGCTGACCGATCCGCACGGCGCGGCGCTGTACGAATTCTACGCCCGCGGCGAGCTCAAGGCGGAAGGCAATTCTGTGGCCGAGGGCATCGGCCAGGGGCGCATCACGGCAAACCTCGAGGGCGCGCCGATCGACACGCAGTTCCGCATCTCGGACGAGGAAGGCCTCGAATGGGTCGGGCGGCTGCTCAAGGAGGAAGGGCTGTGCCTCGGGCTGTCCAGCGGGATCAACGTGGCGGGGGCGGTCGCGCTCGGGCGGCAGCTCGGCAAGGACGCCCGAGTCGCAACGATCCTCGCCGATACCGGGTTCCGCTACCTCTCGACGTTGTACAACGCGCAATGGCTCGAGGCGAAGGGCCTGCCGGTTTTCGACTGGCTGCGTTAAGCCGCGCCCGCTACATAGGCCTCGATGGCCACCGATCCCCAGGACAGCGAAATCGTTCACCTGCCGCTCGCGGGAACGCGTTCGCAAATGATGCAGCGCCTGCAGTTCGGCCTCGGCGGACTGGGAGCGATGGTCCTGCTGGTCGGCGTCGCCAACGTGATCGTCGAGCGAGTGAAGCAGACCGACGCCTCCGTGGTGCCCGAAGCGGCGGCGAGCGTCGCCACCAACCAGGCACCGGTCGCCAGCGACCCTTTGGCTGACGCCGGCGTGGCGCCCGATGTCGCCGCGACGCCGAGCCCGAAGCCCAACCGGCCGATCATGATCGATCCCAACGCGATCCCCGCTCCCGCCCGACAATAGCCGCGTGGGCGATTGCCCGGGCATGGCCGGGGAAAGCGCGGGATAAGACGATTCAAGGCGTTTCAGCCCGTGAATCCCGCCGTAAACCGACCGCTCATCCTCAACAACGACCGCTAAATATCCACGGTTGAGTCGATTTTTTGCAGCCCATCCCCTATTTTCCCCTTTCATCCCCGGCTCTCCCGGAGTAGATAGCGAGTCCATCGGACAATTCGCCCGTACCGTGCCCGAAGTGGGGCAGCCGGGCCGCGTTGACGCGCGGCCCGGAACGGGAGGCCTGTGCCGAGCGGGGTATGAATTGAGGGTAGAGGTGCAGGGGGCGTGTCGGAGAGGGCCACAGCATATAGCGGACAGGGCTTCTCGCTTCGTGGCGAGAAGAACCGGCTCGCGCTGCCCGCCGCCTTCCGCAAGGCGGTGACCGACTCGAGCGGCGGGGAGCGCCTGCTTTGTCTCGCCAAGCACGACCGCTGGAAGTGCCTGACCGGTTTCGGCCTTTCCCGCACCCATTCCTTCGAAGGCTACCTCGACCGTGAGGAAGAGCGGGCCACGCGCCTCGGTCGCGATTTCGACCGTGACTTGCGCTCGATGCAGCTGTGGGGGTTCGAGCAGGTTCCGTTCGATGCCAGCGGCCGGTTCGTCCTGCCGGACCACCTCGCCGAGCTGGGGAATTTGCGGGACGAGGTCTTCTTCCACGGCGCAGGCGAGTTCTTCACCCTGTGGAGCCCGGACGAACTCTACGCGATGAGCGAGGGCTGGGAAGGCCCGCAGGCGGCATGCCGCAAGCTTTCCGGCGACCAGGGCAAGGGGAAGCGCAAATGAGCGGCCACATCCCCGTCTTGCTTGACGAAGTGATTGCCGCGCTCGAGCCGCAGCCGGGCGACGTCGTAGTCGACGCCACTTTCGGCGCTGGCGGATACACGCGCGCGATCCTCGACGCCGGGGCGAAGGTCCACGCATTCGACCGCGACCCCGATGCGGTCGCATCGGGGCTGATGTTCCCGGAAGCTGGGGAAAATCCGCCGCGGCTCGTTCTCCATCAGCGGCGTTTCTCTGAAATGGTTAACACGCTCGCGGACGCCGGAGTCGCGCGGGTCGACGGGGTTGTCATGGATATCGGCGTTTCGTCGATGCAGCTCGATCAGCCCGGGCGCGGGTTCGCGTTTTCCGCAGAGGGCCCGCTCGACATGCGAATGAGCCAGGCCGGCGAGAGCGCCGCCGATTTCCTCAACGCCGCGCGCGAGGAGGACATCGCCGACGTGCTCTACCAGTATGGCGAGGAGCGCCAGAGCCGTCGCGTCGCCCGGGCGATCGTCGCCGCGCGGCCGCTCGCGACGACCGGCGACCTCGCCCGCGTGGTGAGGAAAGCGCTCGGCTATCGGCCGGGTGCGCCGAAGGATCCGGCGACGCGGACCTTCCAGGCGATCCGCATCCACGTCAATGCTGAGCTCGACGAGCTGCAGGCGGGTCTTCACGCCGCCGAAGTCATGCTGGGCGAAGGCGGCTGTCTCGCCGTCGTCACCTTCCATTCGCTCGAGGATCGCATCGTAAAGCGTTTTCTGCGCGAGGCTGCCGCAGCGCACCCAGGCCCCTCGCGCCATTTGCCCGCGGCGAAGGCCGGCCCCCCTCCGGCCTTCGCCCGGGTTTCCAAGGCAATCCGGCCGTCCGAAGCGGAACTCGAGCGCAATCCGCGCGCGCGTTCGGCCACGCTTCGCTCCGCCATTCGCACGGCTGCTCCGGCAAGGAAGGTGTCATGACCCAGCAGAGCCGCTTGCGCCGGATGGGTTGGCTGGCCGTGCTCTCGCTGTGCACGGTTTGCTACCTGGCGCTCCACCTCAAGGTCCATGCCGTGCAGAGCGAAGTCGTCCGCTCCGAGCGCCAGATCATTGCGCTCGCGAACCGGCGGATGCTGCTGGAGACCGAGTTCGAGACGCGCGCGAGCCAGGAGCAGCTGGCAAGCTGGAACCGGCTCGATTTCGGCTACGCCGCGCCGGCTGCCGGCCAGTTCGTCGAGAACGAGCGCCAGCTGGCGAAATTCGGCACGCCGCGCGGCCCGGGCGCCCCGGCGCCGATCCTCGTCGCGGCGGTGACGAGCGGGGAAAAGGCCCCGTCATTCGCGAACTTCGTTTCGCCGCTCGGCAAGCCGGTTGACGAACGGCTGCTCGAGCCCGACGCCGCCCACCACGACGTGGCCGAACGCACCGGAGCCACGATCAGCATCCCGCTGGCCGCGGCGATCGGGAACGTCCGCGAATGAATGCATTGACGTTCAATGCGGGGTTCGCCCCGTCGCGTATCCGCCTCGTCGACATCCGCCGCCGCCAGTTGCTGACCGCCCAGCTGCGGATGCTCCTGCTGGGCGCCGGGTTCCTGTTCTGCGCGCTGCTCGCGCTGCTGAGGATCGCCTGGCTCGGCGTCGTCCAGCCGGCGCCGGCCGAGCATTCGATGGCCCAGGCGCTGCTGCCGCCGCGTGGCGAGATCACCGACCGGAACGGCGTTCCCCTCGCGCGCGCGTTTCCCGCCTATGCCCTGTGGTACAACCCCGACGCGCTTGGCGACGGCGGCTCTCCGCTGGTCAAGTCGCCGGCCGAAGTGGCCGCGCGCCTGCACGCGGTCTTCCCCGACCTCGACGTCGCCGAGACCACCCGGTTCCTCGCTGCGGGCAAGGCGGGCTATATCCGCCGCCGGGTGCTGCCCGAGGAAGTCAATGCCGTGAACGCCATCGGCGAGCTGGCGCTCGAAACCCCTGCCGAGGAGGACCGCCAGTATCCGCAGGGCCGGCTTGCCGCGCATGTCCTTGGCTATGTCGCCGACGACGGGCATGGGCGGGTCGGCATGGAATCCTATCTCGACAATCGCCTGCTCGATCCCAGCGAGCGCGGCAAGCCGGTCCCCCTGTCGATCGACGTGCGCGTGCAGGGCGCGCTCGAGGACGAGCTGCGCAGCGGCATGGAGGCGGTCAACGCCATCGGCGCCGCCGGCATCGTGCTCGATGTCGACAGCGGTGAGGTCCTCGCGCTCGCCTCGCTTCCCGAGTTCGATCCCAACCGGATCGACACCCAGGGCGCCAAGAACATGTTCAACCGCGCGACCAACGAGGTGTACGAGCTCGGCTCGACCTTCAAGCCGATCACCGTCGCCGCGGCGATGGACGCCGGCGTCGTCACCGACCTGTCCAAGCGCTATCCGGCGACCCCGCTGCACGTCGACGGATTCACGATCCACGACGACGAGAACCTCGGGCCGACGCTGAACGTGCCCGAAACGCTGATCCACTCGTCGAATATCGTTTCCGCGCAGATCGCCGACCAGCTCGGCGGCAAGCGCTTCAAGCGCGTCCTCGAAGATCTCGGGATGAACGAGCGGCCCTATATCGAGCTTCCGGCGCGCGGCTTTCCGATCTGGCACAAGGGCGACTGGCCTCGCCTGAGGACGATGACCGTCGGCTTCGGCCACGGCATCGCCGTGACCCCGCTGCACCTCGCCGCGGCCTACTCGGCGCTGGTCAACGGCGGCATCTGGCGGCCGGCGACGCTGCTCAAGGTCAAGCCGGGCGACGAGGCCCGGGGCCGGCGAGTGTTCACCGAAGCAACCAGCGCGCGGATGAAGCAGCTGCTGCGGATGGTCGCCGTTTACGGCACCGGCCGCAAGGCGAACGCCCCGGGCTTCCGCGTCGGCGGCAAGACCGGCAGTGCGGAGAAGGCTGCCGCCGGCGGATACGACAGGAGCCAGGTGGTGGCGACGTTCGCGTCGGCCTTCCCGATGGACAAGCCGCGCTATGTCGTCGTCGTCATGCTCGATTCACCGCAGAAGGTGGCGGCGAGCTCGTACCAGCGCACCGCCGCCTGGAACGCGGTGCCGATCGTCGGACGGCTGATCCCGCGGATCGGTCCGCTGCTCGGCGTGATGCCTGACGACAACCGCGACATCGACCTCTCCGACCTCAAGCCGCTGGTCGGCGATGGCGGGGGGAACGAATGAAGCTCGGCCCGCTCGCCGCCGCGGCGGGACTCGATGCGGGCACCGGGGCCGACGCCCAGGTGACGGGCTTTGCGATCGACCATCGCAAGGTCGCGCCAGGGACCGTGTTCGGCGCATTCCGGGGGACGGTGGTCAACGGCGAGGATTTCATTCCCGCGGCGGTGAGCGCCGGGGCGATTGCCGTCGTCGCCCGACCCGAGGCGAAAGTCGCCGGCGCGGCGCATATTGCAAACCCGGAGCCGCGCCGAGCGTTCGCGCGGCTCGCGGCGCTCTTCTTCAAGCCCGTGCCCGACACCATCGTCGCCGTCACCGGGACGAACGGCAAGACTTCGACCGTCGAAATGACGCGCCAGATCTGGCGCATGTGCGGCGAGCGCGCGGCGTCGATCGGCACGCTCGGGGTGACCACGCCGGACGAAAGCGTCTCGACCGGGCTGACCACCCCCGACATCGTCACGTTCCTGTCGAACATGGTCGGGCTGGCGCGCGAGGGCGTCACGCACGTGGCCTATGAAGCCTCGAGCCACGGCCTCAGCCAGTACCGCAACGAAGGCCTGGCGGTGGCCGCCGGCGCGTTCACCAACCTTTCGCGCGACCATCTCGATTACCATGCTGACATGGAAGACTATTTTGCCGCCAAGATGCGGCTGTTCGGCGATGTGGTGTCCGACGGCGGCACGGCGGTGGTGTGGGCGGACGACGAGTGGTCCGGCCGCGTGATCCAGCGAGTGCGAAAGCGTGGCCTGAAGCTGCTGACGGTCGGCGAGCATGGCGACGACGTCCGCCTGCTCGGGCGCGAGCCAGGTCACCTCGGGCAGGAACTGGAAATCGAGATCGGCGGGCGCAACGAAGTCTTCATGCTGCCGCTGATCGGTGCCTACCAGGCGGCGAACGCGCTCACGGCCGCCGGGTTGGTGCTGGCGACCGGCGGCGATCCGGCGCGCATCGTCGATGCGCTCGGCCGCCTTCAGCCGGTGCGCGGGCGGCTGGAACGCGCAGCGATCACGGCCGCCGGCGCGCCGGTCTATGTCGATTACGCGCATACGCCCGACGCGCTGGGCGCGGCCATCGACGCCTTGCGGCCTCACGTCGAGGGGCGGCTGATCACCGTGTTCGGAGCAGGCGGCGACCGCGACCAGGGCAAGCGCGGACCGATGGGCGCGATCGCCTCGGAACTCTCGGACGTGGTGATCGTCACCGATGATAACCCGCGCAGCGAAGATGCCGCGACGATCCGCGCCGCCATCATGGCCGGCGCGGGCCGCAACGCACGCGAGATCGCCGGGCGGCGCGCGGCGATCGCCGCGGCGATCGGCGAAGCGGGGCGCGACGATATCGTGCTGATCGCCGGCAAGGGACATGAGCAGGGGCAGGTCGTCGGCGCCGGGGAGGCGATGCGGGTTCTGCCATTCGATGACGTGACGGTCGCGCGCGAATGCGCCGCCGCGGAAGGAGCCAATTGATGAGTGCCCTCGAGCAGATCCTTCCCTGGCCGGCAAAGCCGATCGACCGATACCGGCTGGCGCTGTGGACCGCGGCGGAAATCGCCGACGCCACCGGCGGCACCCCGAGCGGCCCCTTCCAGGTTGCCGGCGTCGAGACGGATTCGCGCGAGGTGCGGCCGGGCGACTTGTTCGTCGCGCTGAAGGGGGAAAGCACCGACGGGCACAGGTTTCTCGACAAGGCCTTCGCCAATGGCGCCGCGGCGGCGCTGGTCGAACATCCGATCGCTGCGCCGCACGTGCTGGTCGATGATACCACGAGGGCGCTCGAAGCGCTCGGCGCCTTCGCGCGCGAGCGGGTCGCCGGGACGGTGATCGGTGTCACCGGCTCGGTCGGCAAGACCGGCGTCAAGGAGGCGATCTTCACCGCCCTCGACCGTGCCAGCCACGGTGCCGCGCACCGCTCGGTCAAGAGCTACAACAACCATGTCGGCGTGCCGCTGAGCCTGTCGCGGATGCCCGGCGCGAGCGCGTTCGGCGTGTTCGAAATGGGCATGAACCATGCGGGCGAGATCGCCGCGCTGACGGTCCAGGTCCGCCCGCACGTGGCGGTGATCACCACCATCGCCCCCGCGCACATCGAGAACCTCGGCAGCGAGGAAGCGATTGCCGACGCCAAGGCAGAGATCTTCGGCGGCCTGGAGCCGGGCGGGACCGCTGTCATTCCGGTCGACAGCGTGCATTTCGCGAGGCTGCGCGATGCCGCGGCACGCCGCGGCGCCACGATCCTTTCTTTCGGCAAGGCGGCCGAGGCCGATGTTCGCCTGCTCGACGCGGTGCCGTCGGCCAACGGCGGCTCGCTGGTGACAGCCTGCCTCGGCGAACGGCGGCTGTGCTACACCGTCGCCGAGCCGGGCGAGCACTGGATCATGAATTCACTCGCGGTGATGGGCGCGGTGTTCGCCGCCGGCGGAGACCTCGGTTCGGCCGGGCTGGCGCTCGCGGAAATGGGCGGGCTCAAGGGCCGGGGCGCGCGCCACCGCATCTTCGTCCCCGGCGGCCATGCGCTGCTGATCGACGAGAGCTACAACGCCAATCCAGCTTCGATGCGCGCGACGCTCGCGCAACTCGGCCACACGCCGGCCGCGCGCCGCATCGCCGTGCTCGGCAGCATGAAGGAACTGGGTGACTTCGCACCCAGCTTCCACGCCCAGCTGGCCGGGCCGCTGGCGGAGGCGCATGTCGATTTTGCCTTGCTCGTCGGGCCGGAGATGGTCGCGCTCGCCCGCGAGCTGGGGAAAGGGGCGCACAATACGCTTGGCAAGGCGCTTGCGTTTGCCCATTGCGAAGGTCCGGGCGAGGCGATTGCCGCGCTCGAGGAGTTCGGTCTCATCGGGGGCGATGCCGTGCTCGTCAAAGGCTCGAATTCCGTGGGTCTGGCGCGCGTGGTTGCTCATTTCGCCGCCAGGGAAGGCTGAAGTTCAAGAATGCTCTATTTGTTGGCCCAATGGCTGGATTTCGCGGGGATATTCAACCTCGTCCGCTACCAGACCTTTCGCTCCGGGGCGACGCTGCTGACGGCGCTGGTTCTCGGGCTGATCATCGGGCCGAAATTCATCTCGGTGCTGCGCGTGCGCCAGGGCAAGGGCCAGCCGATCCGCGCCGACGGGCCGCAGACCCACCTCGCCAAAGTCGGCACGCCGACGATGGGCGGTCTGATGATCCTGACCTCGCTGATCATCTCGATGCTGCTGTGGATGGACTTGCGCAGCCCGTTCGTGTGGGCCTGCGTCGCGGTCACCGGCGGGTTCGGCGTGATCGGCTTCCTCGACGATTTCGACAAGGTCACCAAGCGCAGTCACAAGGGCGTTTCGGGCAAGGTGCGGCTGCTTTTCGAATTCATCGTCGCCGGGATCGCCTCGTACCTGATCGTCAGCCACGTCAGCACCAATTTGTATGTGCCGTTCTTCTCCGACCGCATCATCCCGCTGGGGCCGCTCTACTACGTCTTCGCCGCGGTCGTGATGGTCGGGGCGGGGAACGCGGTGAACCTGACCGACGGGCTCGACGGACTGGCGACGATGCCGGTGGTGATCGCCGCGGGCACGTTCGCGATCATCAGCTATCTGGTCGGCCGCGCCGACTATTCGCACTACCTCGGCATCCCGCACGTCGCCGGGGCGGGTGAACTGGCGATCATGTGCGCCGGAATCATGGGCGCAGGACTGGCCTTCCTGTGGTTCAACGCGCCGCCCGCGGCGGTGTTCATGGGTGACACCGGCAGCCTCGCGCTCGGCGGGGCGCTTGGCGCCATCGCCGTGGCAAGCCATCACGAGATCGTGCTGCTGATCGTGGGCGGGCTGTTCGTGGTCGAGACCGCGAGCGTGATGATCCAGGTCTACTGGTTCAAGCGAACCGGGCGCCGCGTATTCCGCATGGCGCCGATCCACCACCACTTCGAGCAGCTGGGCTGGTCCGAATCGACCGTCGTCATCCGCTTCTGGATCGTGTCGATCGTGCTCGCTTTGCTCGGGCTCGCCACGCTGAAGCTGCGATGATCCTGTCGCCCGCCTTCGCCGGCAAGCGGTATGCCGTCCTCGGCCTCGCCCGCTCTGGCTTGGCGACGGTCGGCTCGCTCTATGCGAGCGGCGCGCACGTCACCGCCTGGGACCGCCGGCCGGGGCCGCGCGACGAAGTGGCCCCGATCGCGACGATCGCCGATCCGCTGGAGATCGACCTGCGCGGTTACGACGCCGTCGTACTGTCGCCGGGCGTGCCGCTCAACACGCATCCGATCGTCGAGCGCGCGCGCGAGGCGGGGGTGCCGCTGATCGGCGACATCGAGCTGTTCGCGCTCGCCCGGCCGACCCTGCCGCGGCACAAGGTCGTCGGCATTACCGGCACCAACGGCAAGTCGACCACCACCGCGCTCGTTCACCATCTGTGCGAGACAGCGGGCCTGCCCGCACAGATGGGCGGCAACATCGGCTTGCCGATCCTCGGCCAGGAACCGCTCCCGCCGGGCGGCGTCTACGTGCTCGAGCTGTCGAGCTACCAGATCGACCTTACCTGGAGCCTCGATTGCGAGGCCGCGGCTTTGACCAACATCACCCCGGACCACCTCGACCGTTACGCCAGCTTCGAAGCCTACGCGTCCTCCAAGGCGCGCCTGTTCGAGATGCAGGGCAGGGATCGGCTCGCGGTGTTCGGCTGCGAGGACGCGCCGACGCGGGCGTTCTATGCCGAGCTGGCGGTGCGGCGCCTGGCCGGCAGGGTCGCGTGCGCCGACACCGCCGCGCTCGCCGAGCGCCAGCGCGGCTGGATCGGCCTCAAGGGCCCGCACAACCTGCAGAATGCTGCGATCGCCTCGGCCATCGCCGCCGAGCTGGGGATTGGCGCGCAGGCGATCGAACGCGGCCTGGCGAGCTTTCACGGTCTTCCCCACCGGATGGAAGTTCTCGGCACGTTCAACGGGATTACCTTCGTCAACGACAGCAAGGCGACCAATCCGGCTTCGACGGCGCCGGCCCTGTCGGCTTACCCGCCCGATCCCGAGCCGCGCGTCCACTGGATCGTGGGCGGCTTGCCCAAGGGCGACGACCTCGACGAATGCGCGCCCGGATTCCCGAACGTCGCCGCGGCGTACACGATCGGCGAAGCCGGCCCGCGTTTCTCCCAGATCCTGTCGCCCGTGATGCATGTCGAGCGTTGCGAGATGCTGTCCGAAGCGGTCCTGCGCGCGATGGCGGCGGCCAAGCCAGGCGACGTCATCCTGCTCTCGCCGGCTTGCGCCAGCTTCGACCAGTTCAAGGACTACGAAGCGCGCGGCGACGCATTCCGCCAGATTGTCGGCGGCCTCACCGGGATCCCGGCGGCAGAGCACGATTTCGCCGCACGGTCCGCCGCATGACCGCCGCGCGCCCCTACATTCCCCGGCCCGGCGAACGCGCGCCGGTGGCGCCGCGCTTCAAGCAAAGCCGCGCGACCCGGCTGCGGATCTGGTGGCGCGAGATCGACCGCGTGCTGCTGACCCTGGTGCTCGCCGTGATGGTGCTCGGCTCGATCGCCGTGGCCGCGGCCTCGCCCGCGAGCGCGCGACGGCTTTCGGGCGCGGAAGGCAAGCTCGACGATCTGCACTTCCTGTGGGGTCACCTCGTGTACCAGGCGGTGGGCCTCGCCGCGATGTTCGGCATCTCGCTGGCTCCGCGCGAATGGGCCCGCCGCGGCGGTATCCTGCTGGGTGCCGCGATGTTGCTGTTCCTGCTGCTCGTCCCGTTCGCGGGTGCCGAAGTGAACGGCGCGCGGCGCTGGATCAACCTCGGCATCCGTTTCCAGCCGAGCGAATTCCTCAAGCCCGCCTACGCCATCCTGATGGCCTGGATTCTATCGTGGAGACTGCGCGATCCCGGCCTGCCGGTGATCGGCGCCAGCGCCGGCCTGATGGCGCTCGTCGTCGCGCTGCTGATGGCGCAGCCGGACCTCGGCGACGCGGTGCTGTTCGTCGGCGCCTGGCTCATCGTGGCGATGCTCGCCGGCATGCCGATGAAGCGGATCATGATGGCGGGCGGAGCTGGCGTCGCCGCGCTGGTGCTGGCCTACATGTTCTACGAGAACGCGCGCCATCGCATCGACAGCTTCCTCGGCGGCGGCACGGCATTCGACCAGGTCGATCTTGCCAACCGCACCTTGCTGGCCGGCGGCTGGACCGGCACCGGGCTGTGGCTCGGCCAGCGCAAGATGCAGCTGCCCGAGGCGCATACCGACTACATCTTTTCGGTGATCGGCGAGGAATTCGGGCTGCTGGTGTGCGCCGTCGTCGTCTTGCTGTATCTTGCCATCGTGCTCAAGGTCATCATCCGCCTGATCGAGGAGGAGAACCTGTTCACCGTCCTCGCCTCGTCGGGCCTCATCGCGCTGTTCGGCGGGCAGGCGTTCATCAACATCCTGGTCAACCTGCAGCTGTTCCCGTCGAAGGGCATGACGCTGCCGCTGATCAGCTACGGCGGTTCGTCGACCATCGCCCAATGCCTGACGATCGGGCTCCTGCTGGCGTTGACGCGGCGCAATCCGTTCCTCAGCCGAGAAGGCATGGGGCTCGCCGGCGCGCTCGAGCGAGAGGAGAGGCGGCGATGACCGGTCCGACCCGTCATTACGTCCTCGCAGCGGGGGGAACCGGAGGGCACCTCACGCCCGCCTTCGCGCTCGCGCACGAGCTGGAGCGGCGCGGGCACCATGTCGCGCTGATCACGGACCGGCGCGGCGCGGAGATTCCCGGCAAACCCGATTTCTTGCCCGCCCACGTGCTGCCGGCAGGCCGCTTCGGCAAGAACCCGTTCAAGTGGCCGAAGGGTATCGGCGCGGTGCTCGAGGGCCGGCGCATGGCCTTGCGGCTGTTCGAGAGCTTCGAGCCGAGCGCGGTGATCGGCTTCGGCGGCTATCCGGCGCTGCCGGCGCTGCTTGCAGCCCGCAAGGCGCAGATTCCATCGATCGTCCACGAGCAGAACGCGGTGCTCGGGCGCGTCAATCGACTGCTCGCCGGGCGGGTGGATGCGATCGCCACGGCCTATCCGCAAGTCGACCGGCTGAAACCGAAGTATTTCGACAAGGTCCATCTCGTCGGCAACCCGGTGATCCCGCAAGTCCTGGCGCTGCGCGAGGAGCCGTTCCCGCCGTTCACCGAGGACGGCCTGCTGCGCGTGCTGGTCACCGGCGGCAGCCAGGGCGCGCGCGTCTTGTCGGAAGTGGTTCCGGACGGGATGGCGATGCTCCAGCCCGCGCTGAGAAGCCGCCTGCAGGTGACCCAGCAATGCCGCGCCGAGGACCTCGATGCCGTTCGCCGGCGCTACGCCAGTCACGGCAT
>Ga0157370_10000678_pt1 | contig 42373 bp, 32 predicted proteins | sample C35metaG_FD_113463 | JGI IMG/M metagenome (GOLD analysis project Ga0157370, IMG submission 113463) | Corn rhizosphere microbial communities from Kellogg Biological Station, Michigan, USA - C3-5 metaG | ecosystem: Host-associated > Plants > Roots > Rhizosphere > Soil | place: USA: Michigan...
CGTAAGAGCCACCACCCTCGACAACCGTGGCGGCACGCTCGTCGGCCAACAAACCCTGACCGTCACCGCCGACAACCTCGACAACCGCGCCGGCACCCTCGCCAGCAACAAAGCCCTGAGCCTCACCCTGGCCGACACTCTCAACAACAGCGCCGACGGCCTGCTGCTGAGCAAAGCCGACGGCCTGACCCTCACCGCCAAAACGCTGAACAACGCGGGCGGCACCGTGCAGGCCGACGGCAACACGCTGAACGTTGTCACCACCGATACCGACAACAGCGCCGGCAACCTGCAAGGCGACAGCGTCAACCTCACGGCCACCGGAACACTCACCAACGACGCCGGCCGCATCGCCGCCATCCAAGGCCAACAAACGCTCACCGCAGGCGCCGTCAGCAACCAGGCCGGCAGCCTGCTGGCCAAAACCGATCTCACCGTTAACGCCGCCAGCTTGAACAACAGCGACGGCACCGTTGGCGCCAACAGCGTCGGCCTGAACCTCAGCGGCCATCTCAACAACGCCGATGGTCTGGTCGAATCCGCCAGCGCCTTGCAGCTCAAAGCCGGCAGCGTCAGCAACAGCGGCGGCAAGCTGCGCGCCCTTGGCAGCAGCGGCACCAGCGCGTTCGAAATCGGCGGCCTGTTCAGCAACGATGGCGGCTTGGTCGAAGTCGGCAACAGCACTCTCAGCCTCACCAGCGCCAGCCTCAGCAACCAGCTCGGCACCGTGCGCCACCTCGGTAACCAGTTCGCCCTGGCGCTGGCCGACGTCGGCAACGCAGGCGGCAGCTTTATCACCAACGGCGACCTGACCCTCAACGTCGCCAACTGGACCAACACCAGCCAGCTGCAAGCCAACAGCATCAGCCTCAACGTCGGCAACTTCAGCCAAACCGCCACCGGCAAGCTGCTCTCCAAACAAAGCATCACCGCCACCGGCGACACTTGGCAAAACGACGGCAGCATCGAAACCGACGGCGCCCTCAGCCTCACCCTCACCGGCGCCTACAGCGGCAACGGCGCGCTGCTCAGCCAGGGCGACCTGACCGTAGTCGCCGCCAGCGTCGATACCGGCGCAGACGCACAGTGGAAAGCCGGTGGCGACGCCGACTTCAGCGTCGGCGGCAACCTCATCAACCGCGGCAACATCACCGCCGCCCAACGCCTGCTCGCGCGCGCCAACACCCTCAACAACTACGGCACCTTTGGCGCGGCCACCACCTTGCGCATCGAAGCCGACAGCCTGCTTAACGACGGCGGATTGATCTTCAGCGGCGCGGATATGGCGTTGCGTACCGGGAGCTTTGTTAACCGCTTGGCCGATGTATACAGCCTCGGCAACCTCGACATCGCCGCCAACGACGCCGGCGATGCCGCCACCCTGGTGGAAAACCGCTCCGGCACCCTCGAAAGCAGCGGCAACCTGAGCATTCACGCCACCACCATCAGCAACATCCGGGACGTGCTGAAAACCACCCAGAGCAAATACAGCGCGCGCATTACCGAGCTGCCGTGCAGCCGTTACTACGGCGCCAGTGATTGTGACGGCAAGCGCAATGGCGTGTGGGAAATAGAAGAATTCGACCGCCTCGCCGTCAGCGCCGACAGCACCGCTGCGTCGTCTCTCACCGCAGGCGGCACGCTCAACCTGCGCGGCACCACGCTCACCAACCAGAGCAGCTCCATCAGCGCGGGCAGCGACCTCACCGTGCGTGTGGCCAACCTGCAAAACACCGGCATCGAACCCGGCGAAGTGCGCACGTATCGCGTGTTCAAATCCGAGCGCACCGACAACATCGGCAGCTGGCAACGCGAAGCCCAGCAATTCACCGCCACGTATTGGAACAAGAGCAGCGTCGACTCCAACAGCCTGATCGCCGCGCTCGCCCACTTCCTCGGCCGTACCGAACGCGAGAACGAGGCTTTCCGCGTCATCACCCCAATGCCCAGCGGCGACCTCAGCTACTCTGGCATCATCCAGACAGCCGGCGCGGTCGACATCACCGCCCAGGCCGACTTCGACAGCAGCGTAGTGCGCCCCACCTTCGCCTACGTCGCCGGTGGCAACACCGCCGACACCAACAGCGCCGGCAGCAACTTCGCCACCGCCATCAGCATCAACCCGCAGCTACCGCCCGACACCACCCAACAAGCGGTCGCGCTGCCCACCTTCACCTTGCCCCAAGGGCAAAACGGCCTGTTCCACGTCAACACCGACAACAGCCACCCGTACCTGATCGAAACCAACCCGGCGTTCGCCACGCTGCGTGGCTTTCTCAGCTCCGACTATTTGCTCAACGTCATCGGCTACAACCAGGACGTGACCCAGCGCCGCCTCGGCGACGGCCTGTACGAACAACGTCTGGTGCAACAAGCCATCGTCCAGCGCACCGGCAAACGCTTCCTTGACGGCCTGGCCTCCGACGAAGCGCAATTCAAATACCTGATGGACAACGCCATCGCCAGCAAAGCCGCGCTCGACCTGGTGCCCGGCATTGCCCTGAGCGCCGAACAAGTGGCCGCGCTCACCCACGACATCGTGTGGATGCAAGAGCAAGAAGTGAACGGCCAGAAAGTGCTGGTACCGGTGCTCTACCTCGCCCAAGCCACCGACCGCGTAGCGCCCACCGGCGCCCTGATCCAGGGCCGCGATGTCACCCTGATCGCCGGCAGCGACCTCAGCAACAGCGGCACCTTGCGCGCCACTAATGCCCTAAACGTCAGCGCCAACAGCATCACCAACAGCGGCCTGATGCAAACCAACGAACGCCTGTCCCTGCTCGCCACCGACAGCATTCGCAACGCCCAGGGCGGCATCATCGTCGGCAAAAACGTCAGCGCCATCGCCCTCACCGGGAACATCACCAACGAACGCAGCGTCACCACCCACCAATCCGCCCAGAAGGGCTTCGAACGCCGCGAAGACTTCGTCGACAGCGCGGCGGGCATCGAAGCCAGCAACGCACTGACCTTGTCCGCAGGGCGCGACATCGTTAACCAGGGCGGCAACCTGAAGGCCGGCGGCAACGCTGACCTCAGTGCCGGGCGCGATCTGCTGATCGTTAGCCAGAGCGAGACGGATGTCGCCAACAACCGCAATCGCAAGGGCTATAGCAATCGCGAGCAGGTGAAGCAGTTTGGTTCGGTGGTTGACGTGGGAGGGGACTTCGAAGCGGGCGCTGGCCGAGACCTGACCATAGTGGCGAGTAAGGTGAAAGCTGCAGGAGACGTTTACCTGGCAGCCGATCGTGACGTAACGCTCGCCGCCGCCGCGAATACCAGCGACAGCTCATCAAAACACACAGGTGGAAGTCGACGTACGGAAAAACAAGCGAGTTCGGTCGTACATCAAGCCACGACCATTGAGGCCGGTAGTGATGTAAATATCAGCGCAGGGCAGGACGCAGCTATTGCTGGGAGTAAGGTCAAGGCAGTCAACGATGTATTGATCGAGGCTGAGCGCGACCTCAGCATTGTTTCGGTCAAAGACGAAAATGCCGGCTACAGCTTCACGTCTAAAAAGGGTTCGTTTGGCCGGAGCAGTAGCGAGCAAAAAGAGCATTACGACAGCACCAACGTTGCCTCGGTGATAGAGGCCGGCAACGACCTCAGCATCAACACTACACAAGCCGCCGATGGCAGCATGAGCATCAACGGGGGCCGGGATGTAAGTGTAATCGGCAGCCAGCTTAGCGCTGGCAACGATATGACCATCGGCGCGACTGGCGACGTTGCCATTCTTTCTGGCGTAGAAGAGCACGGCTCTTACAGCAAGATAACCAAGTCCGGTTTCCTTGGTTTTTCCAAGAGTGGAAGTAGTCAGCTCAAAACCAAAGCAAGTCAGGTAGCAAGTGAGTTGAACGCGGAAAATGATCTTGTTATTGCTGCGGGGAATGATGTTCGTCTGCGCGCTAGCAAAGCTGTTGCCGGAAATGACGTTGAGCTACGTTCGGGGTTAGTTAGCGAGATTGGTGATATCAACCTGGTTTCGGCCAATGACAGTGCCTACAGCCGATCTGAGCGCTACAACAAAAAGGTTGGAATGTCTCTGTCGGGTGGCATGGTCTCCTTTGGTTCCGCAAAGAAGGTGGGGCAAGAGGCGCGCAGCACTAGCAGCGTAGGTAGCGAAGTGGTCGCGGATCGTGATGCCATATTGCGAGCAGCCCGCGATATTAATGTCATCGGGAGTTCAGCGAGCGCCGGTCGGAACCTTTTGCTCAACGCTGACCGCGACATCAACGTAGTAGCGTCGGAAAATCAATCCGCTAGTGCCACCTCAGAACGTAAAAGACTTTCCGGCATTGGTGTCAGCAGCGATAGCAATGGCTTCACAGCATTTGTTGGTAATGATGTAAAAGCAGAAAAGAAATCAACGGTCCAAAACACAGCCGCAGCGAGTCAGCTCCACGCGGGTATCGACTTAGATATGCGGGCGGGGCGGGATATCAACCAAGCTGGTTCTGACCTGTTAGCAGGGCGTGACATCAATATGGCTGCTGAGCGCAATATCACTTTGGATGCCGCCGCTGAGCAATTGACTACCGAACATGACGAGGCTCACCAGCGAAATGGTCTGACCGCCAATATCAGCCATAACTTCGCCAATACAGTGGATGCCGTTAAGGGAATTGGCCAAGGCGAGAATATTGTTAGTCAGGTTTCCAGTGTGCTTAAAGCGGCTGATTCGGTTACGCAATTTGTTTCAGGCCCGACGACAGCCACGCATATTGGAGCTACCAATCAGCAGACAGATACCGTTCAAGGGGTTGTAAGTAATCGTCCATCCACGCTGATCGCTGGGCGTGACGTGAATCTACAAGCGGGTGACGACATCAACGTGCGAGGCACTCATATTCAAACCCTGCGTGACATCAACATGACGGCTAGGGACGTCAGGCTGGATGTCGCACATGGGGAGATAACAAACGCATCTGAGCAAACCCTGAGCCAGAGCGGTATCAATGGCGGTTCAACCTTCAATAGTTCTAGGGCTGGTATTGGCGCGAGCCATGGCACTATTACTGAAGAAAGGCAACGGGGAACCTCATTACCTACACAATTGGAAGCTGGTAGAGACGTGAAGCTTCACGCGGATCGCAATCTGGACCTGATCGGAACTCAGGTTATGGCTCAGCGGGATATTGATCTCAAAGCGGGAAATGATCTGAACATCAGAGGCGCACAAAACGATTCCGACTCAGATGTGCGGCGTAAAAGCGGTGGGGGCGAAGTTGGCCTTGCGTTGGGTGGACAAGATTTTATTTCAGTTTATGCCAGTGTCGATATCGGCAAGGGCAGGCTAGACCGTGAAGGCGCTCAGCAACAAGAAGCGTACTTATATGCTGGCAAAGGATTGAACTTTGAAAGCGGCCGTGACACCACGGTAGCTGGTGCCCGTATGGAGGGTGAAGAGGTAGCCGGAAAGGTGGGTCGTGATCTGTTGGTTTCCTCGGTTGCGGATACGGGTAAGGTCAAAGGCAAGGAGTTCGATGCAAGTATGACCGTCAGTGTTGGGCTCTACGGTAGCTTCAGCGTCAGTGGGTCGGTAGGTCTTGGTAAAACCAACGGCTCGACCGACTGGGTACAAAGCCAGACAGCGATCACAGCTCGTGATCGTTTGGGCATACGCACAGAAAACCACATCCAATTGGATGGCGCAGTACTCGCTTCAAACACAGGCAATCTAAAGTTGGATACCGATACTTTAGGGTTCCGCGATATTGAAGGGCACGACCGTGAACACGCTTGGTACCTCAACGCCGGGGGCAGTTATTCCTCCAGTGGAGATACGGGGCCGAACGCCGCGGCGGCATCCGCGGTAGTTGACTCCAGCCAACAGAATAAAGACGGTTCCAACTCTTGGAACTTGAGTGGCTACGACGATCGCACCGATCGAGAACAAGTCTTGCGCGCAACGGTAGGACAAGGACAGATCGTAGTTCGCGACGATACTGGTACCGACAAGGACCCAACTGCTGGGTTGAATCGTGATGTGAGCAGAGCGAACGAGATTACCAAGGATGAAAAAAAGCGTACGGATCTCTATGTAAGTAGCTCGTCGTTGGATGCTGTTGCTGATCCGGTACAAACATTGGGAAGTTGGAAGGCCGGGGTGGAAAATTATGGGCGTAATGCGGTGCAGGCGTTCGTCAATATGGAAGTGTTGAAAGATACAGCAACTAGCGCTGCCGATAGTAACAAGCTCGTTGCTGCCTTGGCATGGGCTCCAGAACTGCTTGTAGATGCAATGGACTCAATGAACCTCCCCTCGTTGGGTGTTTTTCCTGGGCCTGGTAATTATGGTGGGCTATTTACCCAACTACCCGTGCTTGTGACGGGAGATCTGCGCCCTGTCCGAGTGAGCGGAAAGTTAAAGATGGAGGGTGGTAAATTAGTATTAGAGAATGGAAAGCCTATTGTCGAAAGTCAGACGGTGGAAAAGTTTGATGGTTTCAACAAAAACGACACCGTATTTACCAATGGCATTATGAATAGTTTGATGGACGCACTTTCTAATGGCCTGATGCAGGCAGGCACAGGAAGTGGGAATACCGACTTCATCCTGGCATACAATCCAACTCATGGTCTGATTGGAGATTTGGTGGAGTCAGCTTTTGATAAGAATCTGAGCGGTACTGTATTTTCTGGGACCGCCAGAAATCTGAATGATCTTTTCCAGGGCGCAGTGGACTCAGGGCCAGATTCGTTGAGAATTTACGGTCATAGCCAAGGCGGCTTGTTGACCTGGGTCGCTATCAAAGGCATGGACTTCTCGAATGTACAAATGACCACGATTCAGTTGTCGGGTGCTCCGGTTAGCGCCATAGAATTCCATAAAGATGCCAGTGCCGCCGGCCTCGGTCAGCCAGTATTCCAGGTGAATCGGCCAGATGAGACTGTCTTTTTCGGGCTCCTGCCTAAAACTGATACTGTTGCAGACCTGCCCGTGTTCTTGGGGGGGAACTCTCAATATTCAGATGACCCAGTCAAACGTGCCTTGGGGGCATTATTTACTGTGACAAGCTTGTTTGCTAAGGGGAGTCCGCATAGTAACTACAGTTGTATTAGTTGTCCGTCAGAGGGGGTCGGAAGCGTGAACGCGCAGATTCGTAATATAGTGATTAAGCCGACCTTGATTGATGAGCATGGCAATGCTACGAGGACACCATGAAAAAATATCTTTTGTTCGTTTTTCTGCTGCCAATATTCATAGCTGGGTGTGATAACAACGTTAAGCCGGGCGTAGCAAGTAAGGCAGGCGTAGTTCAGTATCCATTATGTGAGAAAGCAAAAAAACGGATAACCGATTTGCAGCGAGCAAGCTTTGAATTGCCTTCAGTCATCAAGCAAGCTCCATGTGGCGAGTGGCTGGGATACAGTCACTCACTTCGTTCTGACTCAGTGAGCGTCGAATTGCTAGGCGTGATTGCGGGCAGCGAAATAAACGAAGTCGGCGGAATTAACTCGCTGACTGTCACAGGCGGATATGAGGTTTATGCGGATTACCTAAGTCCGGATGCATTTTTTGAGGAGTACACTGAGTATTTGAGTAAGCGAATGCCTACATATCGACTTGTCGCGTCAAGTTGGGTTGGCTGGTCAGAGGGGCGCTGCGCGCGTTTTTATTCAGATAATAAAACCTCACTTTATTTGCTCAGAGTGCTCGATTATTTCTGTTGGGAAAATAACGGTGAAAAAACAATCCCCATCCATCTACAAGCCACTCAAAAGCAAACCCCTGGCCAGCTTACGACGGATCTCGACAAGGAATTTATAGATCCTGTCTTGTCCACCCTAAAGATCAACCCATTACCAACTGAGCGGTTAACAGCATGGTCAAAAGATAGGGGAAGTTTTTGCACGCGCCTGAAAAAAGGTTACGACGAAAAGAGCGGATTTAGCATTAGTGACGATCTTGACCGTCGGCGAACCATCCGTTTTTTGCGTGATTGTGGTTACGACGTGCCCAGTCCTGTAGGAGTTGAGAGTTGGAAGGAGATGTTAATGCCTAACGGTAGTCTGCTTGGTCAGCCTGTATTGGGTGACAACACGTTGCGTAGGCTGCCTCATGCGACTTTCAGTGCGGTGAAAGAAAAACTTATGTCCTTGCAGCCCAGCCGCGGAGAAAGGCCTGAGGTAAGAGTCCAAGGGCCAACAAGAGATGGAAAAGGGTTGGTTGTTATCTTTAAGCTGAATGGCCCTTATGCCGGGGAGTGGTATAAATTTCCCCCGTCTTATTCAGAGCGAAATGGTGTTGGCTTTCGGGTCGACTCCAGGCTAGGCGAAGTTATAGATGTGCTCATACGTGAGGATGTAAATATTCCGCTGGGTTTGAGGTTTGTCACTGATGATTATGCTGACTATTAACGTCAGTTGCAGGCGATGGTCATAGCTGAAGTAGAAATGCTTGAAGGAAAAAAGGGGGCAGATTTATTTAAGTAGCTCTAATTTACGAACTAGATAGACCCAGTATGCAACGCGGGTGATCGTTTTTTTGAAGAGATTGGGGGAAAAGGGGACAGATTTATTAAGTTGCTCTAATTTTTGAACTGCGTGAGTAAACGTCGTCTATAAGCCCAAATTTAATGTTTCGTTTTTTAAAATGTTGCGTTTAAGGAGGAACGCTTCCATGCCTAGACTTGCAAGAATCGTATTGCCGAATTACCCCCACCACATCGTCCAGCGAGGCCACAATCGCGGGCTGGTTTTCGTGGAGACTGCAGACTATCAACGCTACGTCGCAGACCTGCGCGAGCTTAAAGAAGCGTTCGACGTAAAAGTTTACGCATATTGTTTGATGAGCAATCATGTCCACCTCCTTCTTGCTCCCGGCGATTCAATTGCAGGCCTGAGTCAATTCATGAAAACCCTGGCTGCTCGTGCGACTCGGTTTCGTAACAAGCTGGAAGGGCTTACCGGAACATTGTGGGAAAGCCGATACAGGTCAAGCTTGGTCCAGAGCGATCATTACTTGCTTGCATGTTCCCGGTATATCGAACTAAATCCGGTGCGGGCGCGGATGGTCGCGAACGCTTCGGAATACGAGTGGTCCAGCTATTCGGCGCATGCATCGCCAGAGGAAAGCTGGATTGACCTAGATCCCGCTTTTTGTTCGCTCGGCGAAACGCCGGAAGAAAGAAGCAGCCATTATGTCGAGTTTGTTGCGCAGTCTATTCCACCAAGCGAATTGGAGCTGATTAAAAACGCTATCCAACGCGGGCAGTTGACTGGAGCCGATCGGTTTGTGGATGAGGTTGAACATCTAACAGGGCTGCGAGTTGAAAGGCGAGGGCCAGGGCGGCCGAAATTAGAGTAGTTTAATAAATCTGTCCCCTTTTTCTGCTGTCCCCTTTTTCTGCTTATCGTTGTCGGAAAAGGCGGGGAAATGTATTACACAGCCGACCACTATAAAACGTTCGTCCCTATAAAAAACTGAGGTCCATTGTATGCCGGTATTCAAGTTCATGGAGGCTTTGCCTTCATATGATGCAGCGGAAGTTTTTTATGTGCGAATCGATCTGGCGATTAGTACTGTCGAAGAGTTGATGAATGCATATTACTATTTGCTTTGGCTGCCGGGATATTTTGGGTTTAATTGGGATGGTCTATTTGATTGCCTAAGGGATCTAAGGTGGATACCATGCAAAAAAATAGTTTTGGTCCATGCATCGATTCCGAAACTATCAAAGAAAGATCTCCGAGTGTATTTGGAGGTTCTGCGGGATTCGATATTGGATTGGCAGAACGACGAAGAGCACGAGTTGGAAGTGGTATTTCGTACTGCCGATAAAGCTACGTTGGAAGAGTTGCTAAGGTGATTGCAAGGATGAGTCAGCCAAGTTGAGTAAAAAAGTGCAGAAAAGGGGACAGTTTTATTAAGTTGCTCTAATTTTGAGCTGCGTGTCCGCGCGTTACTGGGGGAGGTAATGAAGCCTTTTTTGTATGACATTCCTATCTTGCCAGAAGGTTTTCAGTTCCCCATTGATTACCTGGATGTCGCCACGGCAGGTGAAAGTTTAGATATCGAGCCATGGAGGTTTTTATCGAAAGATATGGCTCTATCTCTTTCTTACTACGGCTCTATGCTTTTGAAATTTCCTGGGGCCGCGCTTATCCCATTTGCGATTATTCAGGACGAATCAGGTTCATATAATGATGGCTGGGTCATTCTCGCTTGTTTTGATGGGGGAGACAGGGGTAGTGACCCCGCCGTCAAGATTTATGATTTTTCTAAGCCGAAATCTAGTCCTTGGGATAATTTAGGGTATTCAAATTTTTCCGTATGGCTTGCAGCGGCTAGAGAAGAGTCGGCACGCTATAAGTCTGAGCGTGCCGAAGATGAGCTCAATCCTGATGTATAAAACTCATGGGCACATGGCTTGTTAACCAAACTCCATTATCAGCCTGAAAGAACTTGAAGTCCTGTTGGTGCATCCGCAGGGCTTCAATTTTCAGTACTACAGGTTTTCCATAGCGCTGTCCGACGCCGATAGCCGTGGGTATCTCCTGCGACAGATGCACATGGTGGCGAGAGCCAGCAATCAATCCTTGTTGCTGTATCGACTCCAGGAAGCGTGTGGCGGTGCCGTGGTAGAGAAATTCTGGCGGTTCTTTCTGTACGTGCTGAAGGCTTACGCTGGCAGTCGAGTGGCCCTGTACGGCGCGGATGCGCAGGCCATCATTCGAGATGCTGAAACGCTTTTTATCACTGCTGCTGACGACCGTTTGAATAAGGGAAATATCTAAAGTCCGTCCATCTTTAACCGCACCCGCTATCAAAGTTTCGATATCTGCCCAGCCTTCGCTGTCCAGCTGCAAACCGATAGCTTGAGGCTCATGTCTGAGCACATAGCTAAGAAACTTGCTAGTCTCGTTCAGTTGTTTGGTATCCATCCTGCTTAACGCCTCAAAATCATTCGTTGATTGGCAGCGGTTTGTATCATCGGCACATCATTTTTGCCACATGCCTGCATCAACTTGCATCATGTCTGCATCGCGCCGACCGAACTGCTATTTTTGTGCTGTCTATGGGCTAGCTGTTGCTATCTCTCAGCTATCGAGCGGCAACGCTGCCAGCCCTCAGGCCGCTGGCGAAGGGTTTGACCCTCTGGCCGGTGTTGGCCGTTAAATCGGTACGGTTTTCGCGGTGTTTACCGGCCCTTATCTAATGCAGAGTTAAAAATACAGTAAACACAACAATGTTTCTCGGTCAACTTAGCAAGGCTCTAGAGTCGGGAAGCGTCATGACAGAAAGGGGACAGATCTGTCCCCTTTTTCTTGTGAAGACAGCTTGAAGCTAGCAACAACGGAGTAAGTGGGGCATTTGAATGGATCGTTGATGGCGGGAATGTAACTCATCGGCTTTTTATTCCGGGCGGGAAAGTCACGGCGGCTACCGAATCAGATCCCCAGGAAATAGGAGGAAAAAATGTCTCCGTTTAAGATACTGATTGGATTAGGTTTGATGTGTTGGTCGACGATTGTTCTGGGATTTAGGAGGGGATGGGTAAAAAGAGATGACGTTTTTGACTATGTTATCACTCTTATGAGCGGCGAAGACGCGAACAGGAGAGATATTCCTGTTATTGCGGGCGGAGAATATCTGAGCGACGAGGAACTGCTCGGCTTGCTGCTCCAGCAAATAGAAAGGCCGGTAGGTGCTTCTGATTTGGATAAGTGGCGATTGGCTTTTTTATCATGTATCGAAGCCTCAAACGATACCGATGATGAGAAAATAAGCCGACTTCAGGAAGTCTACGCAGATTTCGACTATCCGGAGGATATGGCTTCTTGTAGCATATATTCCCAAGATAGTTTGCCACCACTAATTGCCATGCATAACATTATTAAGTTTTTAAGAGGTAAATATTCGCTCTAAATATTTAAAACCCATCCCCATTGAAAACGGCTACAGAGCAGAAACTCACGAGATTTGGTAATCGAGTGGCTACAGTCTACTACCAGCGATAGTATTAGCGTGTGATTAACTAATGGAGCGGTTATGAAGTGGTTTCTTGTAGTGTCGGGGGTTATTGGCTGCTACTGGCTGTACCCACGCGCCGCCTTACGCGGTGCCCGCTGGGGCGCCGCAGGCGCAGATTCGCAGTGAGCTGAAGTCGATGGACAACTACCGCAATGGCGTGGAGATTTCCGAGGCGGATACGACGGCTTGCAAATACGGTCGTACGGTGTCGGTCAAGGCGGGGGCGCAGCTGTTTTCAGTGCACCAAGACGTTTCAAAGCCGGCGGGATTTATAGCGATTGAGGCGGGGCGCCCATTGCATTTAGTGATGCTGGGCTGGGCGAATGCTAACCGCAGTTGCACGGTGCAGTTCATGACTGAGTTTAAGCCAGGCGCTCGTTATGTGATTGGAGGTGGCATCGTTGATGAGCCTGGTCAACTGAGCGGTTGCTTTGTGAATATCGTCGACATGGACACGGGCGAACGTTTGGCTAAAACACCGGCGCCATCGTTAGCGCGCAATTGTGCGCTGGATAATGTGCCCCTGTTGAAGTGAGTGGACGCGGTTAGTGCGTTACACAAACGCTGCGGAGTAACAGCTCTAATCAAAATGGCGGCGCATTTCTTTGTCTGCTCTAATTCGCTAACGGCAGAAAAGGGGGCAGATATTATCAAATAGCTCTAATTTTGGAGTTGCGTGTCCGAAATATCGGGGGTGGTTCAATCTGTCCCGTTTTCCCTTGTTTTCAAAGCAAAAGCGGTAAAGTTTTTGATGTGAAAACGAAAGCAATTGGAGCAAAGAAATGTGAGCAGGATAAAGATGGGGCTGCAAGTTGTTGGGGAAGTGCAGGCATCTAAACTTATTGCACTGCATTGCCTGGGATTGCTGGTGTCGCTGCGCGATGGTCATATGTCGATAGAAGAGGTAGAGAGCTTTTTTCTACCATGGGTTGTTAAAGCTATAAAGGAACTAAACATTGATTGTAAAATTGTAGGGCTTATTGAGCTTGGGTGCGAGCTTGAAGATATAAACAGCTTACTCCCGGAGCGTCTCGAGGATAATATAAATTCTCTAATTAAGGGTTTTTCAACATACTTACGTAATCACTCCGATTCAGAGCATATTCTAGTTGACCTGATTTCCTGCGCCGTAGGAAAAGAGAATGGTCTAAATAGTTGACTATTGTGGGTAAAAAGGGGGCAGATTTATTAAACAGCTCTAATTTACGAGCTGCATAGACGCAGCATCAACGCGGGCGGTTAGAAGGAGCCGATCGGTTTGTTGATGAGATTGAATATCCAAGAGGGCTACGTTGAAAAGGCCGGGGCAGCCGAAATTAGAGTAGTTTAATAAATCTGTCCCCTTTTTTTTGCACAACTCCAAAATTGGTGAAATAAATGGATTTAAATGTAAGAAATAAGATAGTAGTTTGTTTGGTGCAGGCGCTTTTGGGGTCTATATCTCCTTCTTTTAGAGCTGTAGTAGCGGTGTTTTCAGAGGGTGTGGAAGTGAGGTTTTACTTGGATAAAAGTACAAGTGACGATGAGGAGGAGATTGAGGATGTGATTACCGAGTTTGATTCGTTGGTAATGGCGGTGGATGCAGTGAAGATTACGTACAAGGTTTATTTTGGATTGGAATATATAAGCTATACCGATAACGGTTTGGTGCCTGTATTCATAAGGCGTGAGCTAAAAAGTTAGAGGTCTGGGTTTGAGAGAGAAAAGGGGACGGATTTATTATACGGCTCTAATTTACGACCTGCGTAGACCCAGCATCCATCGCGGGCAGTTAACTGGAGCCGATCGGTTTGCGGGGGAAAAGGGGACGGATTTATTAAACAGCTCTAATTTACGAGCTAGATAGACCCAGCATCCAATGCGGGCAGTTTGCAGGAGCTGATCGGTTCGTTGATGAAATTCATCCATCAAGGCTGCGAGATCAAAGGCGAAGGCTAGGGCGGCCGAAATTAGAGTAGTTTAATAAATCTGTCCCCTTTTCTGCTGAGACGTCGTTACCGCCATCAAACCATCTAGTCAACAAATGAAGAATTTTGGACTATGAAAACTATCGATAGCTTGGGTATTTTTTGGTCGTTCTCAGACCCGGAGAGCGGGCAGGTATACCAGGACGAAGTAAACGGGCTGGTTTTTTATGCGTACTGGTCTGGTGCGGTTCCCGAGTCTATAGATATACAAAGTTTTATTGATATTTGGTGTGGGCGCGCGGAGGCGAAAGCGCGGCGCTGGCAGTCCCTGACAAATTGCAGTTTATCCATCGATGTAAAGGTCAACGATTGGCCGGTTCCTGCCGATTGGACCAATTATATAAACAGCTCGCTAAGGTGGTTCTTGAATCGCGGCGCCACGCTGTCGTGGTGTGGGAGTGAAATTAGTAGTCCTTCCCTTGATGTTTTTAGCAGTAATCCCTCTGGCTCCGTATATGCAGTGCTTTGTGAAAGAAAGGGATTTTATGTGGGGTCGCAACTAGATGAAGAGTACAAAGATGTTGGCCCAAATATATTGCTCTCCTTTAATTCTTTTCGTATGGAAAAATAAAAATGTATAGTGAAGAAAAGGGGGCACATTTATTAAACAGCTCTAATTTGCGAGCTACATAGACCCAGCATCCAGCAGGGGCGGTTAACAGGAACCGATCGTTTGTTGATAAAATTTAATATCTATCAGAGCTGTGAGTTGAAAGGTGAGTTCCAGGGCGGCCAAAATTAAAGTAGATTTAATAAATCTGCCCCCTTTTTTCCGGTTCTGCCAGCGATACTTCCATCATCACTTTCCGCTGTATTCATAATCTCTTTTTAACTGTTCCCCACAGGACTCCCATGTACTCCCCCCGCGAAGCCACCAAAGACCACCTCTACACCCATTCTTTCGTATCACTCCTGCTGCTGATCCCGCTGGCTTTGCTGATGCTGATGTCCAAAGGCGACGGCATTCCGCATTTGAAGGTGTTGCTGGCGAAGGGTACTGCGCAGGGGGTGGTTGGGGTTGTTGAGCCGCATCCGACCTTTCGCGACTATCGCCTTGTTCACTATCGTTTCACCACGGCCGATGGGCGCGTGATTGAGAGCGGGTATTCGCAGAACGACGTTAACCACCCGGCGGTTTATTCTCCGGGGCAGCCGGTCCAGATTGTGTACTCACGGTGGTTTGATGATGCGGACGCCATCGAGGCCGTGTTTGAGCGAGGCACGACTGGCTTTTATATCTTTATTACCTGCTTGGGGTTGATGTTGCTCTGTGTGCTGTATTCCTTCTGGAGTTTGAAAAAGCTGATGAAGCACACTGAGGAGGAGCGGTTTTATTGAGCTAGCCACCACCCTTTCGTTTAAGTCCGTCCATCAGGCCTTCCATGAAAAGCTACGTTTCCTTCGTTATTTCCCTGGCTTTAGGCGCTTGCCTCGCAAGCTGCTCGAGCTTCAATTACAGCGACTACCAAGCCAACTTAACGCCTGACGCGATGCAGCCGTACGACCTGTCTCACGGCGCTGCGGCTTCCCCAATCATCTATTTCGACACCTACACAACCCGAGAAGCCGGCCTCTCGGTGCATCGCTTGTTAATCGCCACGCACCTCGACGGCCAGTTGCTGCCCGGCGCCGCGGTCAACCCTGCGGCTAAGGGTTTTCAGGCGCTGAAGGTTTCGCCGGGCACGCATTCGTTGCAGTGGTGCTGGCTGTCGAAAAACGCCATTGGGCCGGGCAGTGAGCGCTGTGGGTTCAAGGCGGACGGCGTGGTGTTCAAGGCGGGGCAGCGGTATGTGGTTCGGTGGAGCGACACCAAGTCGTTCGAGGGCCAGGCGACGTTTGTTCGGATCAATTCGCGGATTGAAAACCTCGACAGTGGCGAGGTCATCTTCCGTCAGGTGCAGTCGAACAGCGGGCCGTTTTAGCGGCCGCTCAGTAGGTCTAGCGGGTATTCGATGACCACGTACAGCCGGTCGATATCGCGCCCGGCCTGGGCGTCGTTGCCGCGATGGGTGACGTAGGAAACGCTCAGGGCCAGGTCTTTGGCGGCGCCGGATTGCACGCGGTATTTGCCTTCGATGTCGCGTTCCCAATGTTTGCCGCCGTCGTCCTGGTTGGGGGCGTAGGCGCCGAGGTCGGCGTCGTAGGGGTTGTAGGCGCCGCCCTGGGGGGCGTGGGTGCCGTCGATGTTGCTGCCGCGTACGTAGCGGGTCATGAAGGTCAGGCCGGGCGTCAGCAATTGGCTGAGGTCGAGGTCGTAGCGCAGTTGCCAGGACTGTTCGTTGGCGCCGTTGAAGTCGGCGTATTTGATGGAGTTGGCGAGGTAGATGGAGTCGCCGCCCACGAAGTCGAACGGGGTGTCGCCGCTGATTTTCTGGTAGCCGAGGCTGAAGGCTTGTTCGCCGATGCTGAGTTTGCCCAGCAGGCTGGCGGCGGTGGTGTTGATGGCGCCGGCCCGTTCGGCGCCGGTGCCGAGGGTGCGATAAACATTGGCGTCCCAGTTGAGGCGGCTGCTGGCGCTCAGGGTTTGTTTGAGGTGCAGGTTGCCGTAGTACTGGCGCCAGGTGTCGCTGAGTTCGCTGGCGTACACGGCGCCGCCCCAGGTGTCGTCGTCGATGCTTTGCAGGCCGAACAGGCTGATGCTCTGGTGGCGGGTGCTGGCGCCATAACCGTCGAAGTCGCTGCGTGAGCTGCTTTCGTCCTGGTTTTTAAAGGCGTTGAAGTGGCCGGCGGTCCAGCTCAAGCGTGCACCGGCCAGGCCTTGGAGCAGGGCGCCGGTGGCGTATTCGGGTTGCAGGCGTTTGTCGGCGGTGTCGAATACCGGGGTTTCCACTTCCATTTCGCCGAGTTTCAAACGGGTGTCGCCCAGGCGCAGTTTGAGCGCGCCACCGGCGCTGGAGTAGTTGTCGGCGGCTTCGCCGGAATCGCCGACTGGCAGCAAGCCGGTGCCGGCGCGACCGCCGCCGCTGTCCAGGCGCACGCCGACAAAGCCATGGGCGTCTACGCCAACCCCCACGGTGCCGGCGGTGTAGCCCGATTCGAAACGCCCGATAAACCCTTGCGCCCACTCGCGGTTGTAGCTGTTGCCGCTGTGGCCGGTGCGGGTGTCGTTGTTGAGGAAAAAGTTGCGGCTGAGCAGGTTGAGCGTGGCGTCGTCCAGCAGCGGCGAAACGTCGGCCTGTGCGGCGGCGGCGCAGGTGGTCGCCAGTAGCGGTGTGCAGAACAGCAGGGTAAACCGCATGGCGGAACTCCAGTGGTAAAGCTGGAGTATCCGGGTAAGGGCAGGGGGCTGGATTGAAGGCCTGTGCTGTTGCGCGGTTCAGCGCTGGGGTTTGGGTTATTGCGGGGTCATTAGTTGCGTGCGCAGTTCTTCGGACAGCCCGTCTTTGGCCACCCACAAGCCCAGATACGCCCGGGCAAATTCTTTGTCGCCGTTGCGGTAGACCTTCTGGCCGTTGAGCTCCAGCACCAGGCCTTCTTCGGCGGTGTAGGTGAGGGCGTAGCGGTCGCCGGGGTTGATGTCTTTGAAGGTGGCTTGCAGCGGTTCGATGTCGGCGCGCAGGGCTTGCAGGCGCGCGGGTGGCTGCTGGCGTTCAATGGTGGCCCAGGCGGCTTTGATTACATCGTCGCGGTCGATGGCGCGCAGGTAGTAAAGCTCCAGGCGCTGGTTGCGCATCTGCGCGACGGCGTCACTCGGGGTGACGCCCGGCTCGGTGTAAAAGGCGGCGGCGTATACGTCCACCCACAAATAATTGAGTACGCCCTGGCTCTGGCGTTTCAGGCTTTGCCGTTCGTTGGGGAAGGCGGCTTGTTGCAGCGGTTCGCTGGCCCACAGCAAGGTGCTGGTGAGCAGAAGTAGCAGGGTGGCGGTCAGGCGCATGACAAGGCTCGTGATGGCAAGGGCGGTGCCAGCATACGGCTTTGTGGATGACAGTTGCGCGCCGGTTTCTGTTGCTAAACGCGACTGTGTGCGGGTCGCGGCGGCGGCCTTCGAGCGGCTATCCTTGCGCCTTCTTGTTTGCTTGCCGAGCGCTGCCGTGTTTCGTCATCTGTTGCCGCTAGTGCTGTGCGTTTGTTTGCTGGGCTGCGGTCCGCAGGTGGCCGAGTTTGGCGGCCCGACCATGGGTAGCCATTATTCGGTGAAGTATGTGCCGGGCGAGCACACGCCCGCCGCGGCGGTGGTGCAGGCGCAGGTGGAGGCGTTGTTGGCGGAGGTGGATCAGCAGTTTTCAACCTGGCGCGCAGACTCCGTGGTGTCGCGCTTCAATGCCTTGCCGGCTGGCAGTTGTGCGGCGGTGCCCGAGCCGGTGCTGAGCCTGGTGCGCGTTGCCGATTCGCTGTGGAAAGACAGCGACGCCGCCTTTGATATCACCGTTGAACCGCTGATGAACCTGTGGGGTTTCGGACCGCAGTCGCGCAGTCACGAGGTGCCTTCGGCGCCGCAGATTGCCGAGGCAAAGGCCCTCGTGGGGCAAGCCCATCTGCGCATCGACGGGCACCAATTGTGCAAAGACCTCGCCGTGCAACTGGACCTCAACAGCATCGTCGCCGGCTACACGGTCGACCGTATCGCTGAGCACTTGCGTTCGCTGGGTATCGACAGTTACCTGCTGAATGTCACGGGCGAGTTGAAGGCGGCGGGCCGCAAGCCGGATGGCGAGGCGTGGAAGGTGGCCATCGAAGCGCCACGTGAAGACGTGCAGGTGCCCGAGCGCGTGCTGACGCTGGACGGTTGGGCGGTGTCCACGTCGGGCGATTACCACACCTATTTCGAGCGTGACGGCCAGCGTTATTCCCACACGCTGGACCCACAGACCGGCGCGCCGATTACCCATCGCTTGGCGGAAGTGACAGTGCTCGATCACTCGACCCTGCGCGCCGACGGTGTATCGACTTTACTGATGGTGATGGGCCCGGAGCGCGGCATGGCGTTTGCGCAGCAGCATGATATTGCCGCGCTGTTTGTTACCCGCACGGCGAGCGGTTTTGTCAGCCAGGCGAGCAGCGCGTTCAGCCGCGAATTTGATGTTCCTGCGACGCCGTAGGCTGTATCGCGCCATGTAGTGCAGACAATGCTCGCCTACCGCGCGACCAATCGCTAATGTGCGCAACGCAAAGCCGCAGTTAAGCTGCGCACCTGTTTCGAGCTGTCGCGACTCGCGTTACGAGGTCCACGTAACGAGGCGGTCGCGGTGTTGCCACGGACGCACAGGCGTCCTGGTCTGTACCAGAGGAGTGAACATGGCGGTCTACAACTACGACGTGGTGGTATTGGGTTCGGGCCCGGCAGGGGAAGGCGCAGCGATGAACGCCGCCAAGGCCGGGAAAAAAGTGGCCGTGGTCGACAACCGTCGCGAGGTGGGCGGCAACTGCCTGCACCTGGGCACCATCCCGTCCAAGGCCCTGCGTCACTCGGTTCGGCAGATCATGCAGTTCAACACCAACCCGATGTTTCGCCAGATTGGCGAGCCGCGCTGGTTCTCCTTTCCCGACGTGCTGAAAAGCGCCGAACGGGTGATTTCCAAACAGGTCACTTCGCACACCAGTTATTACGCGCGCAACCGCGTCGACCTGTTCTACGGCACCGGCAGTTTTTCCGATGAGCAAACCATTGAAGTGGTGTGCCCCAACGGCGTGGTGGAAAAATTGGTGGCGGCGCAAATCATCATCGCCACCGGCTCGCGTCCGTATCGCCCGGCCGATATCGACTTCCACCACGAGCGCGTTTACGACAGCGACACCATCCTCACCCTGAGTCACACGCCGCGCCGCTTGATCATTTACGGCGCCGGCGTAATCGGCTGTGAATACGCTTCGATTTTCAGCGGCCTGGGCGTGTTGGTCGATCTGATCGACAACCGCGACCAACTGCTCAGTTTCCTCGACGGCGAAATCTCCGATGCCTTGAGTTACCACCTGCGCAACAACAACGTGCTGGTGCGTCACAACGAGGAATACGAGCGCATCGAGGGCATGGACAACGGTGTGGTGCTGCACCTGAAATCGGGCAAGAAGATCAAGGCCGACGCCTTGCTCTGGTGTAACGGCCGTACCGGCAACACCGACAAACTCGGCCTGGAAAATATCGGCATCAAGGTCAACAGCCGTGGCCAGGTGGAAGTGAACGAGCACTACCGCACCAGCGTGTCGAACATTTATGCGGCCGGTGATGTGATCGGCTGGCCGAGCCTGGCGAGTGCGGCGTTCGACCAGGGTCGTTCGGCGGCGGGCAGCATTATCGAGAACGGCAGCTGGCGCTTTGTTGATGACGTACCAACCGGCATTTATACGATTCCGGAAATCAGCTCCATCGGAAAAACCGAGCAGGAACTGACGGCGGCGAAAATTCCGTATGAAGTGGGCAAGGCGTTTTTCAAAGGCATGGCGCGTGCGCAAATCGCCATCGAGCCGGTGGGCATGCTCAAGCTTTTGTTCCACCGCGAAACCTTGCAGATTCTTGGCGTGCACTGCTTCGGCTATCAGGCTTCGGAGATTGTGCACATCGGCCAGGCGATCATGAACCAGCAGGGTGAGGCCAATACCATCAAGTATTTCGTCAACACCACCTTCAACTACCCGACCATGGCCGAGGCGTATCGGGTGGCGGCGTTCGACGGCCTCAACCGGCTTTTTTGAGCGGCACCGACCGGTGGCCTGAGCCGGTCGGGGAGCAGGACTGTTTCGGGGTCAGCGATTCGCGAGAGTGGCGCTGGCCAAACCGGGAAAGTCTGTAATCAGGCTGTCCACCCCGAAATCAGCGAGCCGGCGCATCAATGCCGGTTCGTTGACCGTCCACACCGACACATGCAGCCCTTGTTTCTGCGCTTTGATCAGGCGCTCGGGCGTGCACAGCGTCCAGTTCAGCGCCAGCAGCGAACACCCGTAGTTCTGCGCCACTTTCAGTGGGTCGAGCCAGGCGTATTCCGCCACCAGGCCGCGCGCCAGGTCTGGCGTCAAGCGAACCAACGCACGCAACACTTCCCGCGAACTTGAGGTGACCGTGACCTTGTCCAGCAGGTTGTACTGCTGCGCCAACTCACGAATCGCCAACACCGTGCGCGCTGCCCGCACGCGCGAGGCGCTTTTCACTTCCAGTTGCCAATGCTCGAAATCGCACTGCTCGAACAACTCGGCCAGGCGCGGAATTGGCGTCGGTTGCACCCAGCCGGGGCCGCCTTTGCGGGCGTCGTAGGTCACCAGCTCGGCGGCGTCGTGTTCCACCACTTTGCCGCGATGGCCCGTGGTGCGTTTCAGGGTGGGGTCGTGGATCACCATCAGCTCGCCGTCGCGAGACAGGTGCAGGTCGAGTTCGCAGCGGCGCACGCCGTGTTTGAGGCACTGCTGAAAGCTTGCCAGGGTGTTTTCCGGTGCTTCGCCCTTGGCGCCGCGGTGGCCGTAGATCAGGGTCACGGTTGCTCCTTGCTGATGAATGCTTAGTTGGACGCCGGTGCCGGCTGGGCCGCGCGCGGCTCGTGGTGACGCACGCTGTCGACCACATGGGTGTTTTCGAAGTAAACGCTGAAGTCGCGGTAGTCCCAGCGCGTGATCGGCGGGTTGCCGACCGGTTTGTGTTCTTCATCCGGCAGGCCGAACTGGTCGAGCACGCTGCGCTGCAATTGGCCGCGAACGGGCAGGCGCGTGCTGCTGGCGCCTTGCTCGCCGACGGGAATTTCCAGGGTGTCGGCCTGCGCGGCCAAGGGCAGCGCACCGAGTAGCAGGCTGAAAAGAAGAGCGGGGCGGGGCATGGTTTTTCTCTCGTGCGGCCGTTAGCTGAGGGGCGTTTCGCGGGCTTGGCGACGTTCCATCGCCTGCTTTTGCAGAATATGCCGGGCCAGTAATTGCCGCTGTGCGTCGGTTAGCGCTTCAAACTCGGTGCCGATTTCGTATTGGCCGTTGGGCTGCTGTCGGCAATGCACCACCTGCGCCCGCAGCAGCAGGCCGAGGGCTTGCGGCATCAGCACCATTTTCACCGCCAAATGGCTGCCGGCGGGTACGGGCTGGCCATGCTCAAAGCTCACGCCGCCCTCCGACAACGTCACCCGTTTCGGTGCGCCCACTTCGCGCACCAGGTTCTGCGCCAGGGCTTGACCGAGCAGATCGATACGCTTGTTGACCACCTTCAGGTAACTGGCAAGGGTGCGATCACGCTCGCCAATATGGCGCAGCAAGTGCTGGGATTCGAAGTCGGAAAGGTGCAGATCGCTGAGCAGATTGAACAGCGGCGAGTCGTCGTGCAGGGCCTCGCTGGCCACCGCTTCGGCTCCGGACAGCAGGCTGAATTCCAGTGCGATCGTATCGGCGATGCGATAGTATTCGCGGCGGTCACTTTCATCGTTAGACGTCATGGCGAACCCATGGCAGCGGTGGTTGTCTGAGCCTGAGCTCAGCGCAGTGTGCCCAAAGTGTAAGGCCGCCAGCCGAGCCTCGCCACTGTTGGATTTTGTACAGCAGGATGCCCCCTTCCTTCGCAGCGAAACCTCATTTTCTATGTTCAGACCGCTGTCCGTTTTTATCGGCGCACGTTACACCCGTGCCAAACGCCGAAATCATTTTGTTTCGTTCATCTCGCTGACCTCGATGATCGGCCTCGCCCTGGGCGTGGTGGTGATGATTGTGGTGCTCTCGGTCATGAACGGTTTCGACTATGAAATGCGCACCCGCGTGCTGGGCATGGTGCCCCACGCCACGGTCGAGTCGCCGGAGCCCATCAGCGATTGGCACGCCATGGCCGACAAAGTGCTGCAGCACAAGCAGGTGGTCGCGGTGGCACCGTTCACCCAGATGCAGGGCCTGCTGACTCACGAGGGCAAGGTGCAGAAGGTGTTGATCAACGCCATCGACCCGGTGGAAGAGAGCAAGGTGTCGATCATCGACAAGTTCTTCAAAGAGGGCAGCCTCGACGCGCTGAAAACCGGCGAGTTCGCGCTGATTATCGGCGACAAGGCCGCCGCCAAGCTGGGCGTGAAGGTCGGCGACAAGGTCACCTTCGTGGCCCCGGAAGTAACCGTGACCCCGGCCGGCATGTTCCCTCGTCTCAAACGCTTCACCGTGGCCGGCATCTTTCATGTGGGCGCCGGGGAAATCGACGGTTTCCTGGCCCTGGCCAACATTCACGACATCGCTCGCCTGCACCGTTGGAAGCCGGACCAGGTGCAAGGCTTGCGACTGAAATTCGCCGACCTGTTCCAGGCGCCGCGCACCGCGTGGGAAATCGCCGGCCAGTTGGGCGACCGCGATTACTACGCCCGCGACTGGACCCGCACCCACGGCAATCTGTACCAAGCCATCCGCATGGAAAAAGCCATGATCGGCCTGTTGCTGCTGCTGATTGTGGCGGTGGCGGCGTTCAACATCATTTCCACGCTGGTGATGGTGGTCACCGACAAGAAAGGCGACATCGCCATTCTGCGCACACTCGGCGCCACGCCCCGGCAGATCATGATGATCTTCATGGTGCAGGGCACGGTGATCGGCGTGGTCGGCACCGTGATCGGCGCGCTGCTGGGCATTGTTGCGGCGCTGAACGTGAGCAGCTGGATTGCCGGCGTCGAGCGCCTGTTGGGAATCAAATTCCTCAACGCCGACGTGTATTTCATTGACTACCTGCCTTCGCAATTGATGGCCCAGGACGTGCTGCTGGTTTGCGGCGCGGCCCTGGTGCTGAGTTTCCTCGCCACTCTTTATCCGGCCTGGCGCGCGGCGCGCACCCAGCCTGCGGAGGCCCTGCGTTATGAGTAATGTCGCCATGCAAGCAAAGCAAAACAACGCCGTTCTCAGCTGCCGCAACCTGGGCAAAAGCTACGACGAGGGTCCGCAATCGGTCACCGTGCTCGCCGACCTGCAACTGGAGCTGTACCCCGGCGAGCGCGTGGCGATTGTCGGCAGTTCCGGCTCGGGCAAAAGCACCTTGCTCAATATGCTCGGCGGGCTGGACACACCGAGCACCGGCAGCGTCTGGCTGGCGGGCGAAGAATTGTCGGCCCTGAGCGAAAAGAACCGTGGCCTGCTGCGTAACCGCGCCTTGGGTTTCGTGTATCAGTTCCACCACTTGCTGCCCGAATTCACCGCCCTGGAAAACGTCTGCATGCCGCTGCTGATCGGCAAGGTGGCGATTCCCGAAGCTCGTCAACGCGCGACCAAATTGCTGGAACGTGTGGGCCTGGGGCACCGCTTGGCGCACAAACCGGCAGAGCTGTCGGGCGGTGAACGTCAGCGTGTGGCCATTGCCCGCGCGCTGGTCAACAACCCCGGCCTGGTGCTGCTCGACGAGCCCACCGGCAACCTCGACCACCACACCGCGCAGGGCATTCAAGACCTGATGCTGGAACTGAGCCGCGACTCGAAAACCGCCTTTCTGGTGGTCACCCACGACCTGCAACTGGCCCAGCAGATGGACCGCGTGTGGCGTCTGGAAGATGGCAAGTTGGTGGCCGCCTGATGTTCCGCCCGCTCAGTGTATTCATCGGCCTGCGTTACACCGGCGCCAAGCGCCGTAACCACTTCATCTCGTTTATTTCCCTGACGTCCATGATCGGCCTGGCGCTTGGCGTGCTGGCCATGATCGTGGTGCTGTCGGTAATGAACGGCTTCCAGAAAGAAATGAGCTCGCGCATTCTCGGCATGGTGCCCCACGCCACCATCGCTGGCGTGCAGCCGATTTCAGACTGGCGCCAGATCGCCGACCAGGCCCTGAAAAATCCGCAAGTAACCGCCGCCGTGCCGTTCGCCGAGCTGGAAGGCATGCTGTCGTACAAAGGCCTGATGCAGCCGGTGCAAATCAACGGCATCGACCCCAAGGAAGAAACCAAGGTGTCGATCATCGGCCAGCACATCGTGCAGGGCAGCCTGAACGACCTGAAACCCGGTGAGTTCGGCGTGGTGATTGGCGAAATCACCGCGCGGCGTTTTCGCCTGAACGTGGGCGACAAATTGACTCTGATCATTCCCGAACTGAGCACCGCGCCGGGTGGCATCACCCCGCGTATGCAGCGTTTGAACGTGGTCGGCGTGTTTAAAGTGGGCGCCGAGCTGGATGGCTCCATGGCGTTGATCAGCATCGCCGACGCCAGCCAATTGCAGCGTATGCAAAGCGGCCAGGTGCAGAGCGTGCGTCTGGCATTGAAAGACCTGTACCAGGCGCCACAAGTGTCGGCAGCGGTGGCCAAACAGCTCGGCGAAGGTTACCGCCCAAGCGACTGGACGCTCACACAAGGCAGCCTGTTCAGTGCGATGAAAATGGAAAAAACCATGATCGGCCTGCTGCTGTTGCTGATTGTCGCGGTGGCGGCGTTCAACATCATCGCTACGTTGATCATGGTGGTGGCCGACAAAGGCGGCGACATCGCCATCCTGCGCACCTTGGGCGCCACGCCCGGGCAGATCATGGGCGTGTTTATGGTGCAGGGCACCGTGATCGGCGTAATCGGCACCGTGGTCGGCGGCGTGCTGGGCGTGTTGGCGGCGTTGAACGTGAGCGCGCTGGTGGGCTGGATCGAACGCATCAGCGGGCAGCAGATTTTTAGCTCTGACGTGTACTTCGTGAGCAATTTGCCGTCGGAACTGCAAGGGCTGGACGTGGTGCTGATTTGCAGTGCGGCGTTTATTTTGAGCTTTCTGGCGACGGTGTATCCGTCGTGGCGCGCGGCGCAGATTCAGCCGGCTGAGGCGTTGCGGTACGAGTGAGTGGGTGCGGGGGACGGTGCTCGACTCGCGACTCTGGATTCCCGCTTTCGCGGGAATGACGGTGTAAGTTTTTTTCCTCCGTCATTCCCGCGCAGGCGGCGGTTCGACGGCTCGAAATCCAGGCTAATGGACAGCATCGAATTAGCCCGACACGACGAGCATCCCGACAGAAGAAGCCACACCCAACCCTAAAACCGATATTCCCCCCCCTGAATCCCCGCAAAAACCCGCCCATCCAACACCTCAAACCCAGCCGCACCCGGCAACCGCACGTACAACGGATCACCCACCCGCGCCGGGTCAAACCCCGCCACCTTCAAATCATTCTTCTTGTACTTAAACGTCCCCGTCGTCTCCACCTCGCGCAGCAGCCGCACAAATAACGGCGCGGCATAGGCCGGCAGTTCGCGGTCGAGATGTTCGGCCAACGCCACGCCATCCAACTGCTGCCCCGGCGCCAAGCGCAAGGCCGCCATGCCGCAGCGGCCGTTGGTGCCGGGAATTTCCACGCCATACACCACGGCATCCTCGACGCCGGCAAACGCGCCCAGGGCGTTTTCCACTTCGGTGGTGGAGACGTTCTCGCCTTTCCAGCGGAAGGTGTCGCCCAGGCGGTCGACGAATTGGGTGTGTTTGAAGCCGATGTCGCGCATCAGGTCGCCGGTGTTGAACCAGGCATCGCCCTTTTTAAACACGTTGCGCAGGATCACCGCCTCGCTTTTCGCCGGGTCGGTGTAGCCGTCGAAGGGCCACTTGGCGCTGATTTCGGTGATCAGCAAACCGGGCTCGCCCTTGTCGGCTTTTTGCAGAAAGTTTTTCTTGGTGCGCAGCGGCCGGTCGTTTTCCAGGTCGTAGCGCACGATGGCGTAGGTGGCGGGCGAGTAGCCGACGGTATTGTCGAAATTGAACACGTTGGTAAAGCCGATATTGCCCTCGCTCGAAGCGTAGAACTCAGTGATGCGCTGGATGCCGAAACGCTGCTTGAACTCGCCCCAGATGGAGGGGCGCAAACCATTGCCGATCATGCAGGTGAGGGTGTTGCCCTGTTCTTCGGCACACGGCGGTTGATTGAGCAGATAACGACACAGCTCGCCGATATAGCCGAAACAGGTAGCGCGGTAGTGCTGCACGTCTTTCCAGAAGGCGCTGGCGGAAAAGCGTCGGCGCAGGGCAATCGCTGCGCCGCCGGCCAGGGCCGCGCTCCAGCACACGGTGACGGCGTTGTTGTGGTAGCAGGGCAGCGTGAGGTAAAGCACGTCCTGGTCGGTAAGGCCGAGCCCGGAATGCCCGAAGCCGCCGTAGGCTTTTATCCATTTGCCGTGGCTCATGATTGAGGCTTTCGGCAGGCCGGTGGTGCCGGAGGTGTAAATCAGGAAGCACGGGTCTTTGAGCCGTACGTTGGCGCTGTCGGCGACGTTGGTGTGCGGCTCGCTCCAGGCCAGGTCCATGAGGTTTTCCCAGCCCTGCGGGGCGCTGCTTGGCACGTTCAGGCTGTCGCCATCGCTCAGCCAGTAACAGTGGTGATCGCTGCCGTGTACCTGCTCGCGCACGGCTTCGAACGGCTCGCGCAGCTCTTCGCCAATCACGAAATGACTGGGGTTCACCAGGTTCAGGCTGTGCACCAACACCTGCCCGCGCTGCGTGGTGTTGACCAACGCACCCACTGCGCCGAGCTTGGCCAGGGCGGCCAGCAGCAACAGCACCTCGATCCGGTTTTCCAGCATCACCGCCACCACGCTGCCGTGGCTCACGCCTTGTTTTTTCAGCGCACGGGCCATGCGGTTGGCCCAGGCATTGAACTGCGCGTAGGTGAGTTGGCGCTGCTCTTCCAGCACGGCGGGGCGCTGCGGGTACAGGTCGGCGGCGCGCTCCAATGCCCAGGCCAGCGACAGGTTTTTCTCGCGATTGCGAATACCGGCGTAATACAAACCCCGCAACATGCGCGGCACGCGGCCAAAGGTGGCGGGCAAATGGGCGATAAAACGGGCAGGGGTGATCAGGTCGGCTTGGCTCATGTTCGCGTCGTTGTGCTGTTATCGGGAACGAACCTCACTCTAGTTTGCCCGTACCGCTCGGACTATGACCGTGGTGCGCCGAGCGGCGGGCAGATGGGCAAATGCGTTTAGTCGACAAACAAGTCCTGGATCAGCGGGCCGCCGTCCGGGTCGAAGCGGTAGTGCTCGAAATCGCTGTGGCCCTGCTCGCGCAGAATGTCTTCATCGATCAGCAAGCGGCCGGAGATGGCGCGACCGCTGCTGGCCAGAATGGCGTGTGCGGCGTCGGCCATAATCGCCGGCACGCGGGCGCGTTTGAAGGCGTCGCGGCTGCCCAATTCGAACTCAATGGCGGCGGTGGCGATCATGGTTTTCGGCCACAGCGAGTTGACGCTGATGCCGTACTTGGCAAATTCCTCGCTCATGCCCAGGGTCAGCATGCTCATGCCGTATTTGGTCACGGTGTACGGGCCGTGCTGGGCGAACCATTTGCTGTCCATGTTCAGCGGCGGCGACAGGTTGAGAATGTGGCCCTTGCTCTGTTTCAGATAGGGCAGCGCGGCCTGGCTGCAAACCATCACGGCGCGGGTGTTGATTTGAAACAGCAGGTCGAAGCGCTTGGGTTGCAGGTGCTCGACGCCGATCAACTTGATGGCCCCGGCGTTATTGACCAGTGCGTCGATGCCGCCAAAATGCTCGGCGGCCTTGGCCATGGCAGCGGCCACGGCGGTTTCGTCGCGCACATCCAACTGCAGTGCCAGGGCTTTGCCGCCTGCCGCTTCAACTTCGCCGGCGACGCTGAAAATGGTGCCCTCAAGCTTGGCGTGGGCCTCGGCGCTTTTGGCTGCAATCACAATGTTGGCCCCGTCGGCGGCGGCCTTCAGCGCGATTTCACGACCGATGCCACGGCTGGCGCCGGAGATAAACAGGGTTTTGCCGGATAGGGACATGGGCGTGGATCTCCTGGGTTTTTGTTGTTGTTTGAAAAGTCCGGGATGTCACAAAACTCTCTGCACAAACACCCGTCATCCCCGCCGCCTGCGCGGGGATGACGGTGGCGGGTGGGAAACTAGTGTCAGGCTGGTGTATCCGCCTCAATCTCCACCAACACCTGCCGACCTTTCACCTGATCGCCTTTACTGGCCTGCACCCGCCGCACCACGCCATCGCTGGCGGCTTTGAGCGGGTGTTCCATTTTCATCGCCTCTAGCACCACCAGCAGTTGGCCTTTGCTGACGCGCTCGCCCTCGCTGACCAGCACGTCGACGATGGCACCATCCATAGGCGCCTTCACCACGCCGGAAGCAGCGGCACCGGCGGCGCTTACCGGTTCATGGGTGCAGTCGTGCAGTTCGAGGTTGCCGGCGTGGCCGTATAGCCACAGCTGCTGAGCGCTGTGGTGGTAGGCCAGACGCTGGCGCACGCCGTCGATATTCACTGTGGCCCAGCGCCCGTCGTTGCTGAGCAGCTGCAACTCAACCTGCTGCTCGCCGACCTGCGCGAGCAAACGCGGCTGCGGGCCGGATTGCTGCACGCTGAGTTCCACCGGGTATTTGTGTTCGCCGTGCTTGAGCACGAAGCGCCACGGCGCATTGCCAGCGTTGCGCCAGCCGGCCAGCTCGGGCTGGTGCGCGCGGGCCTGGGCGCCGGCTTGGTAGAGCAGGGCGGCGGCGCTGGCCAGTTCGGCGGCACTGGGTGCTTGCGGGCTCAGGCTCGGGTCGGCGTGGAAGTGCTCGGCAATAAACGCGGTGGTGGCGTTGCCAGCGGCGAATTGCTCGTGGGCCAGCAGGTTGGCGAGAAAGCGCTGGTTACCGTTGACGCCCAACAGCACGCAGTCTTCCACGGCGCGTACCAGCTTGCGCCGCGCTTCATCGCGGGTGGCGCCATAGGCGATGACTTTCGCCAGCATCGGGTCGTAAAACGGCGTGATGCGCTGGCCTTCGACCAGGCCGTGGTCGATGCGAATGCCATCGACCAGCGCCGGCTCCCAGCGCAGCACGGCGCCGGTTTGCGGCAGAAAATTATTCGCCGCGTCTTCGGCATACAGGCGCACTTCCATGGCATGGCCGGTGAGCCGGATGTCTTCCTGGCGCAGCGGCAATGGCTGCCCGGCGGCGACCTGCAGCTGCCAGGCGACCAGGTCCTGGCCGGTGATCAGCTCAGTGACCGGATGCTCCACTTGCAGGCGGGTGTTCATTTCCAGAAAGAAGAACTCGCCGCTCTGGTCGAGCAGAAACTCCACCGTACCGGCGCCGACGTAATTCACCGAGGCCGCCGCTTTCACTGCCGCCTCGCCCATGGCCTGACGCAGTTCGGGCGTCATCACCGGGCAGGGTGCTTCTTCTACCACTTTCTGGTGACGGCGCTGCACTGAGCAGTCGCGTTCGCCCAGGTACACGATGTGCCCGTGCTGATCGCCGAATACTTGAATTTCCACATGCCGTGGCTGCAACACGGCGCGCTCCAGAATCAGCTCGCCGGAGCCAAACGCGTTTTGCGCCTCGGAGCGCGCGGTGCGAATTTGCGCCACCAGTTCGCTGGCCTCAGTGACCAGCCGCATGCCCCGACCGCCACCGCCGGCGCTGGCTTTGATCATCAGCGGATAGCCAATGCGCTCGGCTTCGCGGCTGAGGGTGGCGTCGTCCTGCTCGGCGCCTTCGTAGCCTGGAATGCATGGCACGCCGGCTTCGAGCATGGCAATTTTCGACAGGCGTTTGCTGCCCATCAGGTGAATGGCTTCCACGGTCGGCCCGATAAACACGATGCCGGCCCCTTCGCAGGCCTGGGCAAACGCGGCGTTCTCGGAGAGAAAGCCGTAGCCCGGATGCACCGCATCGGCGCCGGTTTTTTGCGCGGCGGCGATGATGGCGTCAATCGACAAGTACGACTGATTCACCTGCGCCGGCCCGATGCACACGGCCTGGTCGGCCAGCTGCACATGGCGCGCGTCGGCGTCGGCTTCGCTGTACACCGCCACGGTGCGGTAGCCCAGGGCGTGGGCGGTGCGCATCACGCGGCAAGCGATTTCGCCGCGGTTGGCGATGAGGATTTTGCTGAAGGCTGGCATGTTAGTGGGCTCCTTTTCTTATTGTGTTTGCAGGTTGCCCTCTCCCCCAGCCCCTCTCCCGCAGGCGGGCGAGGGGAGACAAGCCGCGTGCGGTCAAGTCCCCTCTCCCCTGGTGGGAGAGGGTTAGGGAGAGGGGGGAGGCCATCACACCGCCCACCCAGGCTTACGCTTCTGCATAAACGCCATCGTCCCTTCCACCCCTTCCTCGCCCACCACGGCCGCCGCAAACAGCCCGGCTGCGTCGTCGAGCAAGCTGTTCAGCGGCTCCCGTTCGGTGGCCAGCAGCAGCGCTTTGGTCGCCGCATTGGCCCCCGGCGCGCATTGCCGAACCTGGTCCAGCACCTGCGCCAACCGTTGCTCCACGTCGGCGTCGCACACATGCACAAGGCCCAGTCGCAACGCCTCTTCACCATCAAACCGCGCGGCGGTCAGGGCCAGGCGGCGGGTGTGGGTGAGGCCGATGCGCTTGACCACAAACGGCGCGATCTGCGCGGGAATAATGCCCAGGCTGGTTTCCGGTAAACCGAATTTGGCGCTCGGGTGGGCGATGGCGATGTCCGACACACACGCCAGCCCGAACCCGCCGCCGAGCACCGCGCCTTCGAGCACGGCAATCACCACTTGCGGCGCGTTCTGCGCTTCTTCCAGCAAGGCGCCAAAGGCGCGGTTGAGCTGGCGGTAGGCGTTTTCACCTTCGGTTTGCGCACGGGCGCGGGCGCCGGCCATGTCTTTGATGTCGCCGCCGGCACAAAAATGCTCACCGGCACCGCGTAATACCAAGGCGCGAATACTGGCGTCAGCGGCGCTGGTGCGCAGCACGGCGCGCAGCTCCTCGACCATCGCCAGGCTCATGGCGTTGCGCACCTCGGGCCGGTTGAGGGTGATGGTCAGCACGCCGTCGGCGTGGTCGAGCAGCAGGGTGGTCACGGTGGGTAACGTCATGGTTCAGCCCTTCTTTTTGCCCGGCAGGGTGCCCATTAGTTTGCTGATGATGCCCAGCATGATTTCGTCCGCTCCGCCGCCGATGGAGACCAAGCGCACATCGCGGTAGGCGCGGGCGACGGGGTTGTCCCACATGTAGCCCATGCCGCCCCAATATTGCAGGCAGCTGTCGGTTACTTCGCGGCCCAGGCGGCCGGCTTTGAGCTTGGCCATGGACGCGAGCTTGGTGACGTCGCGGCCTTTGATGTATTGCTCGGTGGCTTGGTAGACGAGGGCGCGCAAGCACTCGATTTCGGTGCTCAGCTCGGCCATGCGGAAGTGAATGACTTGGTTGTCGATCAGCGGCTGGCCAAAGGTTTTGCGCTCTTTGCAGTATTCGATGGTGCTGTCGATGCAGAACTCCAGGCCCTTGATCATGTTGGCGGCGCCGAACAGACGCTCTTCCTGGAATTGCAGCATCTGCATCATAAAGCCGGCGCCTTCATGGCCGATGCGGTTGCGCTGGGGTACGCGCACGTCATCAAAAAACACCTGGGCGGTTTCCGAACTGCGCATGCCGAGTTTGTCTAGGTGCGGCGACACGCTGATGCCCGGCGTTTTCATCGGCACCACGATCAGCGATTTGTTGACGTGGGGCTTGTCGTCCGAGGTGTTGGCCAGCAGGCAAATAAAGTCGGCCGATGGCGAGTTGGTGATCCACATTTTGCTGCCGTTGATCACATAGTCGTCGCCGTCTTTGCGGGCGGTGGTTTTCAGCCCGGCAACGTCGGAGCCGGCGCCCACTTCCGACACGCCAATGCAGCCGACCATGTCGCCGGCAATGGCCGGACGGAGGAATTCCTCGCGCAGCTCATCGGAGCCGAAACGGGCGAGCGCCGGGGTGCACATGTCGGTTTGCACACCGATGGACATGGGAATGCCGCCGCACTGAATGGTGCCGAACTCTTCTGCGGCCACCACCGAGTAGCTGTAGTCCAGGCCCATGCCGCCGAATTTTTCCGGCTTGGAAATGCCCAGCAAACCGAGGTCGCCGGCTTTCTTGAAAATGTCGTGGATCGGAAAACGCCCGGCCTTTTCCCATTCATCAACGTGGGGATTGATTTCCTTGTCGACGAAATTGCGCACCGTGCGGCGAAGTTCTTCGTGTTCCTGGGTGATGATCATTGTTGTTGTTCTCCACGCGTGAATTTCGGTCTGTTCGAGAGCGGCGTTGACGGCGGCCCTCACCCTGGCCCTCTCCCGGAGGGAGAGGGGACGATGCGATTAAAACCTCGCCACGCCGAAGGTGTTGGCCTTCAGCGGCCGCACCTCGGCTTCGGCGCAGATATCCAGTAGAAAACCCAGCAGCTTGCGCGTGTCACGGGGGTCGATCAGGCCGTCGTCCCACAGGCTGGCGGTGCCGTAGAGGGCGGTGGACTGGCTGTCGAGTTTCTGTGCGGTCACGGTTTCCAACATGTCGAGCATCTTCGGGTCGGCTTCTTTGCCTTCTTTCAAATGCTTGTCTTCGGTCACGATGCGCAGCACTTTGCCGGCCTGGGCGCCGCCCATGACGGCGGTGCGGCTGTTGGGCCAGGCGAAGATAAAACGCGGGTCCAGGCCACGGCCGCACATGGCGTAGTTGCCGGCGCCGTACGAGCCGCCGACGACGATGGTCAGCTTGGCCACGCGGGCGTTGGCCACGGCTTGAATCAGCTTGGAGCCGTGCTTGATCACGCCTTGCTGTTCCGATTCGGTGCCGACCATAAAACCGGTGGTGTTGTGGAAGAACAGAATCGGCGTGTTGCTCTGGTCGCACAGCTGAATGAACTGCGCCGCCTTGGCTGCGCCTTTCGGCGTGATCGGGCCGTTGTTGCCGATAAAGCCGCAGGCCAGGCCTTCGATGTGCAGGTGGCCGCAGATGGTCTGGTTGTCGAACTCGGGTTTGAAGTCCAGGTATTCGGAACCGTCGGCGATGCGGGCGATGATTTCGCGCACGTCGTAGGGCTTTTTTGCGTCACTGGGAATCAGGCCCAGCAGCTCTTCGGCCGGGTACAACGGTTCGCGCACCGGCTTGCGCGGACGGTGCGGCAGCTGGGCGTTCCACGGCAGCATGGCCATGATTTCCCGGGCGATGCGCACGCCGTCGGCGTCGTTTTCGGCCAGGTATTCGGCGGTGCCGGCGGTTTGCGCGTGCATTTCGGCGCCGCCCAGTTCTTCGTCGGTGGCCACCTCGCCGGTGGCGGCTTTAAGCAGCGGCGGGCCGGCGAGAAACATTTTCGCCTTGCCACGCACCACCACGGTGTAGTCCGACAACCCCGGCTGATAGGCGCCGCCGGCGGTGCTGGAGCCATGCACCACGGTGATTTGCGGCAAGCCCATGGCCGACATGCGCGCCTGGTTGGCAAAGCCGCGCGCGCCTTCAACGAAAATGTCGGCGGCGTAGTTGAGGTTGGCGCCGCCGCTCTCGGCGAGGGTGACCACCGGCAGTTTGTTTTCGAAGGCGATCTGTTGCAGGCGCAGGGTTTTCTTCAACCCGCTGGGGGAAATGGTGCCGCCCTTGATCGCGCTGTTGCTGGCATTCACCAGGCAGCGCACGCCAGCGATATAGCCGATGCCGGAGATGATGCCGCCGCCGGCCTGGGTGCCGTCTTTGTCGTCGTGCAGTTTGTAGCCGGCCAGTGAAGCCAGTTCCAGAAAGGGTGCGCCGGGGTCGAGCAGCAGGTTCAGGCGTTCACGCGGCAGCAACTGGCCGCGTTTGTCGAACTTGGCTTTGGCTTCGGCGGCTTTGTCCAACACCTTCTGTTCCACGTCGCGGAACCCGGCGATGGTGGCCAGCATGGCCTCGCGGTTGCGGGCGAAGTCTTCGCTGTGGGCGTCGAGTTCGGATTGAATCACCGGCATGACTTACTCCTTGTTATCCGCAGGTTTCAGCACGTCGGGCAGGTAGGCGCGGTGAAAGCCGTTATACGACTCGGCGCTCTTGGCCTTGCCCAACGTCCAGGCGCGGCTGCCCTGGCTGGCGGCGCCGTCGATGCGCACGGTGTTGCCGCTGATGAAGTTGGCGCCCGGGGTGAGCAGAAAGACGATGGCCGAGGCCACTTCCGATTCGGTGCCGATGCGTTGCAGCGGCACGTGATCCTTGAGCGAACGGATCATGTTTTTCATCGAGTCGGGGTAGGTGTCCATGCCGCTGGAGGCGATCCAGCCCGGCGCCACGGCATTGACCCGCACACCGGCGTAGCCCCATTCCACGGCGGCGGTCTTGGTGAAGTTTTCCATGCCAGCGCGGGCGGTGCCGGAGTGGCCCATGCCGGGCATGCCGCCCCACATGTCGGCGAGCATGTTGACGATGCTGCCACCGTGTTTGCTCATGCTCTGGGTAAACACCTCGCGAGCCACCAGAAAGCCGCCCACCAGGTTGGTGCGCACCACGGTTTCAAAGCCTTTCTGATTGATCGACACCAGCGGCGCCGGGTATTGGCCGCCAGCGTTGTTGACCAAGTGATGAATGCGCCCGTGCTCGCTCAGCACCTCGGCGACCATCGCCTTGACTACCTCTTCTTCACGGATGTCGCAGGCCTTCCAGCTGGCGCTGCCACCATCGGCAATGATTTCTTCGGCCGTGGCTTGCAGCTTTTCCCACTTGCGCCCGATCAGCACCACATGGGCGCCAAGAAACGCTAATTCATGCGCCGTGGCCCGGCCAATGCCGCTGCCACCGCCGGTGACCATGATGGTCTGGCCGCTGAAGAGGGTGGGCTTGTAGATGGAGTCGTAGGTCATGTTCGGCTCTCTTTTTTTGTACGTGTGGGAGCGACTTCAGTCGCGATGCTGTTGCCTTGAAGAGCATCGCGGCTGAAGCCGCTCCTACAAAGTTGCGTTGCTCACTTCAATTTATCTGCCAACGCCTGCGGCACCGGCACCGGGAATTCCAATAGCTGCTGGGCAAAAGCTTTGCCTTGCGGGTCGATGCGCAGGCTGGCGACACCGCCGCCGCCGAGGGCGTTTTCCAGCAGGAAGTTGAAGCCGTGGCAGCCGGGCAAATACCAGCGGCTGACGCGCCCGGTCATGGGGTCGAGTACGTGGCGCATCCAGTCGACGACCGCTTCCACGGTCAGCGCCGCCGCGATCCAGGGCAGGTACTCGGCTTCGCGGGCCATGACGCCAATGTTGCTGTGGTTGCCTTTGTCGCCGGAGCGCGCCACGGCCAGTTTGATCAGCGGCACGCTGGCGTCGGCCAGCTCAACCGCCACGGGCGCTTCCTCGCCTTCGCGCAGGTCGCTGATGTTCAGCGAGTCGACCTCGGGCAGGGTCACGGGGTGGCGTTCGCCATTGATGTCGACGCTGAGCGCGCACGCGGTTTTGTCGGCCAGAAACGAGAACAGGCGAATCACCGGGTACACCGTCGGACGGCCGCCGACAATGCCGGTCAGGCCTGGCGCCATGCCGGTGGCGGCCTGGGCGATCTCGCGGGAGAACAGAATCAGGGCTTCTTTCTTGGCGTGGCGCACCGCCAGTTTCACCACCACTTCGCGGCTGTCGTGGCGCTGGCCATGGGGGCCGTACGTGGCTTCGCTGCCGAGCAGTTCAACGTGGGTTTCCACGTAACCGGGCCAGCCACGGTCGGCGAACATTTCTGCGGTTTTATTAAGGATGGCCTGGCTGACGCGCTCGGCTTTTTTCACCGCATCGATGCCGGCGATCAGGCAACTGGCGGTGCAGCGGAAACCGTCGGGGTAGGTGGCCGACACTTTGTACTGCGGCGTAGGCGGCAGCCCTTTGGCGCCCTGAACCTGCACGCGGTCGGTGTCGACCTGGCTGAGCTGCACCTGGGTGAAGTCGCACACCACATCGGGCAACAGGTACGCGCGGGGGTCGCCGATTTCGTAGAGCATCTGCTCGCCGACCGTGAATGGCGTCACCAAACCGCCAGTGCCGGCCGGTTTGCTGACCACAAAGCTGCCGTCGGCGACCACTTCAATCAGCGGGAAACCGATGTGCTCGTAGTCCGGCACGCTTTCCCAGTCGGTGAAATTGCCACCGGTGCACTGCGCGCCGCATTCAATGATGTGACCGGCGAGGGCGGCCTGGGCGAGTTTGTCGTAGTCCTGCCAGCTCCAGCCGAACTCGTGCACCAACCCGGCGCTGACCACGGCGCTGTCGACCACGCGGCCGGTAATCACGATGTCGGCGCCCAGGGCCAGCGCTTCGACAATGCCCGGCGCGCCGAGGTAGGCGTTCACCGACACGCACATCGGCGGCAACGGCTGCTCGGTGAACATTTCGCGGGCGCCGGCTTTATAGAAGTCGGGGAGTTTGCTTTGCAGGTTGTCGCCCTGCAGCACAGCGATTTTCAGCGTGACGCCGGCTTTCTCGCACGCCGCTGCCAGCGCGGTGGCGCAGGCTTGCGGGTTGACGCCGCCGGCGTTGCTGATGACGCGGATTTTCTTGCTGGCAATGGTGTGCAAGAGCGGGGCCAGCACCTCGATGAAGTCACCGGCATAGCCTTGCTCCGGGTTCTTCATGCGCGCGCCGGCCATGATCGACATGGTGATTTCGGCCAGGTAATCGAACACCAGGTAATCCAGCTCGCTGCCATTCACCAATTGGGCGGCGGCGGTGGAGGTGTCGCCCCAGAACGCGGAAGCGCAGCCGATACGTACGGTTTTAGTCATTGGAATTGTGCCCGTTTGCCGATCGATGTGCCGACCATACCAAGCAAGCGCTTGGTTATGGAAGCCCTGTTTTTATCTTTCTCAACGAAAGCACGGCCAAGCGCTTGCTTGGTAAACCCTTCACGCTTAAATTTCACCAATGCCGACAAGCACTTGCCACCTTTAAGGCCGGGCGTTGGGCTAGGGGGAATACGCGTGGATGAGCAACAAGCCCAAACGGTGATGCACGACCTTGTGGTCGCCGGTCAGGTAACCGACCCGGACAGCGCGCGCGGCAAACTGCTGCAAACCGCTGCCCACCTGTTCCGCAGCAAAGGCTACGACCGCACCACGGTGCGCGACCTGGCAGGCGCGGTGGGCATTCAATCGGGCAGCATCTTTCATCACTTCAAGAGCAAGGACGAGATTCTTCGTTCGGTGATGGAGGAAACCATCCGCTACAACACCGCCCTGATGACCGCCGCCCTGGCCGACGCCAGCGACGTGCGCGAACGGGTGTTGGCGCTGATCCGCTGTGAACTGCAATCGATCATGGGCGGCACCGGCGAGGCCATGGCGGTGTTGGTGTATGAATGGCGGTCGCTGTCGCCGGAAGGGCAGGCGTACATCCTGGATTTGCGTGACACGTATGAGCAGATTTGGCTGGCCGTGCTGCAAGAGGCCAAGGACGCCGGGTATTTCACTGGGGATCCATTTGTGCAACGGCGGTTTTTGACCGGGGCGTTGTCGTGGAGTACCACGTGGTTCCGTCCTGAGGGGCCGATGAGTTTGGATGAGTTGGCGCAGGAGGCGTTGAGTTTGGTGATTAAGGGGTAGGGCGGTTTTTATCGTCATACCAAATGACTCTGGTTTTGCGCCTTACGCGCATCTCAACCTACCTCCGTCATCCTCGCGAACGCGGCGGTCCGACGATTCGGGATCCAGAATTTGGAGTCGAGCACCGGGCAGCGGCATTCGTTATTCGTTATTCATTACCGTATTCGCCGAACGTTTGGTTTCGCGCCTTACGCGCGAGTTTCTTTTGTCATTGCCGGTATGCCGGACCACCCAAAAGTAACCAAAAACGCTAGCCCCTACCTTGGCCTTGCGCTGCGCTCCAGGTCCCCTCATTCCGTCGCCACTCCGGGGGCCGTCACAACGGGCCATCCATGGCCCGATGTTCCTTTCGCGGCTCCCGGCCGCTCAACCCCCTGCGCACCGACTCCATTCGGCCTGCGATGAACGGGGCGGGTAGATCACAAGCCAAGTCACAAGCAAGATCAACGGCTTAGATCACAAACAAAATCAAAGGCTTGGATCACAAGCTTTAGATCAAAATCTCGCGGCTGAAGCCGCTCCTACAGATGGCAAATTTTCTGTGGGAGCGGCTTTAGCCGCGATGCTTTCCTGCCTTCACACCTCTTGTCGGTCGCCATTGACCAGCCCCTGTGGATTTAGGTTTACTGTATACCCATACAGTAATTTCCGATTGAGCTTTACCATGTTTCCTACCTCTCCTTCTCTTGCTGACTCCGCTGTGGCAGGCAATGTCGTCTCTCTTGATGCGTTGCTGGAGCGTCGTCGTGTGTGGAAGGGCCGCGCCATGCCGCAGCAGGCGGGGCATATCGCGACGGGGCATGCGGGGCTCGATGCGTTGTTGCCGACCGGCGGCTGGCCAGAAGGGGCGTTGAGTGAAATTTTGCTGGGCGCGCCCGGTGTTGGCGAGTTGCAGCTGCTGTGGCCGACCCTGGCGCGTTTGACGTCGGCCGGTGAGCGGGTGGTGTTGGTGGCGCCGCCGGGGGTGCCGTTTCCGCAGGCGTGGCTCGCTGCAGGGGTGGATTTGCGCTGGGTGAGCATCATTCAAGCCAATGGCCGCGATGCGTTGTGGGCGACGGAGCAGTGTTTGCGTTCGGGCAGTTGCGGGGCGGTGGTGGGCTGGCCGCAGCAGGCGGATGACCGCGCGCTGCGCCGGCTGCAGGTGGCGGCGGAAACCGGGCAAACCCTGGCGTTTGCTTATCGCTCGCTGAAAGAGGCGGTGAACCCGTCGCCGGCGGCGTTGCGTATTGCCATCGACACCCAGCCGGCGCAGTTGCGGGTGCTCAAGTGCCGGGGCGGGTTGGCGCCGGCCATGCCTGTGCCATTGGCGCGTTGAGGCGGTTATGCGTTGGGTGTGCATTGTGTTGCCCCAGTTGGCGTTGGATGCCGTGCTAAGGGCTCGCGACAACCCTGAAGCGCCGTTGGCGTTGATCAGCGGCACGCCCCAGCGCCGCGTGCTGCAAGCGGTGAATGACGCCGCTCGCGAGCTGGGCTTGAAACCGGGGCAAAGCCTGACCACCGCGCTGGCCTTGAGCCGTGAGTTCATTCAGGTGGAGTACGACCACAGCGCCATCGCCAACTGGCACCAGTTCCTTGCCGCCTGGGCGTATTCCTTCAGCTCGCAGGTCAGCCTGCGTTATCCGCGTGCCGTGCTGCTGGAGATCGAGTCCAGCCTCGCCCTGTTTGGTCCGTGGCCACGTTTTGAGGCGCGCTTGCGCAGTGAGTTGACGGCCCTGGGCTTTCGTCATCGCCTGGTGGCCGCGCCCAATCCGGTGGCCGCGCGCATGCTCGCCAATGCCTATGACGGCCTGGCCGTGAGCGACAGCCAGGCGCTGCACGAAGTGCTCGGCGCCATGCCGCTCAGTCGCCTGGGGCTGGACAGCAAAACCGCCAGTTCCCTGGCGCGCATGGGCCTGCGTCGTCTGCACGATGTGCTGGCGCTGCCTCGGCATACCCTGGCCAAGCGCTTCGACGCTGCGCTGCTGTTGCACCTGGATACGTTGCTCGGCCAGCGCGCCGTGGCGCTTGATTGCTACCAGCCGCCGGAGCATTTCGAGATACGCATCGAGCTGAATTTCGATGTGGAATCGACCCAGGCGCTGCTCTTTCCCCTGCGCCGTTTAACCGCCGACCTGGCGGCTTTCCTGGCCGGGCGCGACAGCGGCGTGCTGGGGTTTGTGCTGCACCTGGAGCATGTCGACGGCACGCGCAGCCAGGTCGACGTCGGCCTGCTCAGCGCCGAGCGCGAGCCGAATCTGCTGTTTGAACTGGCCCGTGGTCGTCTGGAACGGCTGGTGGTGCATGCGCCCGTGCGGGCGATCAGTTTGCAGGCCAAGGATCTGCCCGCCTTTGTGCCCGAGCACCGCGAGCTGTTTGACGAGCGTCCGCAACAATCGGTGCCCTGGGCGCAATTGCGCGAACGCCTGCGCGCCCGCTTGGGCGACGACGCCGTGCATGGCATTCAGGCACACGCCGACCACCGTCCCGAATGCGCCTGGCTGGCTAAAGAGAGCAGCAAAGCACCGCCGGTGGCCGCCAACGCCGCGCGCCCCGGCTGGTTATTAGCCGAAGCGCAGCCGCTGCGCGAGCGGGCGCCGCAGGTGCTGGCGGGCCCCGAGCGCATTGAGTCTGGCTGGTGGGACGGTGGCGACATCCGCCGCGACTATTACCTGCTGCAAACTCGCAGCGGCCAGCGCGTGTGGGCCTATCGCAGCGTCAGCAGCAGCGAAGAAGCGGGGCCGTTTATGGTCCAGGGCTGGTTTTCATGAGCACCTATGCCGAGCTGCATTGCCTGAGCAATTTCAGTTTCCAGCGCGGTGCGTCCAGCGCCAAGGAGCTGTTCGAGCGGGCCAAACGCCATGGCTACCAAGCGCTGGCGATCACTGACGAATGCACCCTGGCCGGCATTGTGCGGGCTTGGCAGGCGGCGAAGGAAACCGGGCTGCCGCTGATTATCGGCAGCGAGTTCAGCCTGGAGGACGGCCCCAAGCTGGTGCTGCTGGTGGAAAACCTCAGCGGTTATCAGCACCTGTGCCGGTTGATTACCCAAGGCCGACGCCGCAGCGAAAAAGGCCAATACCGCGTGTTGCGCGAAGACTTCGACGGGCCTCTGAATGGCCTGTGCGCCTTGTGGCTGGCGGACCTGGCCGACGACGTCGACGAGCAGGGCGCCTGGCTGCGTGCGCGCTTTGCGCAAACGCTGTGGCTGGCCGTGGAGCTGCATCGCGGGCCGGACGATGACCGTAGGCTACACAATCTGCTAAGCCTGGCCGAGCGTCTGGGCATTCCCGCCGTTGCCGCCGGCGATGTGCACATGCACGCCCGTGGCCGCCGCGCCCTGCAAGACACCATGACCGCCATCCGCCACCACTGCACCGTGGCCGAGGCCGGGCTGCGTTTGTTTGCCAACGGCGAACGGCACCTGCGGCCCTTATCTGCACTGGCGGCGTTGTACCCGCCGGCGCTGCTGGCCGAAACCGTGAACATCGCCGCGCGCTGCACGTTCAGCCTCGACCAGCTGAAATACGAATACCCCCGCGAGCTGGTGCCAGAAGGCCACAGCGCCAGCTCCTGGCTGCGTCACCTGACCGAAAAAGGCATGCGCTGGCGCTGGCCCGAGGGCATTCCGCAAAAGGCCATCGACCTTGTGGAACGCGAGTTGGCGCTGATCGCCGAGCTCAAGTACGAAAGCTATTTCCTCACCGTTCACGACATCGTGCGCTTCGCCCGTGGTGAAGGCATTCTCTGCCAAGGCCGTGGCTCGGCGGCTAACTCAGCGGTGTGTTTTTCCCTGGGCATCACCGAAATCGACCCGGCGCGCATGAATATGCTGTTTGAGCGTTTCCTCTCCAAAGAACGCAACGAGCCGCCCGACATCGACGTCGACTTCGAACACGACCGCCGCGAAGAAGTGCTGCAATACATCTTCCAGCGCTACGGCCGGGGCAGGGCGGCGCTCACCGCCGTGGCCAGCACCTACCACGGCGCGGGCGCGGTGCGTGACGTCAGCCGCGCCCTCGGTTTGCCGCCCGACCAGATCAACGCCCTGGCCGACTGTTGCGGGCGCTGGAGCAAAGATGGCCCGCCGCTGGACGACCTGCGTGAAGCCGGCTTCGACCCGACATTGCCGGAACTGCGCCGGGTGTTGGCGCTGACCGGCGAGCTGATCGGCTTTCCTCGCCACCTGTCCCAACACCCCGGCGGTTTCGTGATTTCCGAACAGCCGTTGAGCACCCTGGTGCCGGTGGAAAACGCCGCCATGGCCGAGCGCACCATCATTCAATGGGACAAAG